>Ga0070762_10000505_pt1 | contig 16517 bp, 18 predicted proteins | sample HubBroMetageREF2_FD_66726 | JGI IMG/M metagenome (GOLD analysis project Ga0070762, IMG submission 66726) | Reference soil microbial communities from the Hubbard Brook experimental Forest, New Hampshire, USA - Hubbard Brook CCASE Soil... | ecosystem: Environmental > Terrestrial > Soil >...
AACAGTAGGTTGGCTACCAGAGGCTGCGGAAAAAGGCGCGCACCCGTTCCCAAAGAGTGGGGGCGCTTGGTTTGGGCGCCGTGACGGGTGTTGCAGGCGGAGCCGCCGAGGTTGCGGATGGGGTTCGTGACGCCTGAGTAATGACGGCATCTCCTTCGACGCGTCCCTGCAGAATTAACGTTGGTCTCACACGAACGCGCCGCACTAGAGTGACCATCTGTGGGTCGTACTCAGTCTGTACTTTCTTCGAGGCGTCATATTGAAGCGGCGGCATGAACACCTGGTAGACAGGTTCCTGACTCCGGGGCGGGACAATTGGCTTCGCGGGAGCGGATGAAGGTGCGGCAGGCGGCGGAGTAACTTTTTTCTCGGCGGCGCGTTTTTCTAGCTCTTCCGGAGTCGCTAACTGACTTACTTCTGTATTTAAAGGAGGCGGAGCTGGTTTCGAGGCTTGTTGCAGCTCGCAGTTACAACGGCCGGTGGAGGTATTCAGCGTTTCCAGTTGCCCATTTACCAGCGAGACGTCGCCGCTTTGTGGCACCAGGACGCTCTGCCCAGTGAGCTGCTGTTCGATGCGTACGGCGCCCTTATTCGCGCGGATGCACATAGCCCCGGCCGAATCCAATCCCACCAGAAGATCTTGTGAGCCGCTGCCGATAGAAAGTGGGCGGGCCTGGATTTGCGGGGTGTATACGGTCAGAGCGGGTTCATGCTCGATGTTTACATGAATGGTGCCAGAGTCGAGAGCGATAGTGAGAGCTTTTCCTGATTTCAGGACGGAAAAATGTGCGGGGCCACATATCACGATCTGCCCGCCTTCGACCAAGTTGATGTGGGCTTGCCCAGATTTCACGTGAACATTGCTGCCGCTGCGAAGTACGGTGCGAACTTGCCCATTCGCCGCTTCAACACTCATAGGCCCTTCAACGGAGATTGCTTCACCCTCGATGGCGCCGACCGTGTCTCCGGCAGGCGGATTATCCGCCACGGCGGTGCCCAGCAACCAAAACAGCGTACCGGCCACAATAGTCGCAGCGACGCTCGCGCAAAGACCGCGGCTCGGCCACAATATTCGCGAACGCATCAAGAGTCTTTTGCTCCTCGACAGGCGGGGGGACATCAAGCGTCTATACTATATGATGAAGATGGAAGCTCCCGAAAATATAAGCCAAGAAACGCCGGAACCGTCGGAGGCGATCAGTCCACATTACGACACGCGGCTGCCCAAGCTTCCGTGGAAACGCCGCGTGCAAATTCCCATTATCGCGGCCATCGTCTACAGCGTGATTCGCACCTTGGGGCCGACGCTTCGCTTCGAGACACTGGGCCAGAAAAGAATTGATGCGATTTGGGCCAGGAAGCAGCCTTGCATCTGGGCTTTCTGGCATCGCGTGATACTTCCCATTGCCTGGTACGGACGAAACCGCGGCATTGTAGTGATGAACACAACCGCTTTCGATGGGCAGTGGACACGCAAAGTTATCGAACGGCTGGGATTCGGGACGGCGCAGGGAAGTTCGTCGCGCGGTGGTTTGCGCGGTTTGCAAGTGATGGCCAAGCGAATTGCGGAAGGCGTGGATTGTGCGTTCACTATTGACGGGCCACGGGGGCCGCGTTATGTGGCCAAAGTGGGCCCGGTTCTTCTTGCACGCATGACCGGGGCACCTATTGCGGTGTTTCATATCGGCGTTGATCGTGGGAAGACCATCGAGAAAACCTGGGATCATTTTTTGTTGCCAGGCTTGTTTGCACGAGCGGTTCTTATCGGAGCGCAGCCCATTTACGTGCCTCAGGACGCTGACGCGGAGATGATTAAAGCGAAACACGAAGAGATGCAGAAAGCACTGGAACGCGTGCGAGACATTGCAGAAGGCTGGTTCGCGCTAACGCAAGACGAACGGAATCGCTATCGCGCGGAAATCGGTCCGTAACTCCGAATGTGCGTGGACTCTGATTGCTTGATTTTCTGGGCACGAACGAAATTACGGAGCCAATACTAATTTCCTTCACGTTCACCCAGTTTCACTGGGATATCCATCTTCTTGGCACCACGGTAAACGGTAATTGTTACTGTATCTCCGGGGCGTTTGCGATTCAGCAATACGTTCATATCGAATTGGTTGGTTACTTTTTGTCCCTCGAAGCCGACAATCACGTCGCCTCCAATTACGATGCGGCGCATCATGCCTGCCTGTGCTGTGCGGTCTCCTCCGTGGATTCCGGCTGCAGCTGCGGGGCCACCCTTGGTCGTCTGTTCCACCAGCAAACCTTCCTGGACGGGTAGATCTAACGCCTCCGCGAGCCAACCGGCAACCGGAACGGTCTGCACGCCGAGGTAGGCGCGACGCACGCGGCCTTCGGTCATCAGATCATTGGCGATTAATTTCGCGCTGTTGATCGGAATGGCAAATCCGATACCAGCCGCCGTTCCCGAAGGCGTGTAAATCGCAGAGTTGATGCCAATCACTTCGCCGTGGGTGTTGATCAGCGGACCACCCGAATTTCCGCGGTTGATGGACGCATCGGTCTGAATAGCCTCGTCGATAAATGTGGTTTGGCTGGTTTGGACGGTGCGGCCAATCGCGCTAACTACTCCGGTGGTCAGCGTTGATTGGAATCCAAACGGATCGCCAATCGCGAGAACTTTCTGTCCAACTTGGAGTGTCGAGGAATCGCCCAATGGCAGGGAGGCGAGCTGTTTGCCTTTTGGGTCGATCTTGATCAGCGCCACGTCGTTGCGCTGATCGGCGCCAATAAATTTGGCGGGGTAGCGTTGTTGGTCGCCCAGCACGACTTCAATGGTCTGCGCACCAGCGACCACGTGATAGTTGGTGAGGATGTAGCCCTTTGGGTCGATCAGAAAGCCAGATCCGGCTCCTTCCACGGGCACTGGATCCATAAAGAAATCATATTCCGTTGCTTTGGTGAGAATATTGGCAACCGCCGGAGATGCTTCGTGGTAAATGCGAACGTTGATAGATTCATCTTCGGTCAGCGAGTCATTGTGATCGCCGGTGTTTCTAGTTGCTGGGGTCGGCAGACCGCCCATCCGGCGCGCTTCGACCTTTTCTGCCTGGCGCGGGCCGTAACGGGCCCCGACCCAAAAGGCCCCGAGCACCAAAATTAGGGCGATTAAAAGCAAACGGCTAATGCTCGAACGTACTGCGCTTTTCATCTGTGTCTTACCTCTATAGTCCTTAGTGGTTCTATTGTATACGCAATTTGCGGACTGCTTTGACCCGCCTAGTAAAGCTTGGAACCGTTTCGGATTTTGCAAGCCAGTGCCTGGACCTGTGTCCGCGTTTCTTCCATGCTCCCGGAACAGTTGATAGAGTCGGTGGCGTGCCGCAGTTTCTCTTTAAGCGGCAGCTGCGCCGCAATTCTTCGTTTGGCTTCCGTCTCGCTCATTCCGCGCGCGCGCAGGCGTTCCAACTGTTGTTCCGGTTCGCACCACGCCACTACCAGGCCATCCAGTTTCTTTGTTATTTCCGCTTCGACTAGTAGCGCTGCCTCGACGAACGCGGCGTCCCGGACACCATTCTGTTCCCACTGTTCGAACTGCCGCGCAATCATTTGTTCCACACGCGGGTGCAGAATTGCGTTGAGGGCGGCCAGCTTCACGGGATCAGCAAAGACGATGGCAGCTAATTTGTTTCGATCGATGCGCTGGCCGGCTGCTGCCAGATCAGCACCAAACTTCTGCAGGATTTCGTCGTACGCCGGTTGCCCGGGCTCCATCAATTTGTGCGAAAGGGAATCGGCATCCAGCACGCGGAATCCCATATCCCGCAGCATCGCTGCCACGGCGCTCTTACCACTGGCAATGCCGCCGGTAAGTCCGATGCGCAACACCTGCGCTTCACCGTGCTCCGGCTTGAGCGGCAACCGGAAGGCGCCGCAGCTTGGCCGCTTTCGCTGTGTTGCTCATCAGCATGGTGATGGTCATTGGGCCCACGCCGCCCGGCACCGGCGTCAGAAAACCCGCAGTTAGCACGGCGTCTGGATGAACGTCACCTACCAACACATTGCCTTTCGTTCGAAACTTTTCCAGCCGCTCAGGAAAATTCTGCAGAAGTCGTTCTGCTTCCGCTGCATCGGTAGTCTTATTTGTGCCGACATCGATTACCGCGGCGCCGGGCCGAATCCAATTCGCTTGCACGTAGCCGGCCTTGCCCATCGCGGCGACTACGATATCGGCGCGGCGCACGGTCTCTGGCAAATCTCGCGTTTTGGAGTGGCAAATCGTTATAGTGGCATTTGCGTGCATCAGCAGCAACGCCATCGGCTTGCCAACGATGTCACTGCGCCCCAGTACTACGGCGTTAGCGCCCTCAATCGGAATTTTGTAGCGACGCAAAATTTCCATGCAACCCGCGGGTGTGCACGCTACGAGGCCGGGACGATTGCTGACCAGCCTTCCCAAATTGACGGGGTGGAAGCCGTCCACATCTTTTGCCGGGTCAACCGCTTCCAGTATGCGTTTGGAATCGATTTGCGAAGGTAAAGGAAGCTGCACCAGGATTCCGTCCACACTGTTATCGGCGTTTAGGTCTGCAATGAGTTGCAGCATGTATTCCGTGGATGCAGCTGCTGGTGGAGTGTGCAACCAACTGGCCATTCCTAATTGCTCGCACGCCGCGATTTTGCTTTTCACGTAAAGTTGCGATGCGGCGTTTTCGCCGACGAGCACCGCTGCCAAGCCGGGACGCACCCCTTGGGCCTGAAGGCACGCGACTTCTTGCTTGAGCTCGGTGAAGATTTGATCGCGAATTTTTAAGCCGTCCAGAATTTGTGCGGGCATGGCAAGAGAATAACATACGGGTCGGTAAGCAGCGCTGCATGGTGACCCGCGGGAAGAGCCGCGTTACTTGGGGAGTTGAGGCCATTTCGAGAGTTCGTTCATAGTTGGTTTACAAAAACTTCAATATACTGCTGCGATGCTTAGGACTCATCTCGCAAGGCTTGCGCTCTTCTCGTGGTTGTTGTTGGCGATGGCGCCACTGAAGCTCCTCGCTCAGGAAGTTGGCGGGTCCTCGACCCAAATGCCGAACAGTAGACTGTTGGGGGAGGTGCCGGGGCATCCGCTGCGGACAAATAACTTTCCAACTTCGATGGCGTTGTCGCCGGACGGGCGTTATGCCGTGCTGCTGCACAGTGGATTTGGTGCGTATACTTCTGGCGAGAAGCAGTCGCTCTCGGTTTTAGATTTGCAGACGAATAGTCTTCGCGATTTTCCTGATGAGCGCTTGGGGAGCGATGCGCGCCAGACGTACTTTCTTGGACTCGCCTTCAGCCGTGATGGCCAGCACTTATACGCGTCGATGGCATCGCTTACCGATCCTCTGGGCAAGCAAAAGGGAAGTACTGGCAATGGTATTGCCATCTATCGCTTTACTGACGGCAGTGTCGCCGCTGAACGTTTCCTCTCGCTTGCGCCGCGGAGCAAGATTCCTGCAGAGAAAGTGCGACGGGAAGAATACAAGGACGTGACGTATCCCGCTGGACTTTGCGTGGGCCTCAGTGGTGGGGAAGAACGCATCTTGGTTGCCAGCAACAATTCCGACGAAGCGATTCTTCTCAAAGCCGGCGACGGCAAAATCATTCATCGCTTTGATCTCTCCACATACAAGCGGATTCCCGGGTCGCTGCCTTACACCGCTGTTATGACGAGTGACGGCAAGACGGGCTACGTTTCACTGTGGAATGCATCGGCGGTTGCCGAATTAGATCTCACGAACGGCCGCGTTCGGCGCATCATTCCGCTGCGCAAACCTGCTGGTCACCTCGATGGTGGTTCACATCCAACCGCCATGGTGCTGAGCCGAGACAACGCGAGCCTTTTCGTTGCCTTGACCAATCGAGACGAAATCGTAGTGCTGAATACCGCGACCGGCAAACTCCTAAACACCCTCTCCACGAAATTGCCTGGTCAGAAATATGGGGGCAGCGATCCCGAATATCTCGCGCTTTCAGCCGACGAACGCACGTTGTTTTCCGCGAATGCCATTTCCGACTCGGTCGCCGTCTTCGACCTGGCCAATCTGCAAAAGACTAAGCCTCTACAGGCGTCCGGATTTATTCCGACGGAGTGGTATCCCACGGTGTTGGCCGCCACGGGAAGCGATTTGCTGATCGGCAGCGCAAAAGGACTGGGCTCTGGTCCCAATCCATTTTCGCGAAAGAAATCAGACGCGGGACAACCTGAATATCCCTACAATCCGGCGATGACTCATGGATCATTGGCGCGTATCCCGCTCGCTGATTTGAAAGCGAAACTAACAACGTGGACGGCGCAAGTCGCCGCGACCAACGCGGCGCAAGGCAATACGGACAAAATTCCCTTTGCTGGCGGGGAGAACAAAATTCACCACCTCATTTACACTATTAAGGAGAATCGCACCTACGATCAGGTCTTCGGCGACATCAAAGAAGCGAACGGCGATGCCTCGCTAATAATGTATGGAGAAGACATCACGCCCAATCAGCACAAACTCGCCCGCCAGTTCGGCGTGCTGGACAATTTCTATGACAGCGGCGACGTTTCTGGAGACGGGCACGTCTGGTCCACCTCCGCATCGATCAGCGACTACGTGGAGAAGACCTGGCCCATAGGCTATCGCAGTCACGAGCATAGCTACGATTCAGAAGGGCAGTTGCTGGGCGGGATTTCTGCGGACGACGATCTGCCCGATGCGGGAGAACCGACGGGCGGATATCTCTGGAAGAATTTCGCTTCGCACGGCATCTCCTATCGCCATTACGGCGAATACATCGTTTCGCGTTGGTGCAACATAAAGCAACCAATGACCGAAAGTGGACCGCCGAAAGTGGCGGGTATTGCGTGCCCGCGCGCGGTTATCAAGAAAGGTGAAGCGCTTGAGAAGAATGTAGGGGAGCCGCGCGGTGGGCCGAGCCCGTATCCCTGGGAAATTCCCGTGCTCGCCAAAAATATTGCAGCGCAGGCGGAATTGCGGGGGCACTTCGATCCACTTTATCCCGATTTTGAGGTGGCCTACCCTGACCAGTTACGCGCTGACGAATTCCTGAATGAATTCGCGCAGTTCGTTGCGGCCCGGGAAAATGGCAAAGACACTATGCCGCAATTTATTCTCCTGCGTTTGCCAAACGACCACACGGCGGGAGGCACGAAGGGCCAGCCGACTCCCTCCGCCTCGGTGGCCGACAATGATCTGGCTGTCGGTCGCGTCGTGGACGCCATCTCTCATAGCGTCTATTGGGACGATACTGCCATCCTGGCGCTCGAAGACGACGCGCAAGATGGGCCTGATCACGTCGACTCGCATCGCAGCATCGCTTTGGTGATCAGCAAATATTCTCCTGCGGCAGGAACGTCGTCAGCGGAACAAGGTCAGGCTACGCCCTACGTCGACCACACGTTCTACACCACTATCAATTTGGTGCGTACCATCGAAGCTCTGCTGGGCGCACCGCCTATGAACGCCAACGATTCGCGTGCGGCGGTGATGGCACCACTGTTTAGCGGACCTGGGACGCAAGCTGCTTTCAGTGCTGATTATCGCAATCGCGACAATGGGCTTCTGTACCGGGTGAATACTAAGGAATGGAAAGAAGGGAAGAATCTCGATTTCAGTCATGCCGACGCAGCTGATAACCGCGTCCTAAACCAGTTCCTCTGGGAAAACGCTAAAGGCGATAAGCCAATGCCCCCGCCACGTTTTGCCGTCCTTCCGCCTTCACCATCCACAAGTTCTGCGCCAGTCTCACGACCGCGATTGAAAGAGTAAAAAAACGCCCGAGCTGTGAAGCTCGGGCGTGGTGTCTTACTTAAGTCGGCTGCTGAAGCAGGCGACTAGTAGATGTCGTACAAAGGGGCAGTACGAGGAATCAGTAAGTTACTGAAAACAAGTTCCGACCAAACCGCTCAAATCGCCTGAATGGGGCGTGAGTATGCCAAATTTATGCCAAAAATGTGCGAGGAATTATGTCCGTAAAACGGACGGATGTGTGCCCGTCCCAAATCATATATTGACATTACACATCTGTATAGTAAGATTAACTCAGAGGCTGAATATGGACCGCAAAACGCGATATCCAAAAAAACAAATGTGCTTTTTGAAACCAGCGGAATTGCTCGCACTTCTCCGCGCTGCAAAGGCGCGTGGTATGCGAGAGCACGGAATGATTTTGCTTGCTTACTCGCACGGCCTGAGGGCGAGCGAAGTGTGCAACATGAAGCTGTCGGATGTGGACATCCGAGCCCAGGCTGTCAAAATCTCTCGGCTCAAAGGCTCGTTGGACAGCATTCAGACGATGCATGTCCACCGCGGCGAGCCGCTGTTGGACGAAGTGAAAACCCTGAAGACATACCTCGCGGAGCGTGTCGAAGATGGGTCTGGCTTCCTGTTCCTCAGTCAAAAGGGCGGCGCGATGTCGCGACAGCACTTCCACACACTGTTCCAGGTGCTCGCTGAGGAAGCAGGCATCCCTGAGGAGAAGCGACATCCGCATGTGCTGAAGCACAGCATCGCCTCGCATCTCATCGGTGAAAATGTAAACCTCGCGGTTGTTCAACAGAAGCTCGGGCACCGCTCAATCAGTTCGACAATGGTCTACATCGGCGTCAGCGGCGAGCAGGTCGCAGAAGAATGCGACGGTGCGCTGCTTCGCGCTTTTGGCCGCTAGGCTCGCCCCTTTCTTTTTGTCCGCAAAGCGGATGTCGTCATCCGGTAGTACGACTTCTCGGGCGAAGAAAGACGACGAAAGGACAGAGAAGATAAATCGGTCTCCAGCTCGTCTGTCAATTAGTCCCCTCGGAGAGCGACAGATTACCAAGGCTAGTACCCAAGTTGCCGGCACGACTAACCGGGACTTAACTTGGAATTGTGTTATAAAACGAAAGCTAATTTCGTTGAAGGCCACACCCAACTCATGAACACTTCGGAATTAAAACCCGGCTATGAATCCGTTTTTACAGTCACGGAATACTATGACATTTGTCGGGACTTGGCGCGCCGCGTTTTGTTATAAATCCTCGAGCGAGGCTGAAATTGAAACTGATAATTCTGTCCATGCTTGGATTCCACGGTTATCTAGTCTTAACGGGTTTCGTGACTCAAGCCTCCAATCATCAAGAACCCAAAGAAAAGGTTGGAACCCCTAGCGGCGCTGCTGCATCGTTTCAGCTCTATGTTGGTCAGGACCCTACAGAAAGAGAAGGGATACTTTCACAGATACGCGGTTTATTGTGGGACCATTTGACCGAACATAAGGTGGCACAAGTCCAAGTCTTAATGTCGAGCCTAGAGGGTGACCCGACAACCCACGACCTATCGGTAGAAACGAGTGACAAACGGCGGTGGATTGTTAAGGATACGGTGACATCAGAGCAACGCTTACTTGGACCGAAAGAAAAACCCAAACACCGGCGAGCGATTGAGAAGTATTGCAGTTTCAGAAGGCTGGAAGTCAAAACTGATAGTGTCATACCAAGCGACGAAACAAGGTTGCCCAGCGACTACAAGCTCGAGTTGGGAAGTTGCAACAAGAAAAGTGTTTTATCTTTTTAGAGCGAGTTGAGCGCACCGGCGATGTGGATTCTTAGGAGGAGGTTGAGTTGAATGCGAAGACACAATGTATTGTTCGTCCTTTTCGGCTACCTCGCGTGCGTCGCATACCTCTCTGCCGCTTCAAACTCATTATTCGTTGCGCAGAGCACAATGATTGCTTCACCCCAGAACAAATTCAAGAATATCGCTGCGGGCTTAACCGAAAGTGATGGAGTTTATTTGGGCCTCTTCCTATTTGAAGGCCCTGACGGCAGCAAAGTAACGGTTCATTACAAAACGTTTAAGAATGGGTCAGAAGCGCAGCGATATTTCAACAAGCAGATTGCTAAAGCAGCTAAGCTAGTTGAGCGGAAGAAACAAATGGACACATCCGGAAAGGTCGTCGGTCAGCGTGCGGAAATCCTTGTCCGAGACGATGAGAAAACGATTTCCGCGATTCTCTGGACTGAAGGCCCGAAGTTTCACGAATATTTTTCCACTTCTCGAGAGTCGATTCTGGAATTAGAAAAAGTCTATTAACACGCTTATCGGCGAATAAAGTCAGCCCCAGTACCCAAGTTACCGGTTAGCACGTCTAATCGGGACTTGACGTTTCTTAGTTTGGTTTCGTTAACCAATCGATTGCCTTTTCCAATGCGGGGTCGCGTCCACTTTGCAGGTCTTCTTGGTCAAAAAACGGCACACGAACGTCGGGCGGTACTCCTACAGCGTCAAAAGCGCGTCCGCTGGCAGTGAAATAAATTTCATTGGGGAGGTGAAAACGCCAACCATTTGGAAGCGAGCGATTCAGAACATCTGAGAACACTCCTTGAGTGCTGAGACCGATACGCCTGACGTGTGGCTCCCGCCCCATGAGAGCCATTGTGAACGTCTCTCCCGCGCTAACCGTGTCCGGGCCAATAAGCAGTGCAATTTGTCCGGTAAACCCAGGTCTTTGGCTTGGTTGGACCCACGTTGGCTGCTGCGGCGTGAGGTGGATAGACGCATCTGGGTCGGTGCTGTTCCGTGCTGCTTTTGTAAAAGCCAGATATTTCTTCGTTGTCAGACGTGACGCAATTTCGATTCCGAGGGGGTCATCACCGCCATTATTTAGGCGCACGTCAATTATCAGACCATTCAGTTTCTTGGCCTCACCGAACATTGTGTCCAGGCTTTGCTGCAGGCATCGTAGTTGGTTTGCATAGCCTCCGTCTGCGTAGTCATAAAACGCCGTGACTCGCAGGTATCCAATCGCGTTCTTCAAAATTGCGACTTGAATATGGCCTTTGCAAAAGGTTTTCAAAGGTCCATGCACATACTTCGATTCAATAATTGCGGCTGCCTTCTTCCAGTCTTTATCTTCGAGATGATTTGGGTCGTTACGCCAACCGTCAAATTCCTTCGCAATCTCTTGGGCTTCCAACCCTGTGTGTGTGTCCTGCAGCGGTTCGACCATCTGCCGCAAAATCCCGAATAACTCTGTTGGCGTACTGGCTGCCTTGACCTGAGGCCGAAACCTCTTGTCGACTGCGTGCCAATCTAGCTGGTGAAGTGCAAAGAACGGATATTGCTCCGCAAAAGTTTGCCAGAAAATTCTGTAATTCTCCTTAGGAGAATTGACTTGGTCGCGGCCACATGAACCGGGACGCGTCGAAGTACGATGGAGAATGATATCTGAGGCGGTCCCATCGGTGTGCATAGCCAGGGTATTTGGGTCATCGGTGCGCGTTATCCTAATCGTCGCGCTACCGGATAGGAATACGACAGTGGAAACTCCCTCAGTCTTGTCACTAGGTTTCGCGTGTCGGGAAGCAATGCAGCTTATAGATGTCAGTTCGTACGTTTGAAGCTCGTCGGGTTTTAACTCGACCATCAGGCCGTATCCGTCCGACAGCCATAATCCTTCCAAACTCGTCGGATGCGTTAATTGTTGCGGAATCGTCTGCCACGACAAAAGCAAAATCAGGATTCCTGGGAACAGTCGATTAGGCATGCCGTTGCTAAGCAACCCTCTGGAGAGTTTGAAGTTTCTCTCGTAAGCCTACTTCAACTCTTAGCGCCTGGTAAACGCGCAAACCGTACACGAGTCCGGTTAGCCGACTAACCAGGACCTTGCGGTCGCCTGTGATATAAGAACTCTCTGTGATTCACGACGCCCAATGACGGAGAGATTCCAAATGTCGTCTCAGCAAGAATTGAAGAAACAGCAAGAATTGAAGAAACTTTGGAAGCGTAAGCCGAGAATCAGCGTCCGAAAGCTCGACAAAAAAACGGTGCTGATTGAAGGCAACTCGGCCGGACTAAAATTTCTCGGCATCCTCTTCATGTCCCTCTCTGAAGCACACGATTGCGGAGAGCAATGGTCGCTGGATGGCGCAGGAAATAAGTTATTTTCTACAGACTCAAAATTCGGAATTTATATCCATCGGGTACCTTGTGCGGACCGAACTCACAAAAAGCACGATTAACGTCGCTGGCTTTGGCGTAACTCAGAGTACTGGGAGCCATGTTACCGGTAACCCGACTTGAACGAAGCCGCTGGCGCGGCAGACGCTTCGCGTGCTATGCTCCGCGCGTCATGCTCCACCGTAACGCATCGACTCAGAGTTCTCGCACATGCTCATTTTCTAAGCACAGCAAAACCAATAGCTTACAGATGGGCGAAAAGATTGAATTCCCATAGCCATTAGCCCGCATCTGCCGCAACGCCAGCGTCTTCCTTCAAGTCGTTCTATCGAAAGCGCGCAAACACACCGTGCTCGTGTGTGCAGCTTGCTCACTCGCGCTTCCGATACAACACTAAGACTTCCCAGGAGTTTGGGTCACCAAGCCAACAATTCAGAGCTATGCTAAAGCTGTCTGCCTCATCGAATCGTCGAGCAAGCTCATGTCCCAAGCGGAGAGACGGCCTTGGACGCTATATCTAAGACGCAAAATGAAATTAAGTTTGCTTATGTTGCATTCGTCGTCTCGTGGTTCTGCTTCCTTTTTATGGTCCACACCATGAATCGCCCCCTCCACAGTGTTTCATCATGGCTTTTGGGCGGACTCGTTTTTGCCGCCGTTTACGCGGTCATCGTCGGATTCGTAATGCGAAAGAAGTTTTTCCGACAGTCATCCGAGGCACTTTCTGTCGACCTTCCCAAGGCTCTCAAGTTTTGGAAGGTAGCCCACATCATCGGCTTCTGCTTTGCCATAGACCTAGCTCTCTTTGGTTTCGTGTTGAAGTTTCTCGGCAGCAGTTGGTTAGTGCCAGGAATATTCTTCGGCCTGAGCTTAGGCTTTCTATTGTTGTGGAGACCCCGTCAGCTCGCTCAGAGCGGTGTGCAACCTGCCTAGTTAACGGGATACCCGGACAAGACAGGCGATAGGAGGAAACTTAGCGAAGTTCAAAGTACGTATCAGTACGCTGGCTTCGCCAATTCGTCCCGGGCAGGCAGGTACTGGGCGGTACCTTTCCGATTTCCTGACTTCCCGGGAGTTGACCGCTAGGGCGACGAGCACCCAGAACCCGGACGTGCTACCCACGGAATCACATAGACTGTTCATCTATGGAACGCGTACTTCCTTCTATCAGACAGGCAAATCAGAAATTCCGGTCTAACATGAGGCGAAGCATTTCTGTCCTAGCTGTCCTGTGCTTTCTATCGTGCGCAGTCCCTGTATTCCCCCAGAAAACCCCCGAAATTCCCAAGGTCGCCGACTATGAAGATGCCGATGGTTACGTCGTTCTTTCCATTCTTCTGAGCCACGCTCATTCGGAGGTGGACTCAAGTTTTTTACTTTCCCCTTTTCTACTTTCTCCCTTAAGCGTATCGGGCATAAACGCCGACTCTTTTCAATCGTGTAACAGAGTTCCAACTGATTTTGCTAGTGCAGCTGCCGATTTTCGCGACGAGAATAAACAAAACTGGAACTTAACAAAGAAAATCAATCTGAAGTTTAGTTACAAATTTACGAATCTCACAGGAAAACACAGTTGGGTGGCCCCGACGCAAAACGCTAAAGACATTCCTCCCGCGCTCTTCGATACTCCCGTCTATCAGGTGTCCGCTGTCGGTTTCGACGCTCCCCGAACTCACGCAATCGCCTATATTGGGGCAGTCTGCGGTCCGGACTGCGGCAGCGGCTCCTATCATTTGCTCGTAAAAGAGAAAGAGGGCTGGAAAGAGACTACCGACTCACCAGTGTGCCACTGGATGAAATGACCTATGGCAGAGACTCAGCCTTCCGAACACCCAAAGCCGAAGAAACGCAAAGCCAAGTAGCTGAGGTCCCGATTAACGCGCAAACCGGCAAGGTCAAAGTTACCGATTTGCCGACCTGAGAGGAATACCAAAGGTAATCGTCCTCGCGGAGTCTGAATAGATATGCCACCTAGGAACAACATTAGGCGAATGTTCAGGTACACGACTGTCGGGCTGATTGCAGTTGTGGTCGTCCTCGCAGCGTTCGGCTGGGTCGAGCGGGAGCGAAACAAACAGGAAGAGTACAAAGTCTATTCGGCGTATCTCTCCGAAGGTCTCTTGAACGACGCTCATGATTGGTCGATAGGTGGGCCAGTGCAGGTAGTCATCGGGGACAAGACAATCTCTGGTGGAAATTTGAGATTCCGGTTGTTTTACCTGTTCGACAGACGAGTGAATTTCGATGAGTTGCAAACGACAACGCGTGCGAGTTATCTCGCACGCAATCTTTTTCGGACTCGCATAGAATCAAAGTTTTTGCTGCCTGGTCGTGCGGCGGTATCCGTCACTGCGGAGTCCGAATATAGTTCGCCAGCATTCCAAGAGAAGTTCCCACGGAACATGGGACTGGTCGTTCTGTCTGGTGTCGGCTTCAATCCGTCTATGAGTCAAGCAGTGTTCTACATCAATCATTTCTGTGGTCTATGCGGCGGTGGTCGTTACGTACTCATGGAGAAAGTCAGCGGGAATTGGCGCATAAAGGATGAGCACTACATCTGGATTTCTTGATAGCCGACTCAAGTCTTGGTAAACGCACAATCAACCGGAAAAGTGGCGGCTAGTACCTAACGACCAGAGTCAGCGCTTGATTATTTTTCGAGCCTTTGCAAATAAATCGGATGGCACCGCGATTCTGTAGTTTTCGTCCAGCGCTTTAAGATACTGCCGTCGACGTTGGTCCACCGTGAATGAGATGCCCGCTGCCTTAAATTTCTTGCACAGTTCAACGCATCGCTCTTGATTCTTGCCAGCCCACACTCTCTTTAGTTTGCTCAAACTGGCATGGCTTTGCGGCCCGGGAAGTGCCGCCACTAAATCCACGTCACAGTCCGAACAGTGGGTAAAACCTGGGCGGTATTCGGATTTGCAGTCCGGACAAAACATATTAGATAAGCGCCAGTCTACTACAATCAACAGAGCGGACGCCTTTACTTGCAGGGTCATGGTAAACGCAGTAACCGGTGTGGATTTCGTCCTCAACGGCGAGGTGGTTGCTCAATGTACGGCCTCACAATGCTCTCAGACGCCAGGGATTCAAGGAATGCTGGTTTGAACGTTGAGTGAAAGATAATGCACTGTGGATGGAAATTGTCGTAGGCAGCGAATTGAAGAGTGCCACCCTTCTCGATTTGGATGTGAATTATCGTGTTCGGGACCGTCCCTCCGATAGCCGAAATAATTGCCTTGCTCGTGGATGGTTCCAGCGGGAGGACTATAAAGTCTTGTTTCGGCCACAGAGTGTTTCGCCTGAGGACACCTGTTTCTTCCTGCGAGGCACCGGGGATGCTTGATAAAGGAAGTGCGCTCAAGTCACCTTCAAAAGAAACGTGGGCGTCTCCAGCAAATTCCTCCATCAGGGCCAACAACAAACGGCGCTTGTCGCTTACGTGCCAGAATTTGCCTTTGCTCTCCATTGACGAATCTTATCATCGGCATTCATCCAGATTCTCGTGATGAGCATTCCCGTCCCACCGTACATGTGTGGCTCATAGTACCCATCTCCGGTAACCCGCAATCGGGAGTCAGCACAATATCGTGGTAAATTCGGTTCCGGCATCTTCGGCAGTGTTCAACACGAATGCCAGATAAAATGAACTTCATCAATCGACCTCTGATAATTCAATGCTTACGAGAACTGACTGATAGCGCTCAGCAAGAGAAACTATGGACCTCCAGCGGACCACCTGAAGTGGGGTCGTTCACTGAGTGTGTCGAAGGATTGTTTACCGACAGTGGTTTGAAGGCCGCTCTGCACTCTCGGAAAACAGGCTTTGGAAAAGACGTGGAAACTGTCCTTTTAGAGCTAGAGAAGCAGCTAGCCAAAGTGAATGCTCGGCGTCCGCCGATACAAATCGTCAATAGTCCGGAAATGGCCCGGGTCCGAGAACTAGCGAGCAGAGGCTTGGGACTAATGGAAACTTTATGAAGGTCGCGCTTTTAGGGTCAAACGCTTCATGAGAGCCATCCAATGAAGTGGTTCTACGTTGAACCCGAGGTCGCTGGTGGGCTAGGCGTGAAAACCATTTTGGACCGAGCCGTCCATCCGCCAACTGTCACTAGACTCCACTATGAATTCGCTGGATGGCTTGGTGACGAACTATTGACAAGCTTTCCCTGCTTCATCATTACCGAGAATGGAAAGCTGAAGCTCCAAGCTGCACAGCTTACGGGTGCGAGGTTCGACACGGTTGAAGTCACTACATCGGGAGAATTCCAAGACCTCTATCCGGGCCGAGAGCTTCCAAGATTTGTTTGGCTGAGAGTCGAGGGAAAACCATCGGTGGATGACCTTGGAATCTCACCGGATGGGAGACTCATCGTTTCGGAAAAAACGCTCGAAACGCTTCGCGAACTTAGTCTAACTTGGGCGATAGTGACTGAGTTCGGGAGCTAACTCTTGGTCTAACGCGCAAACCGGGTGCGCCGTGAAAGGCGGTGGTCCACAGCGGGGGTAAACCCGCCCGGGAACTGGTTCGCTCCACCCGGTAGCAATCAGAGCAGCAGTGGAGGCAACGAGACTGCT
>Ga0070762_10000506_pt1 | contig 16516 bp, 10 predicted proteins | sample HubBroMetageREF2_FD_66726 | JGI IMG/M metagenome (GOLD analysis project Ga0070762, IMG submission 66726) | Reference soil microbial communities from the Hubbard Brook experimental Forest, New Hampshire, USA - Hubbard Brook CCASE Soil... | ecosystem: Environmental > Terrestrial > Soil >...
AAAATAAAATCTGAGTATGATCTTGCTCGTCGCGCTTGTCAGCCCTCCCGCGCCTCAGCCCACGCAGGGGTCGCAAAATCGCATCATCTTGACTAGGTAGCAAGCCGCTCGACCTGACCCACTTAGCTGCAGACCCAAGTCACAGGCGGAGAAGACCTTCCTCTCCGCTTTTGTATTCCAGTCGTAGCCCTTGAAGTTGAAGGCAGACAAGCCCGGCGCTGCCGTGATTACCAAACGAACCAATGAGAGTCCGAACATCCATTCAACATTCGTTCAACCTTCGTTGTCCTGCAAAGTCCGGAGTCGTCCTGCGAAGTCCGGGCTAATCCGGGAACTCTACGAACGGTCCAAGTCACACGTTGCGGGTGTGCGCAGTGCCTCCATCGGCGGCTCGGTTACTGAGGAGGGTTCTCCTCGGGCTGGGGCTTTTTTTCTGGAGCTGGTGCTGGATGAGCCTGTTCAGGATGCGGTGTGGCTTCTGGATGCGGTGTGGTTTCGGGATGCGGTGTGGTTTCGGGATGCGGTGTGGCTTCGGGATGTGGTGCGGCTTCAGGACGTGGCGCGTTCTGCGGATGCGGCACGTTCTCGGTGCGGGGTGCACTCTCCGGTTGAGACGCAGTCGGCGGACGAGGCGCGGGTGGGTGCGTTGCTGGAGTTGGGGCTGCTGTTGCTGGGTGAGGTGCGGAGTTCTCGGGCCGATTATTTTCTGGTCTGGGCGTAGGTTCTTTGGCCGGTGGATTAGAAGCTGCGCGTTGAAGGGGAGGATTGTAAGGTGCACCTGCGCGGCTAGCTTTTACAGCACCACTTCCCGCAAGCGCTCCGGGCTTTGGGGTTGCAGCGACTGGCGGTTGGCCGTGGTTGGCTGATGCCAGCTGATTTCGGTCCGCCTTCGCGGCCTGCTCATGCTGAACTTGGACGGCTGTCGCTGGCACATGCTTCTGCTGCGCCGCTGCCTGTTCCTGAGGCGTGGGTCGGGCGGTCGTTCCCCCCGCGCCACCGTTGTAGCTCACATAGTTCACGGTTGTGTTATTGATGACCGTCTTGTTGTACACATTGGTGATGTTCGTCGTGCTGACGTTGTTGACGGATCGGTTGTAGTATAGCTGTCCATTATTCCAGTACCCTCCCTGATAGCCGACACCGGTATAGCCGTAACCGTACACGACGCCGCCATAAAAACCTACTTGGGGGCCCCAGTACCCGGGGTTCCAAACGTAGACGCCGTTGTTCCAGCCCCAATAGCCGGGCGTCCATAGCAGCCCAGCGGCGGGAACTTCAACCCATGTGCCGGGTACCCAGAAATAGCCATTGGGACCGTAAGCCCAATAGCCGGGCGTCCAGATGTAACCTGCGCTGGGGCAAGGTGGCTGCTCATACACTGGCAGCGCGGGCGGTGCGACCGTTATGGATACCGCGACTTGGGCTTGCGACGCGGTCGCTATAGTCAATATTACGAACGCGAATACCAGCGCGCGCACGGACTCGAAGATGTGCAGGGTTTTCGGTTGCTTCATATTCCTTCGCTTTCCCGGCATGCGTGGTTTGATCGGTTAATACACGACCTCCCAAACGCAATCTCCGTTTGTGCAATTCGCCCCTAATAAAACACAGCTGTTTGAGGAATCCATGCGCCGCAGGGTTGTATTTGACGAGTCGGTGTTGCGTACTGTTCTTACTGTAGTTTTAGCGATGCGACGAGTATGACTTGCGGCTACCGGTGTAACCAGTTGCCGGTATTGGCCCTGATTGTCGTCGCGGGCCTATCGACCGCGACCAGGGCAGCTCCGCAGATTTGGTATCGCACGTAATTGGAGAACGATGACTAGGTGCATTGAATTCGATACTCGGGGTCAATAGGTGTAATTGCGATTTATCAACACTTAACGCGATTAACCTATTATCATCGCCAGCATGCTCTCAATCGTGGTCGTCGAGTGAACCAACAAAATGTTACATGAACCCACTCTCCACGCAGCAACCCCGTAATAATCGGCCATCGCCTTCGGTCATCGCTGTCGCAGTGTTCCAACTCCTTGGGTCTGTGCCAGTTCTTTGCATATCTGGATATTTACTTATGCGGGACCCTTTGGTTTTCCCCCCATGAGTTCGCGAGGCTCCCAACGAGGATTTTTGTTAGATATTTTGTTTTTCTTGAGCTTCCTTTTCTTTTCAGCCTTGTTGCTCCGGCATCATCCATTGGGCTCTTACGCCTCCATGGATGGGCAAGAACATTGACGCTTTGTCTCGCGACTCTTCCCGTTTCTTCATACGTTCTTGACTTAATTTTTGACCATCCGTTGCCCGGCGAGTGGGATATCCTCCCCGTTCCCAAGATATTCGTTGCGATTTCGGTTCCGGTCAGCCTCTGGTGGTGGGCTCTTTTCACCCGCCCCTCGGTTCGCTCTCAATTTCGCGTGGAATGATTCAACGTGGGTGTCTGTTGAAAGCAGGCCGTAGCGCTCAAAATCCAGTCATGCCGCGTCCATCCTGGCAGGGAACTTGGCGCAAGAATGGATCGCCTCCAGCTTGTCCTCCCGTAAGCCGCGCAGCTCTTCCTCCCGGAGTCGGCCTTCGTGCAGAAGTTTCCCGAACACGTGCGTCAGTCGCGAATACCGATAGTCGTACTTGCGGTCGATCTCCTTACGATATTGGGTCAATAACTTTCCAAGTCCCACAGATCCGACGGTTGCTGGATCTGGCCGGCCATTTTCTTTACTTCCCGAATCACCTCGCGGTTCCCGGCCCAGAGCAGCGCCGAAGGCTGTGCGGGCGATGAGCTTTTCTGATTTCGACTAAATCGGTTCCTACTGGTAGGGATAGGTGTGTTGAGTAGCAGACGGGCTGGTCATGTTCCGCTCCTCCGTGGCTGCATTCTATCGCCTGCCCAGTTGCTCTTTCTACCGGATCGGACGCTTTCACTGTGGCGGATTCATCATCGTTTTCTTGCGAGCGCCGCCCGTCTGTTCCGAGATCAAAAAGTCGTTCACAGGATGGCCAAGATTCTGTTTGCAACCGAGATCGCGTTCCGCCTTTTTTGGACGGATGCATGCCCCAGCAAAAACTGAATCTGCTCCAGTTCACCGCCGCGATCGTGGCAGAGTTTCGCGCAGGTCCGCCGCAGATCGTGCCGAGCAATGTGCTCCAAGCCTGCTCTGCGACTGTTGTAACATCGCGATTACATTCATCTGGCCCTGCGCGGGGTCTTGAGTGAAATCGCCTGGTAACAGAAGTTGGGAAATCTCCCGCTAACAACCGAGCCGGATCAGTGCTCCCCTAGTCATTCCAGCTTCGCGTACTCGGTGTTGGCTTTTTTCAGGATGGGGATGTCGGAGTGCTCACTGCGGCAAACCCATCCGGCGCAGCAGGTCGGCGTAGCGTGGGTCGGAGCGAATGTTGTCAAAAGATGGATCAATCAAAATCCAAACGAGCTCATCGTCGCGCAATTGATAAGCCTTCTCCAGCCCTTCAAATGCTTGATCTCGTTCTCCTAGCGTGCTGTAAACTTCCGCGATGTAAAAGGGGGAGACGTGGCCGCTCTTTGACGATCGAACCAGCTCATCGATGATGCTGTGGGCTTCCGCTTTTTTGCCTGCGGACGCCAGAGCATCTCCTACCCCGGCAACGTATCTCGGTGCGCGGCCAGAATAGGACGCTGCTTGCTGTGCTTCACTCATCGCTTCTGGGTAAAGCCCTCGGCTCCCATATGCTTTCGACACCCAGAGATGCGGTTCCGGAAAAGTCGGCGCCAATTCGAAGGTTCGCTTCAACAGCTCGAAGCCACTTCCATGTTCGCCCGCACTCATTAACGTCACGCCCAGCGAAGTGTTAATAATTGGAGAGAGAGGATCAAGCGTTTGTGCCAATCTGCCTTCTCTTATACCCTCGTCGTTCCGTTTCATCTGGCACAAGAAAAGCCCGTACCAGTGGTGAGCGGTCGGATAGTTGGAATTCAGTTCAGTGGCCCGTCGAAACTCTTTTTCTGCTCCGACCCAGTCCCACTCGAAATTTTGCTTCATCAGCCCTAGAGATGCATGGGCCTCCGCAAGGTCCGGGTCAATTTCTAAAGCCTTCGTCAGTGCCTCTTTGGTTCGTGGTGCTGCCACGGATGGCGCCATGCTCCCATACTCAGGGAGCACGAGATAAGCATCGGCCAATCCAACATAGGCCAATGCGTAATTCGGATCTTTTTCGATGGAGTGATTGAAATACTCGATGGCCTTGTTGAGTTCTTCTTCAGTTCTCTTGTTCCAGTGGAACCTGCCATTGAGATAGAGCTGGTATGCTTCCGCATTCCGCGTCGAACCTCTTGTGAGTCTTCTTTTTTCCTCTCCGGACAAACGCAAGCGAAGCCCGTCCGAAATGTCGTTCGCGATCTGCTCCTCAATCGTGCTTACGTCTGAGACTTGCCTGTCGAATTTTTCACCCCAAAGTTCTGCGCCATTCATCGCGTCCACCAATTCTGCTTCAATGCTTAGAACATCACCGTGTTTTGCCAGCGTCCCGGTCAGGACTGCACGCACCTTCAAGTCACGCCCTACCTTCTGCGGATCAATATCAGCGCCCCTGTAGTGAAAACTTGAGGTTCGAGCCATCACGCGCAGCTGAGGCAATTGGGAGAGGCTGTGCATGACGCCTTCCGAGATGCCGTCGCTGAGATAGTCGTTATTCGGATCGCCACTCGTATTCACCAACGGCAACACAGCAATGGAGTCGATCTGCGAAGTGCTTGTCTTCGAGCGCCAATACCAGATTCCAGCCGCGGTGGCGATGAACAAGCCGACGAGCAGGATAGGAGCTACGATCTTCCAGAGTCTCCCCGGCCGAACCACAGAAGCTTCGGCAACCTTTACGGCAGCCGATGACGAAGAGGAAGCAAGTACCGGAGAGTAAACGGATGCTGGCGACGGCGGTTGGGCGACAGGAGAATTGCCTTCCGGCGCCACAGTTACCGCACCAGAACCCGCAGCTGCAAATCGTCCTGTCTCTGTGTCTCGCTTCAGACGTTGCAGATCGGCTCGCATCTCCGATGCGTGCTGATAGCGCAAGTTGCGATCTTTCTCCAGGGCCTTGTTGATGATGTCTTCGAGCTTCGGCGGCACGTCGTGATTCAACCGCACCGCGACCACTGGGGCGCGGTTCACGATGGCTTCACAGATCATCGCCGAGCTTTCTCCGTGGAACGGCAAATCACCAGTGGCCATCTCGTAGAGAACTGCCCCAAACGAGAACAGATCGCTCCGCCTGTCCAACTCTTTCGCCCGCACCTGCTCGGGCGACATATACGCCACCGTCCCCACCATCGTGCCCGGACTGGTGAGATGCTCCCCATCCACCGTCTGGGTATTCAGAGACGCGATCTTGCTGGAGGAACTGCCTTCCAGACTGACCTTCGCTAATCCGAAATCCAGAATCTTGGCATGTCCGCGCTTGGTGACAAAGATGTTGGCAGGTTTGATGTCGCGGTGGATTATGCCTTCGGCGTGGGCTGCGTCGAGCGCGTCGGCGATCTCGATCGCCAGAGACAGAATCATGTCGGTTTCCATGGGACGCCCGCCGATGCGGTGCTTCAGCGTCAGGCCATCCAAAAACTCCATGGCGATAAAGGTTTGTTCGTGCTGATCGTCAATCTCGTGGATGGTGCAGATGTTCGGATGGTTCAGTGCAGAGGCAGCCTTGGCTTCGTGCTCGAAGCGGCTGAGTGCCTGCAGGTCTTTGGCTAACCTGGCAGGCAGGAACTTGAGAGCGACGAAGCGGCCGAGTTTCACGTCCTCAGCCTTATAGACCACACCCATCCCGCCCCCGCCAAGTTTCTCGAGGATACGATAGTGCGAGATGGTCTGGCCGATCATTGGGCTGAAATCTTAGGACTGCAGGGGCAGCAAGTCAATGAAGGTCGGAAGGTTGGCGGTATCTCGGGCCGTGGTTGGCGAGAAATCCCGTGGCTGTTAAAAAACTCCGGTTTTCTCAAAATCGCCTCAAGATGAATCACCAAGGCTGCCGTTTCTAATTATGAAATCGGAAATGGCTGGTAAAAGACGACAGGCTGCCAAAAATATTTTCGGGTCAGGAGCCCGGAAGAGTCGGCTGGCGGGGTGCGAGTGCAACGCAATCAGAGCGAACGGGTTGAGGGTATTCCAGATCGTCAATTGCGAAAAATCGCGATAGCACTCATTGACCCTGGGACTGGGGGTTTTGAGCGCTATCGCCTGCTTCCGCCAGTTGAGAGTTTCTGCGCTGCATTTCGGCGCCCAACAATGGCACAATGGTCGCCGCAAGCACTTCAGATAGCCTTTATTTCAGATAATCGTTGTGCGAGTGTCGTGCCCATCCTGGGAGATTCTTAGAAACAAATAGAAATCCACCCGCCTTCCCGCCGGAACAGAGCTAGAGGCAAGGACGGATGGATTGAAGTCTTACCGATTGTTTCGTCTCGACTACTGCACCGTCACCGCAACTGCTTTGGATGGGATACCGTTTGTGACTACGACCAGAGTGCTGGCACCTGTCTCCGTCCTGGCGGACACAGTGAAATGTGTGGACACCGGCAGCGTACCGGTTGCCACCGCCATGGTGCTGGGGTTGACGGTTCGAGCGTAGAACACGTGCTTGGTCGCATTGTTCGTGATCCGCACCAGCGCGTAGTTGGTGGCGGATTGCGTATCATCTCCGTACGCGGCGCCTTGCGACAGGCCGTTGAACTGCGTTCCCTTAACGACATACAAAGTCCCACGAGTAAGGGTGGTAGGCACCGAGGTGATGGTCGGCGCCCATTCGGGCTTAAAAGTCCCCTTGGCGGTGTAGACCAGCACTTCGGGGAACGTTTGCCCTTGGGTTGTGAGCAAGACCTGGCCAGTCGGCAATACGAGCATGTTGCCTACGAACGACGACATCTCGAACGCGCCAGCAATATTTGGCGCGTCGATGAATTCTGTCCCGGTCCACTCGAAGAATTGAACTCCGATATTATCTATGCCGGGAGAGGCCATGATCAGCACATGGCCGTTTGGTAGCAGGGACGCAGGGCCATCAGCGATGTCCAACCCATCCGGAATGTCCGGGCCTGCAGCCCATTCTCCCGTCGCAGTGTTGTAATTCGAGGTGTGCCCTACATGGATCCCGGCTCCCGTCGCGAAGACTACTCCATCAGGCTGCAATACCATGGGACCGATCTCCTGGGAGTTCGGGTCTTCCAGGCTGACAATAGTGCTTCCCGCGCTGCTCCAAGTCCGGGTCTTGGGATTGAACAGCTCGGAGTTCGGCGCATCAATGGCGTCAACGGTTAGGACTTCTCCGTCTGGCAACAAAGTCCACCCTTCCTCGTCGTTCCGATCAGCCTTTCCATGGCCGGCCAGGACCGTGTACTGCAATGTTTTGGCGTTTAGAAAAGCGACGTCGGTGTCGACCGGATCCGCGAGCATGAATGTGCCGTTCCTCAGAATGACGCTCTGTGCGTCACCGATTTGGGTCCATCCTGCGGGTGGGGTTAAAGGTGTCCATTCGTTCTTCACCGGATCGTAAATGGCTCCCTGGTTGGTTAAGACCTGTACGTTATTACCATTGAATTCTCCTCCCTCGATCACGAGTCGCCCGTCTGGCAGAATGGCGGCAGCGTGATACAGCGGGGAATACCCAGACTGCAAAGACGCCACCTGCGTCCATGTACCTTTGACATAGCTGCCAGTATCATCCGGAGTCAACGTCCACCAATCGCTGGAATTCGTAGCCTGCACTATAACCCTGCCATCGGTGAGCAGGAGGGCATCGTTAGCAGAAAAAATGGGTTGGTTCTTCAGCGCGGTCCATGTTTGCGAAAAACTGACACTGGCGAATGCCAGCAAGACGGCAAGTTCAAGTCCGAGCGTTCGCGATAGCTTCATAATAATTTGTCCTCTCCTTAATATTTGGGATCCCAAAAAGTGGGGCTCGAACGGGCGGGCACAGCACGTTGCCATCACAGATGAGACCTACAAATCGACCAAGCAATTCTCTAAGACGTTAGCCCGAAGGCCGGTCAAACTTGTAAAGGACTCGTAAAGGATTTGTCTTTTCTGCAGACGCGCATTGTTGCCGCGAACACTTGGAACCTGACAACCGCAGGTCAATTGCACCCAAATTCCCTCGAACCGGCCAAGTCAAACCGGCAGTGATCCTGGTTATCGTTGACGTAATATCACGCTAGGACTCATTGACCCCACCGCAGTGATTTTGAGCGTAATGGCCGTAACGTCACCTGAGGGAGTCGCCGCTTGACTCGTCGATCAAGGGGCGTGGATAATCAACTCGCCTGCGGAGGTTCTATGAGACCACGGGCCCGCAAGACAGTTGACCTTTCCGAGCCGGTTCACCAACAACTCAATGCGTATGCGCTCGCGGCAAGTGCGGCGGGAGTAACCCTTCTTGCGCTAAGCCAACCATCTGCGGCAAAGATCGTCTATACGCCTACACACCAGCTCATCGGAAAGAACAATAGCTATCCGCTGGCACTCAACCATAAGGCGGCGGACTTCAACATCTTTAACAGTAATTGTACTCACGGCAGTAGGTGCAACTCCGACACGTATGCACAGCTTACGGTCGCTGAGGCCAGTTGGCCGTGGTCTGGCAATGAGGTGGAGGGTACGAGTGGCAACTCATACTTGGCGGCTGCCCTGAATAGGGGCGCGCAAATATCCGGCGCGCGGCGGTTCATTCGTGGCGCAGTAATGGTGTCGCAATGTCGGGGGCTTTGCAATTACGCCCACAGCAGCACAAGGACGATCGGTCCGTGGCGGAACGTCACTAATCGTTACCTCGGGTCGTTACCTCGGGCTGAAGTTCAAGATCAACGGGAAATTCCACTATGGGTGGGCGCGGCTCAGCGTCAAAGCCTTGAAAGGTCAATTTAAGATCACCGCCATTCTCACCGGCTTTGCCTACGAGACCATCCCCGGTAAGGCGATCATTGCCGGCGCGACAAAGGGGCCGGACGACCCCGAGCCAGTCCCGTCGCTTAACCCGCTCACCCCCGTAGCTGCCACGCTGGGTGCATTCGCAATGGGAGCGCCCGGACTGTCGATCTGGCGACGCGAAGAGTCTGCGGCGGACCCGCTCGGGAGAGATTGATTCTCACGAGAACATCGTTGGCGATAAGTCGCCGTCACACTCAAAACCACTGGACAACCGCTAAAGCCTTCTCATCCGAGGAGCAGTTCACCCCTATACTGGTAGGAAATTGGGATCGGGATTGCATGTGGCTTTCGGTCCCGCCCTGTTTAAAGGACTTCATGGCCGCGCTAATTGATGCGATTAATGTCAAACGTAAGACATTGTTTGAGCTTGAGAATACTCCTTTCTGCTGCCTGGAAGCAGATGTAAACACGCCTACCGCTCGTGGCGGCCAGACCCTAGTGCGCCTCAAGATGCGTAACCTCCTCACGAACGCGGTCTTTGAGAAGACATTCAAGGCAAGCGACAAATTCAAGGAACCGGACCTGCAGTCGGTGCAGGCTTCCTATCTCTATAGCGATGGGAATGGTTCCCATTTTCTGGACCAGGAAAGCTACGAGACCGTCACCCTTAATGGTCAGATGGTCGGGGACGCATTGGATTTCCTGGTAGAAGGTGCATTGATTGAGTTGCGCAAGTACAACGGCAATCCGATTGGTGTAGAGCTACCAATATTCGTTGAGCTGGAGGTTGCCTACACCGAACCCGGGATTCGGGGCGACTCTTCGGGCGGCGGGACCAAGACCGCTAAGCTGGAAACAGGCCTGGAAATCCGCGTTCCCCTTTTCATCAAAGAGGGCGAAAAGGTGAAAGTTTCCACCGAGAGCCGGGAATTTGCGGGGAGGGCATGAGTCGGTACGGCATCGTTGGCTATCGTTGGCGAAAAATCGCGATTTCACTCATTGACCCTGGAACTGGGGGTTTTGAGTGTAACGGCCTGATAACGACAGTCATCTGGATATAGGGGACCCTTCCTGCGACAATAAGGCGTCACGTGGGTGAGCACTTGCTCGATATCGAATTAGCGTTGCCCGTTGGCTTCGTTCTTCTCGCCGCAGCAGGATTGGTGTACGCCGCGTTTGCCGCGTACCTGTATTTTCGATTTGAACGAAGCGTCGCCGACATGCATGTGCCTGTTGCCCTTTCTGCTTTCGTGATGCATTACGGTCTTGTATTCGGTTCACTCTACGTCCGACGCGAGCTTCTGTTGCCGACATTACTGCTATTTCTAATGGCTCTGACTCTGGCATTGGCGATTTGGCTCGGAACACAAGCTCACTCTAAAGCGGGCATACGGATAGCGTTGGCAGGAGTGTTTACGCTGGCAGCATTTATTTGCCGAATAGGTCACGACATATATCAATTTCCGGGGTTCGGATGGCGATAAATCCCGATTACACTTATTGACCAACCTGGCGCAGGCTTCCTGTCGGTTGGCAAAGGCCTGCATCTAGACTATCTTTGCCCGGCACGCACCCTGTCTTCTTCCATCGCCGTGACGAATTTCGGAGTGTGGTTCTTCAGCAGTTTCTCGATACCAGGTTCAAACTCATGCAAAACGTTCATCCCAACGTTGTTGCCAATCGTCGAACCAAAATCGCTGAACGGTTCTGCAAAACGCCGTCTCCAATATGGAGTCGAGGCGGTGTCCCTGGCCACCGAAGTCAACATTCGCAGCAGATATGAAGTGTTCAGCGTGGCTTTTCCGAAGTCATCCCGGGTGATCAGAGTGCGCGAAGCCGCAAAAGTCGCCCGGCGCACCAAGCCCTCGTTCGCAGGATGATAATTCAAATTCCGTTTCGGCAACGTCGGATACAAGTGCCTGGTAATAAAATCGCGGGAGATATTCTGATCAGGCTCTTGTTGATAGAAAACAAAATTGCCGAATTGCGCACTGCCATTAATTTTTGCTTGCGCTGAAGCCTGTACCACTGGTGCGTCCGGCAGCGAACTCACCTTCTCCTGACGCTGCTGGCACAGCGCCCCACAAGCCGCCAACATCACGAAACAAGCGGCCCGGATTGGGACAGAGCCAGCCATACTCTAATTCCCAGATTGGCAACCGCCCTAAGATCCTACGCATGAGCACGTTGCCTCCGCAATGCCAGCATTCCATGTGCCGTTCTTTGCCGCCTGCAATTGGTTGAAAAAAAAGAAACCTTCAGGTTGCCCCCGCGCGGCAGCGACAGTCTTCAGCGGCAAGGATGTAAAGTCTTTCATTCAAATGGCATTCTGTTCCTACAGAACGCGCTGTAGGACGCCGAGAAGTGGTTTGACTTCCTCCTTCTCGAAGGTTATGGAAGCTGGCACATGCCGTGAGGAACTCCTGGGAATGACCCCAGATTAGTTTTGTTTAGTCGACTGCTGCGCCAGCCACTGGGGTTCATAGTGAAGCCAGCAGCTGACATTTTCCGAAGTAGCTTCGTTATCGCAACGAATTTCATGTAGCCACCGGGCAAGTGAGCGGTGCGAGGGATTAAAACACAATCGAGATTTAAGGCTAAATTGACTTTGTGGCATCACTCAAGTCCTTTTCGGTGAATGACTTGCCCTATCTCCTTACCGAGAAACCATTCATGGCACGCTTGCCTGATTCGACTGGTTTGCCAGCCCGCCCCAAGGCTGTTCAAATTCGGCGTAATTTACTGTTCGACGCTGCCGCTTTCCAGCGGATCTTGACTATTAGCTCGAAGTGCGAGACGCTGTGCGCGGTTCGGGATGCCATGGGGACGGCCGACACTACTATTTCTACGCTCATCGAGTTGGCAGAAAAGGGTGACGAAGATTCCGCCACTAAGCTCTTTACTCTTCTCTACGCAGAACTCCATGGTCTCGCGAAGCGCCAACTTGCGCGCCATGGTTACATCAGCATCAGCGCCACTACGCTCATCCACGAGGCTTACCTTGACATGGCGCCGCGAGGGGGCCAATCCTTTCCCGATCGGGGCCGCTTTATGGCGTATGCGGCGCGCGTCATGCGCGGGCTCATCATCGATCATGTGCGGAATCGGCTTGCCGTTAAACGCGGCGGTCGCTTCGAACTTACTGCACTTACCCCCGACATTACAGAAGTAATCGATGACGATCGGGAGCTCATGCGGATTAGCCAGGCTCTCGACGAACTGGCGCGTGTCGATAGCTCGTTATCCCAGATTGTAGATCTGAAATTTTTCTGCGGATTTTCCTTCGGCGAAATCGCTGATATGGCTGGCACGTCCGAGCGCACTGTTCAGCGCAAGTGGGAAAAGGCGCGCATTTACTTGCATAGCAGTCTGCGGGCGGATTTGCCGCTGTGAGAAATCGATGTCTCCAATTACTCCCGATCAATGGCAAGAAGTAAGCCCGTACCTGGACGAGGTTCTGGATCTGCATCCCGAGGAACGTGCCGCATGGCTACGTTCGTTCAGCGAAAAAGATGCACGGCTCGCCTCCGTGGTGTGCGCACTGTTAGAAGAGGAGCGGCAATTAGAGCAAGAGGGTTTCCTTGAGAGCTCCCCACTGCACGCAGGCGCGAGGCTGGCTGGCCAAAAGCTTGGCCCTTACACGCTAATCTCACAAATCGGTCAAGGCGGAATGGGCAGTGTGTGGCTGGCCCAGCAGACTGCCCCGCTGCAACGAAAAGTGGCTTTGAAACTGATTCGCTGGGGAATGTACGACGATACCTTACTGCGGCGTTTCGAGGCCGAGAGGCAGTCGCTAGCCGTGATGGACCATCCCTCGATCGCAAGGGTGTTCGATGCCGGCGCTACGCTCGAGGGCCAACCGTACTTCGTGATGGAGTACGTGGCGGGCGTGCCGATCACTGACTATTGCGACCAGAAAAAGTTGAAGATTTCCGAGCGGCTTAAGTTGTTCATCAAAGTCTGCGAAGGGGTACAGCACGCTCATCAGAAAGCCATCATTCACCGCGATCTTAAACCTGCAAATATTCTGGTAATTGACGTTGATGGCACGCCGGTTCCGCGAATTATTGATTTCGGGGTGGCGAAAGCTATCAATCGCGACATCACGGAAGAGACCGTCGATACAGGGATGGGAAATTTTGTGGGGACGCCAGGCTATATGAGCCCTGAACAATGTGATCCGGCAACCCAAGATATTGATACACGCACCGATGTGTATTCCATGGGTGTGGTTCTGTACACTCTGCTCACAGGCAGTTTGCCCTTCGACACTAGTGAATGGAAGGACCAGCCATTCGACGAAATATTGCGGCGACTGCGGGAGGAAGATCCGGTACGACCCAGCACCAAAGTCAGTATAGACCGCGATACATCGACCGCCGCAGCCGAAGCGCGGGGAACGCAACCGAAACAGTTAGTGAGCATGCTCCGTGGTGATCTCGACTGGATCACGATGAAGGCGGTCGAGATAGACCGCATTCGCAGGTACGCCACACCATCTGATCTGGCCGCCGATATCGGCCGCCATTTGAACAACGAACCCGTCACGGCTCGCCCTGCGAGTCTTTCTTATCGCATGCAGAAATATGTGCGACGGCACCGGTACAGCGTGGCCGGAGCAGGGGTAGTCATCGCGTTGCTGATGGCTTTTGCATTGATGCAGAACATCCAGCTACGCAAGACCCGGCGCGAGCGCGACCGGGCAGACCACATCGCGGAGTTTATGGTCAAGATGTTTAAGGTATCCAATCCAAGCGAAGCGCGAGGGAACAGTGTCACGGCACGAGAGATTCTGGACGAAGCTTCGAAGGGGATGGAGAGCGGCCTATCGAAGGACCCTGAAGTACAGTCTCAAATGATGAATGTCATGGGAGACGTCTACTACAATCTCGGATTATTTTCTCAGTCGCAGTCGTTGCTCGAACAAGCGCTCGCTGTTCAGCGGCGTGTATTCGGATCAGATCATCCTGAAACGCTTAGGACGGAAAGCCTTCTGGGCAGGACTCTCCAGAAGGAAGGGCATTCGGAACAAGCGGAAAAGCTGGAGCGCGAAACACTCGCTGTTCAACGCCGTGTATTGGGGCCAGAAAACCGGGATACTCTCTCCACAATGAGTCGCCTTGCGAACGTACTCATGTGGATGGGCCAAGCCTCAGAAGCTGAAAGCCTCGATCGCGAGTTGCTTGAGACTCGACGTAGGATACTCGGGCCGGATGACCCGGAGACGGTTGGGTCAATGGACGACTTGGCGTTTTGCCTTTCGCTCGAGGGCGAACAGGGGAGGGAGGCTGATTTATCCGAATCCGAAAAGCTATCGCGCGAGGCGCTTGCGATCAAGAAACGAATCCTGGGTCCGGAGCACCCGGACACCATTGCTTCCATGGCAAATCTCGGTGCTACTCTTACCCTCGAACATAAGTTGGTGGAGTCAGAGATGCTAACGCGCGAGGCGCTTGAGATGAGTGACCGCATTCTTGGACCGGATCATGACGTTACGCTGAATTCGGCGACCTATCTGGTCAATACTCTCCAACTGGAGGGGCGCTACGCTGAGGCAGAGAAGTTAGAGGCCGAAACGCGTGCCATCCAGCAGCGCGTGCTCGGCCCCGACCATCCTGCTACTGCCGTTTCTACCTTCAACCTTGGATGCCTGGAGGCGCTCCAGGGTCATCGCGAGAGGGCCCTATCGCTCCTGCGCGAAGCTATCACCCACGGCTTGAGGCCGCTGCAAGCACTTGCCATAGAAGGCGACGAGCTAAAGTCGCTTCGCGGTGATCCACGCTACGAGGCGTTGGTTGCCGAAGTTAAAACGCGGGCCGCCTTGGTCCAACAAAAACAATAGCGCAACCTGGCTGACCCGGAATTCCCCCCAATTAAATTGCTTATATCCCGTGTCGTCTTTTGTCACCGCTTTCCGATTTCTTCAGTAGAGACAGGAACCGTTACCAATCCCCCAGGCTCCTAAGCGTAGCGGAGGTGCACTAATCCTCTGGGTGAACATTGGCCTAAGTGAAAAAACAAAGAAGGAGAATTGTTATGTCGCGTATGAAATTGTCTCTCAGTGGTTGGCTGCTGTTTTTTTTGGTTTGCTCTGCAGTTTCGCTCTGCGCCCAGCAAGCAGCTTCGGCTGCAGCGAACGCAGTTGTGCCGCCTGTGGTGAAGTTCAGCGGCGTACTCACAGATGTGAACAGCAAGGCTTTGACGGGTACGGTAGGGGTAACGTTCTCGCTCTACAATGAGGCCGAAGGTGGTGTCGCGCTCTGGGTTGAAACCCAGAATGTGAGCCCCGATAAAGCTGGGCATTACTCGGTAATGTTGGGTTCCACAAGCCATGGGATCCCGGCTGAACTGTTTGCTTCCGGAGAAGCCCGTTGGTTAGGAGTGCAAGCGCAGGGCCAGACTGAGCAGCCGCGTACATTGTTGATGAGCGTGCCCTATGCGTTGAAGGCACTGGATGCAGAGACCGTCGGGGGAAAGCCAGCGTCTTCGTTCATGCTTACGCCGCAAGCGGGTGGTAATCCTGCTCCCGGAAGACTGCCTCCAGGAACCATCACGGGGAGCGGCACGGCAGATTATGTTCCCGTGTTCACCGGCGCGACTACCATCGGAGATTCCAAAATCTTTCAGACTGTAGGTGGCAACGTGGGCATTGGCACCACAACGCCAGCTGCGAAGCTAGATGTGAAAGGCACTGAAGATGTCCGCAATACCCTGACTCTGTTCCCCTCGGGGACGAACCCAGCCCTGTCGGTACACGGCACGGCATTGGAGGTCAGTAGTGCAGGCAAGGTTACTTTCGTTTCTGGCCAGACTTTTCCGGGAACGGGAACGGTCACCAGTGTCGGTAGCGGAGCGGGGCTGACGGGCGGGCCAATCACGGGGAGCGGCACCCTCAGCATCGCTTCGGGCGGCGTCACGAACAGCATGCTGGCCAATCCTTCGCTGACCGTAGCGGCGGGGACTGATCTGACTGGCGGCGGGACAGTCGCGCTCGGCGGGACGACAACGCTGGGCCTGGACACCACCAAGGTGCCGCTGCTCAACGCAGCCAACACCTTCACGGGAAATCAGACAGTGAACGGCAACCTGAGTGCGACCGGAGTGGTGACCGGCAGCAGCTACCAGATCGGGAGCAATCTGTTTGCCTTCGGCTCATATAACAGCTCCAATGCATTTCTGGGCTTCGCAGGGAATACGGCGACGACGGGCTCAGGCAACACGGCCAACGGAGTGGCCGCGCTCCAAACCAACACCACGGGCTCCAACAACACAGCCAACGGCGCCTATGCGCTCGACGGCAACAGTGGGTCCAACAACACCGTGATCGGCTTCCAGGCGATCTACGGCGCGGGCACTGGGTCCTTCAACACGGCTCTAGGCGCGCTGTCCGGCCTAACCAATGACTCGTCGGATATGACCGGCACGAACAACACTTTTCTAGGGATCGGAACCGCTATCAGCACTGGAACCGTCAGCAACGCCACGGCTATCGGGGCCAATGCCGACGTGGCGGAGAGCAATGCCCTGGTGCTGGGCAGCATTAACGGCGTGAACGGCGCCACCGCCAGCACCAATGTCGGCATTGGTACGACGACTCCCTTGGCCGCACTGGATGTCGCCGGCGGAGG
>Ga0070762_10000507_pt1 | contig 16485 bp, 17 predicted proteins | sample HubBroMetageREF2_FD_66726 | JGI IMG/M metagenome (GOLD analysis project Ga0070762, IMG submission 66726) | Reference soil microbial communities from the Hubbard Brook experimental Forest, New Hampshire, USA - Hubbard Brook CCASE Soil... | ecosystem: Environmental > Terrestrial > Soil >...
GCCCGCCAGCTTCAGGATGCGGTACTGCTGCGGGGTCAGGTCGGTGTCGACCCGCTCCAGCGCGCGGAACAGCCGCAGCAGGATCATCACCACCCGGGATGCCCGCTCCTCGTCCTGGCCGTTACTCACCGTGCATGCTCCCGTCGGTCGGGCTTTAAGGTACGTCAGTCTTACAATTCGCTAGCCTAATAAATTCCCGACCGCGTCGGGCAGTGTCTGGCTGGGTACGTTCCGTGACAACCGGCTTATCGTGGCAACGAGAGCCGATGCGACGGGGGACGTGATTCGAGCTCGTGCAATCGCTGCAGCCTGAGGATCCTCAGCAGATTGGCAGGTACCAGCTGCTTGCCAGGCTCGGCAGTGGCGGCATGGGCCGGGTGTACCTCGGCCGGTCGCCCGGCGGCCGGCTGATCGCCATCAAGCTGATCCGCCCGGAACTCGCCGACAACGCGGATTTCCGCAGGCGGTTCGCCCGAGAGGTGACCGCGGCCAAGACGGTCGGCGGGATGTACACGGCCACGGTCGTGGACGCGGACCCGGAGGCCACGGCGCCCTGGCTGGTCACCGCGTACATCGACGGCTCGTCGCTGGCGGACGTCGTGGCCACGCACGGCCCGCTTCCGGCCGACTCGGTGCTGCAGCTCGCGGCCGCCCTGGCCGAGGGCCTGTGCGCCATCCACGCCGCCGGGCTGGTGCACCGCGATCTCAAGCCGACGAACGTGCTGCTGGCCGGGGACGGGCCACGGATCATCGATTTCGGCATATCCCGGGCGATGGACGCGACCGGTATGACCATGACCGGCCTGGTGGTCGGGTCGCCCGGGTTCATGTCCCCCGAGCAGGCCGAGGGGCGAGAGGTGGGGGCGCCGAGCGACGTCTTCAGCCTCGGCGCTCTGCTTGCCTTCAGCGCCACCGGCGAGGGGCCGTTCGGCGAGGGCAGCACGCCCGCGCTGATCTACCGCGTGGTGCATGGAGCGCCGGACACCTCCCGGCTGCCCGAGCAGGTGCGGCCGCTGGTCGAGCGGTGCCTCAGCAAGGATCCGCAGCAGCGGCCCACGTCCGAGCAGATTCTCGACGAGCTCGGCGGTGCGCAGCCCAGTGCGGACTGGCTGCCGTGGCCGGTTGCTGGCGCGACGCCGGGTGGCGGCCTGCCGCCCGAGATCGCCGGGCTCTCCGCTGCGCGCGGGATTTCCATGCCGACGCCGACCGAGTCTGCCGGCCCGCGCCCTGGCGGCGTGACGCCGGACCCGGCGACGATCGACTCCGGCGCTGGCGTCGGTGCTGCCGGCGACTCTGGTGCCGGCACCGGTTCTGGTACCCCTTCCGGTTCTGCTGCCGGTTCTGCTGCTGCCGCGGCTGCCGCAGGCGGTGCCGCTGTTGCCGGTGCCGGGCCAGCGGGGACGCCCCGCCCGGCGGCCGGTGGCGGGCCGTCTGGCAGTGGCCGACCGCCGGGCGGCACCTGGCCCGAGCCATCGCCCGGCGATCAGGACCATGCAGGTTCATCTGGCCGCGGCCGGCGGTGGCTGCTGGTGGCTGGAGTGATCCTCGCCGTGCTCGTTCTGGCGGGCGGAGGCGCCGCTGCCGTCCTGGCCCTCACCCACGGCAAGACGCCGGGGCTCACGCCGAGCAACCAGCAGGTTCCGGTCACCACTACGCCAACGACCGGGAAGTCCGGGGCGGGAGGCGGCGGCGGCTCGACATCAACGTCCAAGGGCGGCGGACGGCCGACGCGGTCCCCGTCCCCGTCCCCATCACCCTCGCCGTCCCCGAGTCCGTCCCCATCGCCCACGACCTCGCCGAGCCCGACGCCGACGCATTCAACGCCTACAACCGCCCCCACCACCGCGCCAGCGCCAACGGCTTCCCCGTAGACGGGCAGGCCCGAGCTGGGAAATCGGGTTGTGCCGCCGCGCCGGCACCCCTAACGTCGCCGGAATGTACTCGGATGCAGCGGCCCGCGTTCGGCAGCACCTGGAGGCGCTCGGCTCCGTCGGCGAGATCAGGGTGCTCGCCGAGCCGGTGCCGACGGCCGCCGCCGCAGCCGCGGCCCTCGGCTGCGACGTAGGTGCGATCGCGAACAGCCTCGTCTTCGAGGCGGATGGCTCACCGCTCTTGGTCGTGGCCAGCGGTGCGCACCGGGTGCACCCGGTGCGGCTCGCGCGGCGGATCGGGACCGGCAAGATCCGGCGCGCCGATCCGGGCTTTGTGCTCGCCCAAACCGGCCAGGCGGTTGGCGGCGTCGCGCCCGTCGGTCATCCCACGCCGGTTCGCACGGTGGTGGACCAGGCCCTGGCCGCTTACCCGGTTGTGTGGGCAGGCGGCGGCGACGAGCACACGATGTTCACCACCACCTTCGACGAACTCGTGAAGATCACCGGCGGGATCCCCGCCGACGTCGACTGACCCTGCGCCTGGCCCCTGAGCCAGCGGCGCTTCGACCCTGAGTGACGGCAGGGGCCTAGCGGGTGGTGTCGGAGGTCGGCTTCATCGTGGCGGCGAATACCAGAACGACGAACAGCAGGAACGTGATGACGTGCACGGTCGTGCAGTCCAGGCAGAGGTTGCCGATCTGGATGACCTCCGCGTAGATCAGGTAGAGCACGAAGCCGATGCCGGTGATGATCCCGACGAGCCGGGCCCACCAGATCGCGGCGATTCCTGAGCGCCAGGCCCATGGCGTATTGATCGCCGTCATGAACACGTAGAAGGCCAGGCCGAGTACGGCTACCGGGAAGATGTTGAAGACCATCGACTCAGGGCTCGTGGTGACCTTGGCGCAGTCGATGTATCCCTTGTTGGAGCAGACCAGGATGTTTGTCGAGGTGTAGTGCGCGATCGTCATGTAGATGGACATGCCGAGCCCGGCCAGGGACAAGGCAAGAGAGGTCCACTGCAGCCACGCGGGCGCGCTGAACGGTATGACTGCCTGGTCGGCCGAGGACCCAGCGGCCAGTGCGCCGCCCCGGCCCTGTGCCGGGGTGGCGCTCGGCCGTCCCTGGCCGGCCCGCCCGTTCTGGGCCCGGCTGGCCTGGGGCCGGCCGTTCTGGGCCGCGCCGTTCTGGGTCCTGCCGTTCTGGCCGCGGTCGGCTTGCCTGGTGCCACCGCGGTTGCCGGAATTGCCCGGGCCGGAGCGGGTGACGGTGCCGCCGCTCTTCCGCTGACCGTTCCGCTTCTGGCTGGCCATCAGAGGTGAGCGCTCGCTGCGACGACCCCGGATGCGGTGCAGACGTTGCCGGGCTTGCCGCCCGTCATCTTGCAGATCGCCGCGGTCATGAGGTTCGCTGCCCCGAGGGCGTTCTGCGCGACCTTGCTGCTCGGGTCGTGCAGGGCCGAGGCGACCTGTGCCCAGGACATGCCCGCCAGAGTCCCCGGGTCGTAGGTCGGGTCTTTGAGTATGTACTTGTTGCCGAAGTCGATGAACGGGTAGCCGACGCCCTCTGCCGACGAGTCGTACTTCTGCCAGAGCGCCTGCTGCGCGGACGTCGTCGCCTGCAGTGCCCCTCGGCTATCGTTCTCGTTCTCGACCGGGGTGAACGTCAGGTACGGGCTGGTGTAGTTGGACTTGTAGAAGGTGAGCGTGGGGGTATTCGGGTCGCTGTCCGTGCTCGACGAGTGGATGCCGCGCAACTGCGTGGTGAAGTGGCCGAACCGGCTGAGGGCGACCGCTATGGCCCAGCGCTCCGCTGCGCAGTAGGGGCAGAACTCGGCACCGATGAAGAGCATCTCCGGCTTGCCGTTGCTCGTCAGCGCGGTGTTCGAGATCTTCTCGAGCGGCGACGGGTTGTAGCTGAGTATCGAGCCGATGCCGATCGTGTCCAGGGTGCTGGCGGGAACGCTGGTGATGTTCTTCTGCACGCTGGCCGGCAGGACGGTGCCGGTGACGCCACCCGAACTGGTGCTTGGCGAGTTGTTGCTGGACAACTTGATCACGACGAAGGCGACCACGATCGCTATCACCAGGACGACGCTGCCTCCCGTCCACAGCGCACGCCTGCGGATCTCGGCGCGCCGGGCCGCGGCCCGCTGCGCCGCGATTTTCTCCTTGGCGTTCTGCTGCCTGATCCTGGTTGCCTTGCCCATGCCCGCCTCTGCTTCACACGTCCGGATATCGCTAACCCGACAACGGCGCACGCCGGAGTTCGGTTCGCGCCGCCCCGCTCAGGCAGGCCCGCGCAAAGAGGCGGTCCGCTCGAACGCCCGCCTGACACTATGCTAAGGCGCACCAGGGCGTGGGGTTACCCCTCCAACCGAAGCGGATCTACCTGAGTGCCGGCTGAAAGAACTCTCTCAGAGAACTTGCCGCACCCCTGTCGTGGTTTCTTGCGGCGCGCAAGTGGCGGTAGCTATGGTCGGACGATGGTGGCAATCCCTGGAAAGCAGAGAGGCCTTCGCTTCGGCGGGCTTCTCGTCATTACCTGCATCGCGCTCGCTGCAGCAGCCTGCAGCAGCAGCTCTTCGAGCACCCCGGCAAAGGCGAAGGTTACGGGCACGGTGAACGTCGCTGCCGCGTCCTCCCTCTCCTACCTCAGTGAGAAGGTGATCAGCCCGAGCTTCACGAAGGCGACGGGGTACAAGTACTCGGGTACCTACAACGCGTCTGGCGACCTGGAGTCGGACATCGCCTCCGGCGAGATCACCCCGAACGTGTTCGAGAGCGTGGGTGGCGACAACATCACGCCGCTCCAGCCCAAGTTCACGAAGTGGTACGCCCAGTACGCCGGAAACTCGATGGTTATCGCCTATAACCCAAACAGCAAGTACGCCAGCCAGTTCAAGGCCTACGCCGATGGCTCGAAGCCGCTGAGCGGACTGTTCACGCTGCTGGAGACCCCCGGCCTCAAGCTTGGCCGGACCGACCCCAACATCGACCCGCAGGGCCGGGACTTCATCTACATGCTCGAGCTCGCCCAGTCCTACTACCACCTGCCGTCAAACACGGTTGCCAAGATCCTCGGCACCTCGGACTTCGGCACCGCGACGTCGTCGCAGATCTACGCCGAGTCCTCGCTGGACTCAACGCTGCAGTCGGGCCAGCTCGACGCCTCGAGCGCGTTCGTTACCCAGGCGATCGAGCTGCACCTGGACTACATCCCGCTGCCGTCCGCCATCAACCTCGGTGACACGGCGCTGGCTACGCAGTACGCCAAGGCAACGGTGACGATCACCTCCAACGGCCAGAAGACGACGAAGTCCGGGTCGCCGCAGTGGATCGACATCACCATCATCGGCAAGCCGACCCCGGCCGCGATCGCGTTCGTCAAGTACACGCTTTCGCCGGCCGGCCTGGCCCTGTACAAGGCGGGTGGTTTCAGGCTGGCCACGCCGGTGGTGACCGGTGATAGCAGCGCGATACCGGCCGCGATAAAGAGTGAGCTGGGCAGCTAGCCCGGCGGCGGCCGCTGGCGGCGCCGTCCGGGGGGACGACCCCTCCGGGCGGCGGCGCCAGCCGGGCTCATCCTCCTCGGCGGGCCTGCGCCGGGTTCGCTCCGTGTCCGGGCTCGCATCGGTTCTCGGCGCACTGATTATCTGGCTGGCCCTGCTCGGCCCGGTGATCGCGCTGCTCACGCATCTGTCCGGCAGCGCCATCGCCAGCGCGCTGACCGGGCCCGGCGACCTCGACCCGCTATACACCTCGCTGGCGTCCGGAGCCGTGACGCTTGCGGTGCTGCTCGTGTTCTGCACCCCGCTCGCCTACATGATGGCCCGCGGAACGCTTCCGTTCCCGCGGGTATGGGAGGCGGGCGTGCTGTGCAGCCTGCTGCTCCCGCCGCTGGTGATCGGCCTGCTGCTGATCTTCATGGTCGGCCCGTACACCCCGCTCGGCGAGCTGCTCAACGCCACGCCGTGGCACCTGTCCGCGACCAACACGTTCCTGGCCCTGGTGATTGCCGAGGTCTACGAGTCCGCGCCGTACTACGTGGTGGGCGCGCAGGCCGCGTTCGCCGACGTCGACCCCAGGATGGAAGAGCAGGCGGCGCTGCTCGGCGACCGGCCGCGCCGGGTGTTCCGGCGGGTGACGCTCCCGCTCGCGGCTCCCGGGCTCGGCGTGGCGCTGTCCGTGGCGTGGGCCCGCGCCATGGGAGCGTTCGGCGCCGTGATCATCATCGCCTACCATCCGTATGGCCTGCCGCTGCAGATCTACGTCACGCTGCAGGAGACCGGCCTGGCTTCCGCGCTGCCGTATGCCCTGGTCCTGCTCGTGGTCGCGCTGCCGCTGCCGCTTGCCGCTTTCACCTGGAGCGCTCGTGCTCGACGCCGACGTCGAGGTTGACCGCAGGGAGTTCACGGTGCGTGCCCAGCTGCGGGTCGCGCCGGGGGAGCGGCTGGCGCTGTTCGGGCCTTCGGGCGCAGGCAAGACCACGCTGCTGGAGGTCATCGCAGGGCTGGTGCGGCCGGTCCGGGGGCGGGTGCAGCTCGGCGGGCGGGTGCTGACCTCGACCGAGCACCCCAACATATTTGTCCCACCGTGGCAGCGGCGGGTGGGCCTGCTCCGCCAGGATCCGGGTCTGTTCCCGCACCTGTCCGTGCGCGGCAACCTTTGCTACGGGCCCGGGGTCGATCCATCCGGGCGGGAGCTGGCGCAGGTCGCCGACGCGCTGGGCATCTCGGAGTTGCTGCCGGCGATGCCGGTCACGCTGTCCGGCGGCCAGGCGCACCGGGTCGCCCTCGGGCGGCTGCTGCTCGCGCACTGCGACGCGCTGCTGCTCGATGAGCCGTATACCGGCCTGGACGCGAGCCTGCGCCGATCGCTCACCGAGCTGGTGGCCGAGCTGGTCGACGCCAGGGAGGTGCCCGCGATGCTGGTCGCACACGAGCTGGCCGAGGCGCAGGCGTTCGCGCACTGGCTGGCCATCCTCGACCACGGGCAGCTGCTGCAGGTCGGCGCCCCCGATGAGGTGGTGCTGCGGCCGGCCTCGCGCCGGGTCGCCGAGCTGGTGGGCTACCTGGGGTTCGTACCGGCGGACGGGCCGGAGGGCACCGTTGCGGGCGTCCATCCGGAGCGGGTGACGAGCGGAGCCCACCCCGAGCGCGGGATGGTGTTGACCGGCACGGTGACCGGATGCAGGCCGTCAGGTGCCGGCTGGGAGGCCGATCTGGCGGCCGACGGCACGACGATCACCTGCCGACTGCCGGAACGGGCCGCCGAGGTGGGCGGCGAGCTGGTCGTCACGGTGGTCGACCCGCCCTCGTTCGGGCCGGACGGTGCTGCCGTCGCCCGGCCGGGCGGGTGGTACCTCCCGAGCGGCCCCTCGAACCCGGAGCAGGTGACGCCATGACTGTTCAGAGTGCGGGCGGCAGCGGAACGGTGCTGCGTCTGGCACGTCAGGCCCGCGGCTTCTCGCAGCAGCAGCTGGCGGGCATGGCCGGGGTATCCCGCCAGGCGGTCTCGGCGGTGGAGTCCGGCCTGTCCGACCCGTCGCTGCGGGTGGCGCTGGCGCTCGCCCGCGCCCTCGGCATGACCGTCGAGGAGGTGTTCGGGCCCGCCATCCCGGCTTCGGCAGTGACCGCCCGCCCGGTGGCGCCGATCGGCGACGAGGCCGCAAGGGTCGCGCTCGCCCCGATGGGCGATGAGTTCGTGGCGCTCCCACTGTCCGGCTCCTCGGTCAGCAGGGCCGGGTTCCTGCCGGCCGGCGGCCTCGCGTTCGGCACCGAAGGCGAGGGGGCGCACCTGGTGCAGCCGATCGGGCTGCCCAGGCCGACGCTGGTGGTGGCCGGGTGCGATCCGGCGATGCCGCTGCTCGAGACCCCGCTGGGCCTGCTGGATCCGCCGGTCGGCCTGACCTGGTGGGCGTGCCCGAGTACGGAAGCACTCCGGCTGGCTGCCGACGGCCTGGTGCACGTCGCTGGCGTGCACCTGCGCGGGCGGTCGGGCGATTACAACACCGGCCCGGCCGGGGAACTGCTGCCACAGGGCGCCGAAGTGATCGGGTTCTGCTCCTGGCGGGAGGGGCTGGTGCTGCGGCCGGACCTCGCCGACGGCATTGCCGGCCTCGGCGACGTGGCCCGCCGGGGGCTGCGCCTGGTCAACCGGGAGCCGGGCTCCGAAGCGCGCAGCGTGCTCGACCGCGAGCTGGCCACGCTGAGCATCGACGCCCGCCACCTGCCCGGTTACGGCACCCAGGCGACCGGGCACCTGCAGGTGGCCGGGGCCATCACCGCCGGGCTTGCCGACGTCGGCGTCGCCAGCGAGCCCGCGGCCCTCGCCTACGGCCTGGCCTTCATCCCGCTCGCCGCCGAGCGCTTTGACCTGGTGATCCCGGCTGACCTGACCGGTTCCCGCGAGGTGCTGGGCCTGATCAAGGTGCTGTCCTCGCGCTGGCTGCTCGATCAGCTGGCGAGCCTGCCCGGGTACGATCCCGCACGGTGCGGTGAGCACGTCGCGACGCTGCCGCCGCGCGACACAGCGGGTTTAGCGGCAGCGAGGGCTACCTGAGCCGCCGTCTCGCCATCCGCAGCCGGGTGCAGTGCCTGACCGACATGCGGCCGTCGGGGAATCGCTCAATGGCGATATCACCGATCTGCGATAGCAGCAGATCACGGTCGGCCGCTGGCATCCGGCCCACATAGGACTTGCTCCGCTCATAGGTCAGCCACTCGCCGATGCTCAGCGTCCGTGTCCACGGGATCTCGGTCTCGGTGCCGGATTCGAAGAGGCCGATCTGATCGATGCGCTCGTCGGCCCACCGGGCGTCGCGGTTGCGCCGGTCGTAGCCGGGGCAGGCGGACTCCAGGAGGCTCTGATAGGCGTCGAACCACTCCTCGCCGTCGGCCCATTCCTGGTTCCACCATGCCGCCCAGAACCCGCCTGGCCGCAGCACCCGCGCCATCTCGCGCGGCGCGTTGTCGCACGAGAACCAGTGCCAGGACTGCGCGAAGCAGGCGAGATCAACGCAGCCGTCGCGCAGCGGCGTCGCGTTCGCGTCGGCGAGCAGGAAGCACGCCCCGGGGCTGTGCTCCCGCGCCTTGCGGAGCATCCTCTCCGCGATGTCGACGGCCACAATCCGCGTTCCCCGCGCCGCGAGCTGCCGGGTGGCGATTCCCGTTCCCGCGCCGCCTTCCAGCACCAGCTTGCCCGCCAGCGGGCCCGCGATGTCCGCCAGCGCCTGGTAGACGCCATCGGGGTAGGAGGGCCTCGCGGCGTCGTAGTCCTCGGCCAGGTCATCGAACTGCGATCTCGCCATCTGCGCGGAGACCTCCTAAATGCTTCCGGTTCTTTCATCCTGCCGTCTGGCAGGTGCTCGCCAGACGGCAGGGGCAAGAGATTCTGCTGAGGGCAGCGAAGCTACGCCGAGGATGAACAGGGCTCGGCGGCCGGGCGCGAGTGCGGCAGGGTGTCTGGCATGAAGCTGCTAGTGCTGGGCGGGACCCACCATGTCGGACGGGCGGTCGTCGAGACGGCCCTGGCCCGTGGGGACGACGTCACCACGCTGAACCGCGGTCTCACCGGGCACCAGCCGCCGGGCGCGCGTGCCCGCCGTGCCGACCGCACCGACCCGGCGGCACTGCGTGCCGCGCTCGGCGACGAGTCCTGGGACGCGGTGATCGATACCTGGAGCTCCGCGCCCGCCGTGGTCGGCGATGCGGCGGCGCTGCTGGCCGGGAGAGCCGGGCACTACGGCTACGTGTCGAGCTTGTCGGTATACACCGACCCCATTCCGCGGGGCGCCGACGAGAGCGCGGCGACGGTGGACGCGGACCCGGCGAGCACCGACGGCACGGACTACCAGGCGGCGAAGCGCGGCGGTGAGCTCGCGGCGGCAGCGGCGTTCGGCGACCGGGCGCTGCTGGCCAGGGCCGGCCTCATCCTGGGCCCGTACGAGATAGTAGGGCGGATGCCGTGGTGGCTGCGGCGGATGGACCGCGGCGGCGACGTGCTGGCCCCGGGGCCGGCGGACATGCCGCTGCAGTACGTCGACTGCCGCGACCTCGCCGCGTGGATGCTCACGGCCGCCGACCGCGGCCTCGGCGGTGCGTTCAACACCGTGAGCCAGCGCGGCCAGGCCACGATGGGAAGCCTGCTCGAGGCCGCCAGGAACGTGACCGGATCCCGTGCCAGGCTGGTCTGGGCCCCGCCTGAGGTGATCGAGGCGGCCGGCATCCAGCCGTGGATCGAGCTGCCGGTCTGGGTGCCGCCGGACGGGGAGGACGCGAGCGTGCACGACGTTGACGTTTCGGCCGTCTACGCGGCCGGCCTGGCCTGCCGGCCGGTCGAGGAGACCGTCGCCGACACCTGGAAGTGGCTGCAGGACGAGAACTGGCAGCCCACGGCGCGGCCGGGGCGCCCGCAGCACGGCCTCAGCCCGGACGTCGAGCAGAAGGTCCTGGCCAGCCTGGCCGGCTAACGGCGGCCGAGCGATCTCGGCGTGTTCACCTTGTCCGGCGCGACCTTGAGGATCACGCGACCCTCCGGGCCGACCGGGGGCTGATAATCGGTGCCGACGTATTTGCGGGACAGCTTGTCAATGTGCTCCCGCGCCTCGCTGCCGCCCACGGTGTCGACGACCCGGCCGCGCACCTCTGACCAGTCCCAGGGATCGCTGTCGGAGTGAATCAGCACGGTGATCCTGGGGTTCCTGCGGACGTTCTTGGCCCGCTGACGCTGCGGCTCGGTGTTCACGAGCAGGTGCTCGCCATCGGTGTCCACCCAGGTGAGCAGCGCCTGCGGCTGGCCGTCGGGCATCAGGGTTACCACCGTGGCCAGGTTCTTGCCCTGGGCCAGGCGCACGGTGTCCTCGTCGAGCGGCATCTTCTCTCCTCAGCTGGTCAGTGGCCGAACACCGGGACGATCAAGCCTCGGGCGATCGTATGGAACCGGAGGTTGAACCCGGCCACGGCGGGCGAGACGTCGGAGTCGATCCCCAGCTTTTCGGTGTCGAGCGCGTGCACCGCGAACACGTACCGGTGTGGCGGGTCGCCGGCTGGCGGAGCCGCGCCGCCGAAGTCCTTGGTGCCGTAGTCGTTCCTGACCGAGAACGCGCCCTCCGGCAGGCCGGGACCGCCTTCGCTGCCCGCGCCCGACGGCAGCTCAGTGACGGACGCCGGTATGTCGATGACCAGCCAGTGCCAGAAACCCGATCCGGTCGGGGCGTCGGGGTCGTAGGCGGTCACCGCGAAACTCTTGGTCTCCGGGGGGAACCCGTGCCAGCGCAGGTGCGGCGAGATGTTCTGGCCGGTCATCCCGAACGAGTTGTAGACCTGGGCGTCGCTCATCTGCCCGCCATGGCTGACGTCGTCGCTCTCCACAGTGAACGACGGCACCTCGGGGTGGAAGTCGTAAGGCAGCGGGGCGCGTTCGGTCATGGTTCCTCCTCGTTCCGGTAACGACGTCGGCGATGCCAACGCTACTCATTGGTGCGGGGCTATCGCTGCCAACCCTGAAGCATCCCGGCAACCGCTACGGTGGACCGCAGTAATCGCCGCAGTGAAACCGCAGTAGCCGCCGCAGTGAAGGGGTCAGCGCAGGCGTGAAGGTGACTCGGGGGTCATCGGCGTCGGTGCGGCGCGGACTAGTGGGACGAGCGTCACCCGCGTGGCTGCGGCGCCGACTGGTGGCGCGGGAGTCATCGGCGTCGGTGTGGCACGGAGTGCGGCGCGGACTGCTTGCCGCGATGCTGGCCGGCGCCACGCTCATCCCCGGATACGCCTCGGGCTCCGCTTCGCCCCCGTGCCTGGCCCGGGGCTGCGCGCCCCAGGGCGCGGTCCGCTGGATCCACAGGCTGTCCGGGTCGTGGGTAGCCGAGAGCGGGATCGCGGGCACTGTGCCCGCCGCCGGGCAGGCGTATGTCTCGGCCGGTCCGCAAGTGGCCGCCGTCGGCTACGGCATGAACATCTACGCGTTCGACGCGGCGACCGGGCGGCCGATCTGGACGGCGCCGCTGACCGGGTTCCCGGCCGGGGCGTCGATCGTCTCGGTCCGGTCCTGGCAGCGGGTGGTGACCGCGGGGGTGGACTTCACCAATCCCCGTACCGGCGGAGCCTCCCGCGACGATGTGGTGCTGTCCGGCCAGACGGGCCAGCAGCTGCGCGGCTATCCCGCGACGGCCTACGGCGGCGCGGTCGCGGCAGACCACGCGCGCACTGTGATCGTCGGCAATACGAATGTGACGAGCTATAACAACGCCTCCGGCAAGCGGCTCTGGAGCAGGTCGACCGGGCACGTGCCGCAGACGTGGCGGGTGGACGGCGGCAGCCTGCTCGTGACGGTGGCCGTCGGCGGCTACCTGGGCACCGCGCCGGTTACCGCGCTGCGCCGGATCAACCTCACCACCGGCGGCGAGCGGCTGATCCGGCCTCCGCACGGCTCGTTCGACGGCACGCTCAGCGCGGCGCTCGACGGCGTGGTGCTGTTCTCGGGCAGCGCCGGGCTGAGCGCGTACAGCGCGACGACCGGGGGGCTGCTGTGGCATCGGCGCGGCGCCGTGCTGCAGGGTGAGGACCTGGTCAGCAACGTCATCTATGTGTCCAAGGGATCCGGGCTGAGCGGCATGAACCCGCGCACCGGCGCCGTCGTCAGGGGCACGCTGGTCCCGGAGGCATCCAGCTTCTACGGAGTCAGGGACGGCGTGGTGCTGGGACTCGACCAGGGGTCAGGCGGCGACGCCTGGGGCTATGACGTCGCGCAGCGCCGTGTCGTCTGGACGACGCCGTCGCTGCCGTGGCCGCACTACTTCGTCGACCTGTCCGGTATCGGCGGCAGCGCGGACCCGTCGAGCAACACGGTCCTGCTGGCCGCGTGCGCCGCGCTCGGCGCCCCGGTGAGCGCGGGCACGACAGCAGACAGCGAGCAGGTGTGCCTGCGACCGGAACTGGTGGCGATCAGCCGCTGAACCGCGGCCGGTTCACCGGCCGAGAATCGCCGGGCTGGTGAGCGGGGTGCAGAACTTCGACCGGTTAACAGTCTGCGCGGTGCTGACCATGCCCCGCGTCGCCGGGCACCGGCTCCCGTTCGGGAACCAGGCACCGACCAGGACCGCTCCCGCGACAAAGGACAGCGCGACCGGGAAGAACAGCGCCGTGCGCAGCCTGGCCCGGCTCGGCGCGCCGAACCAGCGGCCGAACGCCACGAGCCGGTAGCGAATCCGGAGGAAGATTATTGCCAGTTTGGCGCGAATTTCTTCAATGCGCGGCATTTCCTCGTCATGTGTTAGCCGCGTGAAAATAGAGAAGAGAGATGCAAGGCGCGGATCCGATCCGCGCAAGGCATTCTCGATCCTTTCCAGGATTTTGCGCTGGCTGGCGGGAAGGCCCATCGAGACCTCCGATCTGGACCGTGTTTTCCCTAGCCACAACGCTAGCAGGGAGCTGCCCGTGCTGTGGCCCCGACCGGAAGCTGTGAGCTAGCACACAGTGGCTCCGCGTCAGCTCGCCTGCGACCGCCGCGCGCGGTACGCCGCGACGTGCAGCCGGTTGCCGCAGGTCCGGCTGTCGCAGTACCTCCGCGACCGGTTGCGGGACAGGTCAACGAAGACGTCCCGGCAAGTCGGCGACGCACACGCGCGCACCCGCTGGCTCTCGCCGGAGACCACGAGCTCGGCGAGCCCCATGGCGAGGTGCGCGGCGATCCGGTCTGCCAGCGGTGCGGTTGGCCGGGACACGTGGATGTGCGGACCACGGCCATCGTGCGCGACGATCTGCGGCACCGCTCCGGTCTCGGCGAGCAGCGCGTTCAGCATGCCGATCGCAGCCTCGTCGTCGCCGGCCTCGCAGCTGACCGCGATCGCGTCCAGCCGGGCGCGATGCCCGCGCAGCCGCGGCGCGTCCCTCGGCACGGCCAGATCCCCGTGGAAGCCGTAACGATCGCCGAACGCCTGGACGTCCGCGACGTCGCGGAGGCCCTCCCCGTCCGCGGAGCGGCCGGTGTTAATCAGCTCCGCGCACGCCTCGAGCGCTTCCAGAAGGTCAGTACCAAAACCGCTTTGACTCCTGTCAGACCGCTCCCGTAGGGTTGACATCATGTCAGCACCATACGCGGATACGGTCCTTACAGGCAACGATGCTGGAACGTTCGCCGACCGCCGTCCGCTCCTGCTGGCTGGCCTGGGAGCGGCCAGCATTTCGGCGTCGGGAGTGCTGATCAAGCTCGCCGATACCGGCCCTGCCACCGCGGCGTTCTACCGCTGCCTGCTCGCGCTGCCGGTGCTGATCGCGCTGGCCGTGCTGGAGCAGCGCAAGCGCGGGCCGCGGCCGGCGGCCGCCCGCCGCGGCGCCTTCGTGGCCGGTCTGTGCCTGGCCGTCGACCTGGTGCTGTGGAACCACGCGATCGCCGATGTCGGGGCGGGCGTGGCGACGGTGCTCGGCAATCTGCAGGTCCTGTTCGTCGCGTTCGCCGCCTGGGCGCTGTTCGGGGAGCGCCCAGAGCGCAGGTTCCTCATCTTCCTGCCGGTCGTGATGGCCGGCGTCGTGCTGGTGTCCGGAATGGTCGGTGGCGACGGAGGCGGGACTCATCCGCTGGCCGGGATCGAGTACGGGCTCGGCACCTCGGTCGCGTACGCGGTGTTCCTGCTGATCTTGCGCCGGTCGTCGGCCAGCACCCCGCACGCGGCCGGCCCGCTCGCCGAGGTCACCGCGGGCGCCGCGCTCGGCGCGCTGGTGCTCGGCCTGGTCTTCGGCGGCCTGCAGCTGCGGATCGGCTGGCCGTCGTTTGGATGGCTGCTGCTGCTGGCGCTGCTGAGCCAGACGCTGGGCTGGCTGATCATCACATCCTCGCTGCCCAGGCTCTCGGCCGCGATCGCGTCGCTGATCCTGCTGCTGCAGCCGGCCGCCGCGATGCTGCTGGCGTATCTGGTGCTCAGCGAGCGGCCGACGCTGATCCAGATCGCCGGAGCCGTAGTGGTCTGCACCGGTGTGCTCGCGATCAGCCTGACCACGCCGCAGCGGCGTCCGCGCGCGCCCGAGGCCGAAACGCCCGTGACAAGGACCCCGGTTGCCGTCGCCGATCGTGGGTAAGGCCCTCCGCAGCGGCCATGACCGGCATCGAAAGGAGGCGTCGTGGCTACGGAAAAGCAGAAGGCGGCAGCCCGGGAGAACATCGCCAAGGCGCGTGAGGTGCAGTCCGAACGAGCCCACGGCGAGGACGTGCCCCGCAGCGAGGAGGGCCTGAGCACCGCGGAGAAGGACCGGCTGCCCACGGAGGAGTTCGCGTTCCCCAACGAGCGCAAGGAGCCGCTGACCGATGCCCGCCACGTGCGCAACGCGATTGCCCGGTTCGACCAGGTCGAGGGCGTGAGCGACGCGGAGCGGGACAAGGCGTGGCAGCGCATCCTGGCCGCCGCCAAGCGCTACAACGTCGACGTCTCCGAATCCAGCTGGCGCGACCTGGCCCACGGCGGCAACGACAGCAAGTAGCCGCCGCCAGACCGGCTACTGGTGGTAGTCGGCCAGGAACCGGGCCAGCCGCCCGATGGCGTCGTCGAGCACCTCGACCGAGGCCAGGAACACCAGCCGAAGGTGGTCGGCGGTGGGCAGGTTGAAGCCGGTGCCGTGGGAAAGCAGCAGGTGCTGCTGTTCGAGCAGGTCGATGACCATCCGCTCGTCGTCGGCGATCTTGTACACGTCCGGATCGAGCCGCGGGAACAAGTAGAGCGCTCCGGCCGGCTTGACGCAGTCCACGCCAGGGATCGCATTCATCGCCGCCCAGGCGTGATCGCGCTGCTCGCGGAGGCGCCCGCCGGGCTGCAGCAGCGGCTCGATGCTCTGCATGCCGCCGAGCGCGGGCACGATCGCGTACTGCGCTGGGACGTTGGGGCACAGCCGCATGTTGGCCAGCAGTTCCAGGCCCTCGAGGTACTCGGTGGCCTCGTCGCGCGGGCCGGAGACGACCAGCCACCCGGACCGGAAGCCGGCCAGCCGGTGGGTCTTGGACAGACCGCCGAGCGTCAGCACCAGCAGGTCGGGGGCGAGCGCGGCCGCGCACTCGTGCACCGCGTCCTCATACAGGATCTGGTCGTAGATCTCGTCGGTCAGCACCAGCAGCTGGTGCCGCCTGGCCAGGTCCAGCAGCCCGAGCAGCGTCTCCTTTGAGTACACCGCTCCGGTGGGGTTGTTCGGGTTGATGATCACCAGCGCCCGGGTCCGCGCGGTGATCTGCTCGGCGACGTGGCCAAGATCCGGCGCCCAGCCTTCCTGCTCGTCGCAGCGGTAGTGCACGGCGCGGCCGCCGCAGAGCCCGACCGCGCCGGTCCACAGCGGGTAGTCGGGGCTCGGGATCAGCACCTCGTCGCCGGTGTCCAGCAGCCCCTGCAGCGCCATAACGATCAGCTCGGACACGCCGTTGCCGAGGAACACGTCATCCGGGCCGACCCCGGTGACGCCCTTGCGCTCGAACGACTCGGCCACCGCCAGCCGCGCGGGGTAGATCCCCCTGGCGTCGCTGTACCCCTGGGCGTCGCGGATGCTGTGCACCACGTCGCGAAGCACGGACTCGGGCGCGTTGAGGCCAAATGGCGCCGGGTTGCCCAGGTTGAGCTTGAGAATCTGGTGCCCGTC
>Ga0070762_10000511_pt1 | contig 16457 bp, 15 predicted proteins | sample HubBroMetageREF2_FD_66726 | JGI IMG/M metagenome (GOLD analysis project Ga0070762, IMG submission 66726) | Reference soil microbial communities from the Hubbard Brook experimental Forest, New Hampshire, USA - Hubbard Brook CCASE Soil... | ecosystem: Environmental > Terrestrial > Soil >...
GACGAGATCCTCACCAACCTCACCATCTACTGGCTCACCGCCACCATCGGCTCCTCCATCCGCATGTACCACGCCAACGCCCAGATCCCCGCCGCCCAGCACACCCGCAAAGTCCAGGTCCCCTCCGGCTTCTCCCTGTTCGCCGGCGACATCTCCCACCCGCCCAGGGCCTGGCTCGAACGAACCGCCAACCTCGTCCGCCTCACCGAACCACCCCGCGGCGGCCACTTCGCCGCCTTCGAAGAACCCGGACTCTACGCCGAAGAACTGCGTGCGTTCTTCCGCCCCTACCGAACCCCCAGCACACTCAAAGCCGCGCCGCCGGCAGCCCCGCGGAGCATTACCCCGCGGGAATGAAGTCCACGACGCCGCGGATGTTCACGCCTGAGCGCATGTCCGCGTACGCCTGGCTGACGTCGTCGAGCGCGTACCGCCTGGTGATCAGCTCGTCCAGCTTGAGGCGGCCTGCCGCGTAAAGGTTCAGCAGGCTGGCGTTCTCCGATCCGTTGCTCGTGGCCGGGATGTCGAGGCGGGCGGCGAATAGCCATACCTGGGCCGCCGTGCGTTTCAGCCGCCTGGCCAGGACGAGTCCGGGGTGGTTGCCCTTGTGCCAGGGGCGGGACAGGTTGACGGAGATCCCGCGGGCGACGGTCTGGTCGTAGCTGTGGCGCGGCGCGGCCAGGAGGGTGGGATCCAGGCTCGCCTGGCCGGCGGCGCGGGCGACCCCGGCTGCGCGGTGGCCGCGCGGAGCGCGTCGCCGACCTGCCGCCGGGTCTAGGCCTGGGATTGCAGGTCGGTCGCGTAGGCGTCCCCGAGGTACCGGCGCATATGGGCGAGGCACTGCTGGACGCCGGCGAGCCCGGAGTCGTAGTGAGGTAGCCGCCGTAGTCGTCGCGGACCAGGAACCCGCGGTAGCCGTCCAGGATCCCGAACCCGGTGATCGCCGCCTTGATACGGTTGCCCGCCGCGCCGTACCAGATCAGGTCCGGCCCGCCGCCGGTGTAAGCGCGCATGGTCCGCACCGTGTAGACGTGCGGGCTCCCCGCAGCCCTCCGTGCTGGTCACCGCCGAGGTGAGCGGGGCGGGAGTCTCGTCGGTGCCGAGCACGTCCGCCGCCCACAGCGCGTCCTTCAGCGCGTCCTCGAACCCGGCGGCGGTTAACGCCGCGTCGAGGCGGACCAGGCAGCGGGAGACGAACCCGGTGGAGACCGGCGCCCTGAGCAGGCACCCATCAGGTCCGCGGCCCGCTCGATCCCGATCACGTCCGTGCTGGCCAGCAGCGTCGCCGCATCCACCACGTTCGGCCCGTAGCAGACCGGGCCGCCGGTCACTCCCGGCGGCGGCGCGGCGGTCGTGACCTCCCCGCACACGCAGGTACGGCGCATCATCCGGTATTCGGTCTCCGCCAGCGCCGCGGGCGGGATATCGAGGACCTGCACGGCAGAAACGACCCGGCCCGGAGCGTCGGCCAGGTCAGCCCCGCACCCGCCGCACGCGCCCGGCTCCAGGACCCGGGTCTCATCCGGCCGGGCCGCCCACGCCAGGGTCGCACCCGGATGGCCTTTCTGCCCGCCCTGCGCCCGTCCCGGCCGCACCCGCCGGCCCGCCCTCTTCTTCGCCCTCGCCGCGGGACCGTCCTGGCTCGGGGCAGGGAGGAATCCGAGGAATCCGGGCCCGCCTGCCGGCACAGCGCCGCGACCTCGGGCCGCAGCGCCTCGATCAGCGCGGCCTGCTCCACCACCACCGCCGCCAGCTCCGCGTTCCGGCAGCCAGCTCCTCATACGACGGCTGTTCTGGATGCGGCATCCCCGAACCCAGCCATGATCACAAAGCGGACGCCAGCACCGACACGCCGCAGATCAACAGGGAGCGCGACTGGTTACCCGGCGAGAAGTTTCGGTATGTTTCTCGATTTACCTGCTGCTACTCTTAGCAGTATGGAGCTGACAGCTGCTGCTCCTTTGTACACGCGGACCGCAGAAATGCTTCGTGCGAGGATCACCAGCGGCGTATGGACTGTCGGGAATCGCCTGCCGGCTGAGCATGAGTTGTGCCGTGAGTTCGGTGTCAGCAGCATCACGATGCGAAGGGCTATCGCCATGCTTGCGGCTGAGGGACTGGTGGTCCGGCTGCAGGGTAAGGGGACATTCGTGTCAAGCAGCCAAGCTATCGTGCACGGTCCTCCGCAGATGACCTCCTTTACCCAGGACATGGAATTGCGGGGCTGGCATCCGAGCGCGCGCCTGGTACGGTCGGACATTGTGCCGGCTGATGAGAAATTCTCGGTTCGGATGGGCCTGCCGGAGAACTCGAAAGTGTTCGTCCTCACCCGGATCAGGCTTGCGGACGGTCAGCCGATAGCGCTGCAGACAGCCTATATTCCGGCTCGACTCGTGCCCAACCTGGACAGCTTTGACTTGTCGACTGGCTCGCTCTACGAGTTGCTGGAAAAAGAGTACGGCCTGCGCCCGGCGCGGGCGAGTGAGTCATGGGAAGCTGGCATCGTGAGCGAAATCGAGGCGGAATTGCTTGAGGTAACGGCGGGTAGCCCGGCGTTCAGAGTTGAGCGGCTAACCTCCGACAGCAGCGGGCACCGGATCGAGCTGGTGCAGTCAGTAATCCGGGGCGACCGGTATAGGTTGGTCCTGCAGCTCGGCCCCCGGCGATGAGCGCGGGCTGAGATTACCTGACCGGACCGGAACTCCCATGGGGCTCCCGGTGCCGGTCCGTAGCCGCGAGCTGGATTGGCCCAGACGTCTTCCAGCAGATCAGCTCGGCCACGCCGGGATGGACGTAGCTGTTCAGCGAGCCGACTTCGGCGTAGCCGTGCAGCTGATAGAACCTCCGTGCCCGCGTGTTCCATTCCGATACCAGGAGGAAGACGTTGGCCGTCTGGGTGAAGAGGTCCTTTTCTGCCGCTTCGAGGAGGCTCGAGCCTACGCCGGTGCCCACGCGGTCCTGCCTGACGGCCAGGATGCGGATATAACCGGAGTGGAAGAACGTCCCGGTGGGCTCGTACCATATCCACCCGGCCAGGTGGCCCTGGTCGGTGGCCTGAAGCAGGCACGATCCGCCTTCCGCCGACTCCAGCACGGCCCGCGCGTCGTCCACATGCATCCCGTAGCGAGCCCAGGGCGTTCCCGGCTCGACCATCAGCGCCGCGGCAGCCGGATAATGATGCCGCGCCAGGACGTCGATGTCCGGGCTCACGCAGTGTCCCTCTTCGCGCCCATGGCCGGTTCCGGGAGCGGTGAATCGTCGGGCATCGTCTGGCGGGCCCGGCGGAGCCAGTCTTCCTGACCTGTCCGGCTCATGCCCCATACGAGCGCGAGGCCGAGGATAAGCCAGCCCGCGACGATGAACGGTGCGGCGTTGACCGGCGAAGCCGGCAGGGGAACGATGGATTTATATCCTACGTAGATAAGAGCGATGGTCGAGAAAATGGGGAAGACAGCGTGCAGGACCGGGTTGAACTCGCTGCGCCGTTCCCTCCAGTAGTACCGGATGACACCAATATTTCCGGCGCCGTAAACGAAGATCAGGGTCAGCGTGATCACGACGCCCATGAGGTCGAATTCATTGACCGGCGTGAGCCCGAATCCGAGGCCGAGGCCGACGGCCAGCGTTATGACGGTCTGCAGCCAGATCGCCTTCGTCGGTGTACGGAATCGGGGGTGAATCTCTGCTAGGCGGGAGGGTAGCGAGCCGGATCTAGCCATTCCGTAAAACACTCGTGTCGAGGCGACCATATTGGCCATCGAGGTGCCGATGGCAGAGTTGACCAGGGCGAGAAAAACGATGACCCAGGCCACGCCCCATAGCCGTTTCCCGACTACGAAGAATGGGTTCACGCTAGAGTTTATCAGGCTCGCGACATGGTTCGTGCCCCAGCCAGCCATAATACCCCAGGCGGAGAGTATGAAGAACACGCCCATGACGATGATGGACACGATAATCGCTCGCGGCAGCGTCTTCCTGGGGTTGACCGATTCTTCGGCTATCGGTGCCACGGACTCGAATCCGGTGAACGCGAAGATCGCGAACACGATGGCAAGGAAGAAGCCGTTGCCACTGGACGCTGCTCCCGGGTTGAAGCCCGACGCGTTGAGCCCGCCGCTGCCGGGATGGATAATGCCGCTGAGAGCCAGCGCGACGATGATGGCGGTCTCAGAAAGGCCCAGGATGACGAGCGCCCGGCCGGTCAGCTTGATCCCGCGGTACACCAGGACAGTGATCAGGCCGACCGCGAGCAGGAAGAACAGCCACCACGGAAAGCTGGCGCCCCATTCAGCCTGCAGGGTCGCGTTGAAGATGTAACCCATGAATGCGAATTCAATGGCCGGGCCGATCGGGTCATACAGGAAGTAGAACCACGAGGTGAGGAAGCCCGACCGGGGTCCGATGGTCCGGCTGACATAGGTGTAGTAGCCGCCCGCTGAGGGCAAGAACTTGGCCAGCTGAGTCAGCGAGATCCCCAGCGTCAGGATGATCACGAAAGCGATGGCATATGCGAGCGGCGCTGCCTTGCCTGCTTCCGACGCAATGAACTGGATAGTCAGCAGGATGCCGGCGGCCGGCGCAATATGGGTGATCGCCTGCATGAGGACCGGCCAGAAGCCGATCGCATTCGGCTTGAGCCCGGAACGGGCCGAGACTGCCTCAGATGGTTGTGCGGCCACGATCTCTCCCACTCAATTCTTCTCGGCCAGGCTGGTCAGCTCCGCATAAGCGCGAGCGAGCGCCGCCCAGTACTCGTTGTCGATAGACCACGACAGTCCCGGATATGACATGACGGCGGCGGCGCCGGCATCCACAGCGCAGTGCACGGCATCGGTGATCTCGCCCGGGCTCGCGGGGGGACCGCCTTGGATGGCCGCGCATACACGTACGTCCAGTTCACGCAGATGCCAGGTGATGTCTCGTACCCACCGGATGGACCGCGAGATATGACACGTGGGCTCGTCGGTGAACCGGTGGTAGAGCATGGGCGCGACTTCATCGCATATCGAGCCAAGTGCCGCGTGGTCCTGTCCGAACCGCGCCCGGGCCTTCGGAAGCTCGGCGGAGCCTAGGCCGTCTGACCCCCAGAAGGCCAGGAAACAGGAAAGGGTGATGTCATGCGATGCAGTGATGTCGCGGACCGACTCGACCATTGACGTAATGGCACCGGTCCTCCATGACTCCCAGGATCCGCAAACGGCGGGATCATGGAGTTGCGCGACCTCCGCGCCGGTCGAGGCTGTGAATCGCTTCTGGCACGTCGGGCAGTAGCAGAAGTCACGGGCTGGCGTCTGGTCGCGGGCCGGTTTCCACGGGAACCGGATGAAGTCCAGGTCCACACCGTCGAGCGGGTAGCGCCGGGCCAGCTCATCGATGAACGCCAATGTCCGGTCACGCTGCCGGTCCTGGACAGGGCACAGGTGGTAATACCAGTCCTCTGCCCAGCCCGGCCGTTGCGCCGACACGGTGTCGTTGCCCACTGCGACCGCGTCCGGCCAACGATCCGCGGCGTAGGCATCAGCGAACACGGCCACCGAAGCGCGGACCGACATCCCTGCCTCGTGCAATGCCTCGCACAGGTCGGCGAACGGGTCATCGCGCAGCTTCCACGTCGGCACGACGTCGGAGCGGCTCCAGCTGCGGCCCATGGAGTCCTTGACCGAGACGGAAAGGAAGTCAGCGCCCAGTTCCAGGGAGCGCTCTGCCACCATGCTGCCGTTGGTCCCGATCCACGGAATGAAGAACGCGCCCCTACGTACCGGGCCGGGGTGATCGCCCGGGTCGGTGAGCTCAGCCACGGCAGAGGGCCCTTCCGGAGTCGGCCAGGGGGCGCCGTCGTACGCTACTGGGATCGACGATCTCGGCGGTCGCCAGGTTAGTCATATGACTCCAATCCGTATAAGGTTATACTGAGTCTCCTACCGAGCGGCCTTCGTCGTCAAGAGGTCAACACGCGTGGACGATGACCCGGCTAACTGCGGCACCCAGCGGATCTTCCAGCGCCGCGCCGGTTCACGCCCGCGAGCCGTTCCCTCACTAGTGCCAGGGAGTCAGCATGCTGCCGAGTGACCAAGAGGCACTGCATCAACTCGCCACCGAGCGAGCTCAGCCCGAGTTTGCCGACCTGGACCTGCTGCCCTTGGACGACCTCGTAGCTCTCCTGTGCGCAGATGTCCGGCGCGTGCCCGACGCCATAGCCGGAGCGTACAAGGCGATCTGCGCCGCGGTATCCGCGCTGTCAGGCCGCCTGGAAGCTGGCGGGAGGCTCATTTATGTCGGCGCCGGCACGGCCGGGCGCCTGGGCATGCTGGACGCAGCTGAGGCCGGCCCGACGTTCGGCCTGCTACCCGGCCGTATCGTCGCTGTCCTGGCTGGCGGCCCTGACGCGGCCAGTCAGGCGGTCGAGACCGCCGAGGACGACGAAGCCGCCGGGAGGCAGGCCATGGTCGACCTCATGCTGACCCGCCACGATGCCGTGGTGGGTATCTCAGCGAGCGGACGGACACCGTATGTCCTCGGCGCCATCGACACGGCCAACACCGAAGGTGCCCTGACGATAGGCATCGCCTGTAACGAGTCGTCGGCTCTGAGCCGCGTTGCCCACCTTCCGATCGAGATCCCGGTAGGCCCGGAGGTTATAGCCGGTTCCACCAGGCTTAATGCGGGGACCGCCCAGAAGGTGGTCCTCAACATTCTCTCGACTGCGGTCATGATCAGACTGGGTCGCACCTACGGGAACCTCATGGTCGAGCTCCGGACCACGAACGACAAATTGCGTGACCGCGCGGCCCGGATCGTCGCCCAGATCACCGGCGCCACCGCAGAGCAGTCCATCTCCGCGCTCCGTGACGCCAACTGGAGCATCAAGGAGGCGACGCTCCTGCTTCTCGGGGCCGCCTCGGACAGCGAGGCCAAGCAGGTCCTGCAGCGGACCGGCGGGAGGTTGCGCCCGGCGGTCACACTCGTGTCCGGACGGGTGGGTCCCGCAGGCAAGTCGGGGCCGTGGAAGCGCCTGGGCGTAGCCGCGGCCTTCACCGGGAAGTCCCTCATCCCCGGGGACGTGGCAATTTCCGGGGATGAAATCGTCGCCTTCGGCTTGCCGGGGAAGGGCCGGGGGATTGCCGCCCCCGGCCTGGTGGACCTGCAGGTCAACGGATACGCGGGAGTGGATGCCGCCGCTGCGGACGCGGAAGGGCTGGCCACGATCGGAACCGCGCTGCTGCGCGAGGGAATCTTCGCCTACCTTCCCACCCTTATCTCCGGGAATCCGGAGCGCACGCGCGAGGCCATCAGCCGGCTCAGCCGGCTCGCGTCTCAGCAAACCACGCAGGCCGCGCGCGTCCTCGGGATTCATCTCGAGGGACCATTCCTATCTGCGAGCAGGTCTGGCACCCATCCGGTCACGCGATTGCTCGCCCCAGACCTCGCTATCCTGTCCCACCTGCTGGAATCCGGTTTCGTGCGCATGGTTACGCTGGCTCCGGAACTGCCGGGATCGACCGACCTTATCGGAGTGTGCATCCGGCGCGGCGCCGTCGTCTCTCTCGGGCATACGGCAGCGTCCGCGGCGCAGGCGCACCACGCCTTCCAGGCCGGCGCCCGGGCGGTTACCCATATCTTCAACGCGATGGAACCTCTGTCGGCCCGGCAGCCTGGCACAGCCGCAGCAGCGCTGACCACCCCAGGCATCGCCATCCAGCTGATCGCTGATGCCAGGCATGTCGCGGCCGAGATGATCAAGCTAGCCTTCGCCTGCGCGCCTGGCCGCTGCATCCTCGTCAGCGATACGACAGCGGCGGCGCGAACCGACCAGCCGACGGCTGATCTAGGCGAGGTGCCGGTCAGCGTGGCTGACGGAGTGGCACGCCGTGCCGACGGCACCATCGCGGGAGCGGTCTCGAGCCTCGCCGAGGGCCTAGCCAACCTCGGACTGCTCGGCATCGACCCGGCGATGGCGCTCGCGTCCGTAACTCACCGGCCGGCCGCCCTCATCGGCCAGCCTTCCGCGGGAACCCTGTCCGAGGGACAGCGAGCCGACCTAATTATCTTGACCGAAAACCTGGTGGTCGAGCGTGTCCTGCGCGCGGGCCGGGAACTCTAGGTAACCGGAACCCGGTGGCAATGGACCTCGAGCACTGGTGGCTCAGCGAGCCTTTCCGCAGCGAGCACTATGACCAGCAGACATTGCCTGCCGCTGCGGCAGGTCTGCTCGCCCAGCAGGGCACGGTACTCGGCGTCGATGCTGGCGGTACCGGAAGCAGGGCCGTGCTCATCGTGAACGGGACTATCGAGCGGCACTACTGCGGGCCGCCCCTCAACGCGCTCCTGCACGGACAAGCCGGAACGGTACTTGCCGAGCTTCTCCTGGCTCATCGTGTGGACGCGGCCGGAATCGGCCTTCCCGGGATCGGCCGTCATGCGGCGCTGGGGGCACAACTTGCGACCGAGCTGGAAACGATAACTGACTCGCGTGTCCGCGTGGCGACTGACTCCGTGGTCGCCTGGCTCGGGGCGTTTCTCGGCGCCCCTGGCATCGTGGTCATCGGCGGGACCGGGTCGGTGGCTATGGGAGGTTACCGTCCACCCCTGACGCAAGCACGGGGGTACGGGTATCTCCTTGGCGATGAAGGGTCGGGCTACTGGATCGGCAATCAAGGCCTCCGGGCGGCGTTGGCAGCAGCCGATCACTCCGGCCCGCCGACCGCACTACCTGAGTACCTGACCTCCGCCGCCGGCTGCAGCCTCGATGAGCTGGTGGTCCGCATCTACCAAAACCCAGGTGACCGGCTCGTACTCGCTCAGCTGGCACCCGTCGTAGCGGCCGCAGCGGACACAGGAAACGATCCGGTAGCCCAGCAGGTCATCGATTCCGCGGCGGCCGAACTCGCGGGCCTGGCGAAAATGCTCACATCGCAGCTGGGCGACCTTCCCGTAGTCGGCAGCGGCAGGGTCTTCCGGATTAGACGCATCTGGAATACTTTCGCCACGCTCACAGGCGCCCGCCATCCCGCGGTGCCTCCAGAAATCGGTGCGGCACTGCTCGCCACTCTCTGAGTGTTCCGTCACGCCGTTAACGCTGTGACCATAGCGGCTCGACCATGCACGGCAGATCCGGGCGTTCACCCGAAGTGCAGCAACGTATAAACATGCCGCACGACCAACTGGGCCGCCGAGCTGTACCTCAGCCCGATGGTGGCCGGATGTACCGGTGCCTGACCGAATTCCTTCCCGCACACCCGCCTGCGTGGTCCCATTGTCGACCCTGACCTTTGAGCTGGACGGCGGACGCTTGTGGCCCCAGGTCGCAGACTGGGAAGCGGTCGTGGTGGCAATCGTCAACCTCACACGGCATAAAGCATGCGACGCGATGCCGCTAGGGTTGCCGCGTATAGCCTCGGCGCTGCTAGCCAACGGGCCGACCAGTACCGTCATCGAATATCGGCAGGGCGGCGGCCGGTCGGTGCTCGGCGAACGGGAGCGGCAGGCGTACATCGACGAACTGACCGACAGCGTTCACAGTTTCGTGACGAGCGGCCCGTTCTATCCGGGAGACAATCTCGCGCAGCCCCCGGACGAGCCTCTCGCAATCCTCTACAAACCGTATCGATCGTAGATCCTTAAGCCGGGCCTGGATGCCGTGCCGCGTTCCTAATTCCGAGACATCGACAATTTACAAGCAACTCCGTCTGGCACTGCCTGGAATCGTTGTCAGGCGATGTGCCACTGGCACTCTGGACTGTTCGGTGTTCGGTATTGACCGAACACCGAACAGCTGGCATTCTGCTTACGTGGGCACCGAGATTCTTCTCGTCGATGCCTTCGCGCAGCTGGGGGTACGGACGCGGCAGGCACACGGCGCGCCCGACCAAGGGGCTGACTTGGTGATCGAACCTGGGGGGACTCGGATACAGGTCAAGCATCGCGCCCTGGTCACTGACGAGGTTGCCCGGCGGATGCTTGCTGAAACTCCGCGTCCCTCTGACTCGGTGCTGCTGGTGGTGGGTGACCGGGTAACCGAGACCGCTCGCAGGTTGCTCGTCGAGCAGCATGCCGGATACTACGACCTGCGCGGTCATCTCGCGTTGCGGTCGACCAACGTGGTGATTGACGCCGATGTGGAGCCGGTCTCCGGGCGCGCTGAACGTACGCATGCGCTGAGTGGCAGGGCAGGCTTGGAAGTGGCTACCGCCCTGCTCATGGAGCCGGCCGCTGATATGGCAGTGCGTGAGCTGGCACGCCGGCTCGGAAGGTCGGCGAGCACGGTCTCGCAGGTGCTGGCCGCGCTTCGCCGTGCCGATCTGATCAACGACCGGCACCGCGTTGAGGGCACGCAGCTGTTCTGGCAGGTGGCCGACCGCTGGCCCGCTACGCGTATCCACCTGGCACGATTGCCCATGCCAGGCGACAATGCCACGATGGCCGAGCCCCTGCGGCTCGGAATTCATGATGTGGAGAACACGGTCGGGTGGGCGCTCACGGACTCGGCGGCTGCCGTGGCGTACGGTGCGCCGCTCGCGGTGCGTACCGGAGTTCTTCTCGATTTTTACGTGCCTGACCAGGCGATTCTGCGGCGGGCGACCACGCTTCTAGGCGCTGCTTCGTCCCGGTCTCAGGCGCGCTGTGCGATCCGGGCCGCTCCAGTTCCTGCAGCGTGCAGTCACCGAGTCGACCTGGCGACCAACCCGTTCGAGTGGCCGCTCGCCCATCCTGTGTTCGTCGCGCTGGACCTGGCTCAAGACGCGGGGCGTGGACGGGAGATCCTCGATGCCTGGACGCCCCCAGAGAGGTGGGCGCGTGTCTGGTAGGCGTGTGACGTTCATTGGTAACGCGATGGCCGCAGTCGTCCAAGGTGTCGACGAAGTCCGTACCCTGATCGGCCATTCGCCGGTTGTGGTCGGCGGCCTGGCCGTGATGTGCCGCCTCTCCGATCCCTACCGCGCCACCACCGATCTCGATTTGTCGACCGGTTGCTCGGCGAGACACCGCAGCTTCAGATACTCCGCGCTGCTCCAGGGGCGGAGCCTGTGGCGCCGACCTCCGTTGGGCGCCTCCCCCGCTGCGCTCGGCAATCATCTTCCCGCCGCGCAGGTCACAGCCGGGCAAAAGTAAACCCGGCCCACGAGGGGCCGGGCGGATATGTTCATACTCTATAGCGCTCGGTTCGCCGCGGCAATTTCCCTACCATCCGGCGGGACGCCGGTTCCTGCCGACGGGATCGGACAGCTGGTGACCGGCGAAGTCAGCTGCGCGCAGGGTACGCCACCAGTGGCGGCCAACACCTGCAGTGGGCACGCCCGACAGGTGCCCGGCTGTGTAGCCGCTGCCAGGGTTCACCACCCCGACCGGGACGCGGCGGCGGGCCTCCTGCACCGGCCAGCGCAGATCGCTGTCGTTGCTGATCACCACGGCGGCGTCAAAGCCGCCCGCGAGGACATCGACGAGCAGGTGCGCCGCCACGTTGACGTCGCTTCCCTTCTCCTCGTAGGTCGCCACACTCGCCATGAACATAGCGTCAGGGACCGATGTGCCGTTCCGCTGCACGGTCACCGGCCAGTCCGGCCGGACGATCACGGGCTTGTGCTGCTTGTCCTCAGTGGCAAGCGGGCGCTTGATCACCTTGGCGATGTAATTGCCGTACTCGATGTGATCCACGCTCCCCGACGCGAGGAGCGCTTTCAGGTAGACGTCCTGGTCAGCGGCACCACTGGGATTAGCGGCACCCTTGATCCGGGCCGTGCAGTAAACCACGCGCTCAATCCTCGCGCCCGGCCATAGGGCGGACTGCTCCACGACGAGCGCTGCGGCCAGGGAACGGACATCCAGCCATCGCCAGCCGGCCGCGCCGCGGCCGCACAACTTCCGGCCGGCGTAGTAGAGGTTGTACGCATCCACCAGGACACTGACACGCATTCCCCGACCTTACGAGAACAGCGGCACGGAGGTTCCGGGAACGAACACCTGGAAATCCGCCCAGGCGCCGCCCCTGAACAGCGGCCCTCCCATCCACCAGGGTCCACCGGCACCGCGCTGAGCGATCGCCTCCTCGGCAGGGGCATCGTGGCAGACGAATTCGTCGTAGGCGCCGCCGCGATGGCCCTGGCGTACGACGCCGCCCGCGTCACCCGCGATGTCGGCTCGCGGGCACCCGCGTCAAGGACGCCGCCGGCTCCGCCGTGGCGGCCGGGCTCCGCCCGGTCCTAGTCCCAGCTCGCCCGCTCGCACGAACGCGGGCACCTGCGCGGAGAAAGGGTGAGCCACGGGACCATTTCCCCGTGCCTGCAAACACCTCCGCACCCGCGAAACCGCAGGCCGGACCCCGCTTGATACCGGCCCGCTCCTTCAGGGATGAATGGACACCATTCCAGGCGATCAAAGACCGTATCGGCCGTTGCAAGGACGGGCAAACCAAGGTCCGCCGTTTCCTCGTGCCCAGCGCTTTCCTGTTGACCTACCGAGAAGCCGCCTCCTCTGCCGGTGTAACGGCCTGCGAGGGCTGAGCTGGGGCGGGAGTGATCGTCAGCGTCAAGATAGTGCTGGCGCCCACGTCGAAGAGCCAGCCGTCGTCACCTGATCCGAAAGTGAAGATGTAATCGCCGGGAGTGATGGTTCTCAGCGGAATCGAGAATCGACGGGTATACTGATGGTTCTCTGACTGCTCGCCGTTGTCGCGGACCTGGCGACCCAGAACATTCGCCGACTGATCGACTCGGCCAAATGACGTTGTGAGATCGTCCTCGGACGTCGCCCGAAATACGACCCTGATTTCGTCGGGGTGAAGGCGGTTACCATTCACGAGAAATGAGCCGTCCTGCTGGAACGTCAGGTGACCAGTCGTTGAGGCGATCGTGTTCTTTCCATTGTACGTCTCTCTGAGCAACGGAAGGATTGCCGCACCAGCGGCGGTGAAGTTGCCTTGAAGGAGCTGGTAGGTCGAGGTGGCGACGGAGAGCAGATCTGTCAGGCTGACAGCATCGAAAAGGCCGGGATGGGTGTCGATGATGCAGATTTCGCGATTGGGCCGGATCGGTGCATTGTTGATGAGATAGGCAACGGTAACACTGGTCCTCATGGCGGCACTACCTTTCTTCCCTGAAGAAGTAACTGCGGGGATTTCATCATGCGGGGCCATCCGGAAACTAGAGGCAGAAGATGCGCAGATCATCTGGAGTTTCGCGACGAGCAACTGCCTGATGGCCAACGGACGAAGCAGGCAAGGGGGCGGGTATCGGACTTTGCCTTAGTTCTCTGCGGATATGATGCTGACTACCAGAGGCGGGCCGTTTCAGATCCTCGTGAAAGTCCATGAATCTCGTCATGTCACGCTCTTGTCGTGCGACGTGACTGGTGTTGGGACGGTGCCGGGCCTGACCTGCCGGATGGCGCGGCGGCCGTCGCCTGGCAGCGGCCGCTGATCGGCGGAGGCACCGGCGGCTTGAGGAGCGTCGAGCTGGAGCCTGCCCACGGCGGATCCGGTGCGGAGCCAGATGCCCGGCCCGTCTGCCGCGGCGCTGATCAGGTCCGGCGTGCGGGCGACCGGGTACGCGGTGAGGGTGCCTGGCATCACGACGGTTAGCAGGGAGCCGGTGATCCACAGGCGCCCTGCCGAGTCCATGACGAGGGCCGGAGCCGACATGGTGCTGGGGGTATAGCCGGTATGGATGATCGCGGTGATCCTGCCGGTGACCGGGTCCGCCCGCGCCAGCCCGGACGGGGTGAGGACCCACACGGCGTCGCGGCCGGAGACGATCTGCGGGATATAACCGCCGCTGTCGACGGGCAGGCTCTGAGCTGGCTTGAGCGAGTCCTGGTTGATCAAGGTGATGCGGTCGACGCCGGCGCAGCCGATCCAGATGCCGTGCGGCCCGGGAGACGCGGCACACGCCAGTCCCGCGCCCGGGACCGGGGCCGCCTTCACGACTACGTCGCGGGACGGGTCGATCTTGTACAGGTACTCCTGGCCGCCATCAACGTCGAGCTCGTCGGCGATCATCCAGATATAACCGTCACCGTAGGCGACATCGACGCCCAGATCGCGGATCGGGAAGCGTCTGATCACGGTGCCGCTGGCCGGGTTGATGCGCAGCAGCGGGCCAGAGAAGTCCAGGACCCACAGCGACCCCGCACCTGATGTCATGCTGACAGGCTGATTCTGCTGGTCGCCGACCTGCAGGGTCCTGCTGATCCGCCTGGCGGTCAGGTCGACGCCGACGATCCGGCTGGCAGGCCAGTCCGAGATCCAGGCCGTGGAGCCGAGTATGGTCATGCCGCCGGGCTGGCCGGACGGCTGCGGGATCCGTGGCCGCACGGTTGATGGCAGCAGCGCCGGGGCCGCCTCCGCGCTGGGCCTGCCCGCGGGAGCGGCGGCAGGCCGGCTGCCCCCGCCGGTCATCACCGCGATGGCGGCCGCGGCGATCAGGGCTACCGCCAGCGCACCGTCGAACCAGCGCCCGCCGGGGAAGCGGAAATCCAGCCTCGGGTGCTGGCTGATCTCATCCATGTCCCCTGCTCCGTTCCCGGCTGCCGCCGCTCACCAGCCAGGGTGCCCAGGCCCGCGCGATCCCGGCCATCCGACGTTCTGCGGATATCCCGGCCGCCGCAGCCGGAGTAGCCTGGAGCGGGGAAGGGACGGCGTGATGAAAGGCCCGGTAGCAGCCAGCGGACGGGACTTGCGGACCCTGGCGGGGATCGTCATGGATGACCGCGGCGATCCCCCGGCTGAAGGGCTGCCGGCGTCCTTGCTCAGTGACCTGCTGGGACTGGTCGGCTGCGATCTCCTGGTCTTCTCGGGCACCGACAGCAGCCTGCTGGCGGACTGGTTCGGGCAGACCGTGCCGGCCGAAGCCGACGACCCCGACTTCGACGTCGCCTCGTTCTGGGCACATTACTGGGACAGCCCCTGCAGCCGCCCTGAGCGCACCGGCGACCTGCGAAGCCTGGTGAGGATCTCGGATTTCTACTCGGCCAGGCAATGGCACAGCACCGGCATGTACCAAGATTGCTGCCGGCCGTACGGGATCGAGCATGAGCTGATGGTGTGCCTGCCCGCTGCCCCGGGGTGGACCGCCGGGCCCGGGCGGACCCTGCGGCTGGTCTTCATCCGCGGGCCCGGCCCGGATTTCTCCGACCGTGACCGCGACCTGCTCACCGTGCTGCGCCCGCACCTGCATCAGGCCTACCTCGACGCGGAACGCCGCCGCCACCCCGCCCCCCAGCTCACAGCCCGGCAGCGGCAACTGCTGCACCTGGTCGCCGCCGGGCACACCAACGCCCAGATCGCGCGCCGCCTGGGCATATCCGAGGGAACCGTGCGCACCCACCTGGAGAACATCTACCGGCTGCTGCAGGTCTCCAGCCGGACCGCCGCCGTCACCCGCGCCTTCGCCGACCCGACGGCCTGACACCATAAGAACCCAGGCCGGACCGCTGCACGCCCGGCCGCATGTTCATAGAACCGGCTGTCCGGGCAGCCTGATGACGCGGCCAGACCGGAATTACGGCCAGCCGGCGGTCAGGGTTTCAAGAAGTCGCCGACTTTCCCCGCTCGGCCAGCCGGCCCGATGGCACAGAACATCCGTTCCCATTCGCCTTGGACGACCATGTCGGTCGCACGCCAGGACGCCGCGCCTGCGCGTCAGCAAGCACCGGATCCTTGCGGCCCACCTCCGGCCAGCCACGCCCGTCGACGTAAAGCGCCAAGAATCGGCGCACCTGCGCCGCGGCTGCATCAAGGTCACCGTCGCCGGCCAGCACCATGTGTGCGGTATCCCCGGCCTGGGTCACTTCTGCTTCGGCGCGGTGCCAGTCACCCTCGGCACAGAACACCGTCCGCAGGCCCAGCCCGCCCGCCTCGCCTGCCAGCGCCGCCGGGGTGAAGCCCTCCCAGAACCGCCGACTGGCTTGCAAGGACCACGGGCCAGGATCTCGAACTCGACCACACGTCCTGCCATCGTCTGCTCCGTCCGGTTCACCGATACCCGGACGGTGGCGGACGGCACCGACACCAACCTCGATCAGGCCCAGGCCACCCACGAGCCAGCGCGGCGATCATCCCACTCGAGCGCGGAGACCTATTGGGATCTACCCCACCTCGGGTGACCAGCCTCCGACCGCTGCGACTAAAAGGGCGGCCCCTTGCAGGCTACGCAAGCGACGAGGGTTGCGCAGCGCTCGCCACGGCGACCGCCCAGTACCTGTTACCCCGCTGAGCTGGCCGGATGTTCCTGCCCGCATCGCCGAACCCGGCCCCGCATCCTGCATTCAGATGGGCTCCGACGCGGGAATCCGGTGTCATTGTCACTTGATTGTCTCGTTTTTACTCGAACGAGTAAACGAAAAAGTGTGACGTCTTCACGTTTGGGGCTGACCTGGGGAAACGGTGCCTGGCTGGAGGGCTGCCCACAGGTTAAGCGGTCTTAGCCCACATTTTCCGGAGGGAAGGCTCCGGGTGCTGCGGGCTT
>Ga0070762_10000512_pt1 | contig 16454 bp, 14 predicted proteins | sample HubBroMetageREF2_FD_66726 | JGI IMG/M metagenome (GOLD analysis project Ga0070762, IMG submission 66726) | Reference soil microbial communities from the Hubbard Brook experimental Forest, New Hampshire, USA - Hubbard Brook CCASE Soil... | ecosystem: Environmental > Terrestrial > Soil >...
GCTGAAACCGATTTCTCTCTACGCCGTCTAAGCAGGGTTTGAGGCTCATGCATCGTCTGACTGCCAGATTGTTGTTGGTTCTGCTGCTGGTGGGCGTGTTCGTCCCGGTGGCTCTGGCGATCTCCGCCACGCCGGCTCACGCCTGCTGCATGCGGAAGCCGATGCACGGGCGTCCTTCCCACGATGCTGAGTTCCAGGGTCCTCCGGGATGCTGCCAACACGACTGTTGCCGTCCCCTGACCGTCTCTCGCGCGGCACATCTTACTTCGAAGACGTGCGCTCAGGCGACGCTTGCTTCAACGATTCTGCAGTCTGAGCGACAACCAATTCATTTCGCCTCATCGGTCAACCACGCGCACTCTGGTCGCGCCCCTCCGCAATTCTCCATCGCCTGATTCCAAACAGCTGCTGAAAAACGCATCGAGGTACGGCGCGGCAATGCCCACGTAGGGAAGGCTCTTTGACCCGTCCAGGCGGAGCGAAATTCCGCACGTTTTCGGCCCAGCGGCTTCAGTTCGTTTCAGTTCAACAGGCTCGTGGAGAAACTATGCGCTTACCCCACATTTCCTGCGTCGTCGCACTGATGCTGCTTGCCGGCGCTGCGAGTGCCACGATCTTCGGCTCGGTTCGCGGGATCGTTCATGATCCGCAGCACCACCCGATTCAAGGGGCGATGGTGATGCTGAAAGCGAAATCGTCCGAGTGGTCGAAGAGCACCAACACCGATGCCAATGGCAACTTTGAATTCAACGGCGTTCCGCTTGGCGAATACTCGATCGCGGTCGCGAGCCTTGGCTTTGTGCAGGCTACCCAAGCGGTTGTGGTGGCTTCCGGTACCGAGCCTGTGGTGCATTTTCAGTTGAGCGTTGCCACGTCCAAGGAGACGGTCAACGTCTCGGCTCCCCCCGTGGTAGCGCCGACCGACTCGGTGACGCCAACAACTATTGTCAATCGCACCGAGATCCAGCGCACGCCAGGGGCGGTTCGCACGAACAGTCTGGCGATGATTACGGACTACACTCCCGGCGCCTACGTTACCCACGACCAACTGCACATGCGCGGAGGCCATCAAACCAGTTGGCTGGTCGATGGCGTTCCCGTGCCCAACACCAATATCGCCTCCAACCTCGGAGCACAGTTCGATCCCAAGGACATTGACTACCTCGAAATCCAGCGAGGCAGTTACAGTGCGGCGTACGGGGATCGCACTTACGGAGTATTTAATATCGCTCCGCGCACCGGCTTTGAACGGAACAATGAAGGCGAGTTGATTCTGAGTGCGGGCAGCTTCTTCCAGACCAACGATCAGTTGAACTTTGGCAGCCACACCCAGCGCCTCGCTTATTACGCAAGTGTGAACGCGAATCGGAGCGACCTGGGCATTCAGACGCCGGTTCCGCAGGTGGTTCACGACGCTGAAAATGGCTATGGGGGATTCGGGTCACTGATCTTCAATGTGAATCCCTCGGACCAACTGCGTCTGGTGACGAATTTGCGCAAGGACTATTACCAGATTCCGTACGACCCGTTCCCGAACGATATCGAGAACAATCCCGTGAATGGACAGTATCCCAGCATCGGCCTTCGCGACGGCGACCATGAATCTGATGCGATAGTGAATTTTTCCTGGGTGCACACTTTCAATTCACAACTGCTGCTGACGGTCTCGCCTTTTTTTCATTACAACCGAGCGGATTATTCGAGCTCGCTGCAGGACTATCCGATAGCGACGACCCAAAACCGTGGCTCAACCTATGGTGGGGGCCAGGTGAGTTTCGCCGCGAACGTGGCCAAGAATAATCTGCAGGTGGGTTTGTACAGTTTCTATCAGAAAGACGATACGCTTTTCGGGGCAATCTTCAACGATGGCAGCGGCAATCTGCCGTTTACCGATATCGAGAACCCGTCCGGCAGCCTGGAAGCGTTCTTTATCGATGACAAATTCAAACCTTTTTCGTGGCTGACGCTGACCGCCGGAATGCGCCCGACGCACTTCTCGGGGGGCGTGTCAGAGAGCGCGATCAGCCCGCGCTTCGGCGTGGCCGCCGTCGTTCCCCATCTGCATTGGGTCTTTCGCGCTTTCTATGGACACTATTACCAGGCGCCGCCTCTTATTACTGCCTCAGGGCCGCTGCTCGAATTTGTCAACGCTAATAACTTAGGATTCATTCCTCTGCATGGGGAGCGCGATGAGGAGCATCAATACGGAGTCACGATTCCCTTTCGCGGTTGGACTCTCGATGCTGACAACTTTCAGACCAATGTCGTGAATTTCTTCGATCACAACAACATCGGGGAATCCAATCTCTTCTTTCCTATCACGATCGCCCAGGGTTTGATCCGGGGTTGGGAACTCACACTGAGTTCGCCACTCATTGCCCACCGCGGCCAGATTCACCTGGCATACTCCAATCAAATCGCCGAGGGCGGCGGCGCAATCACCGGCGGTTTGACGAACTTTTCGTTGCCCGCGGGCTTATCTCCGCTCGATCACGACCAGCGCAATACCTTGAGTATAGTCGGGAGTGTGAGCCTTCCCTGGCGCAGCTACGCCTCAACCAGTGTTTACTATGGCTCCGGCTTCACCAATGCGTTTCCCGGCGCGCCCTATCCCGGCGACTACTTGCCACAACACACTACGTTCGACCTTGCTCTGGGAAAGGACTTCGGGGAACGCTTCTCGGTTTCGGTTACGGCTTTAAACGTGGCCAACCGCCGAGTGGAGTTGGACAACAGTGTCACCTTCGGCGGGTTCCACTGGAACGATCCTAGAGAGATTTTTGCCGAATTCCGCTATCGCTTTCATTATTAACTGCGATCATTAAGGATAAAAACAGTGAACTATTCATTCAAGAGTCGATACCGGGCAGGCGTCACGATCATGATCGCTATTATGTTGGTCCTGGACATCTTGGCGGCTTGCGGGCCATCGCACAGCGCCCAGCAAACGGGGGCTAAGGGTGAAAACGCAAGTGTGAAGCGGTACCAGTTGACCGGCCGCGTCGTGTCCATCGACAAATCGGTTCAGTCGATCAACGTCGATGGCGACGAAATCCCCGGCTTTATGGCCGCGATGACCATGCGGTATCAGGTCAAGGACGCTGCGGCGTTCGATAAATTGTCCCCTGGTGACCAGATCAAAGCGGAAATCGTTTTAGGGAACGAGGGGGCGTATCTGGAAAACATAAGCCTCACACAAAAAGCGCCTTCGCCGAAGCCCACGAAGTGAGGCTGCATGAGGTTACTGCAGATCTTTCAACGCCTCCAGCAACTCCTCGATCGCCGGCGTGCGGTCCAGCGGATACACCTTAGCAAAAACGATTCTCCCGCTCTTGTCCACGATGAATACCGATCTCTCGCTAATCCCGGGGAGTGGTGGCCCCTCTCGCAAAACGTCGAATGCCTGCGTTACCTGGGCATGAGGATAAAAATCAGAACACATGGGAAAATGCATGGTGCCGATATCATGCTTTTGCCAGGCAAGATGGCTATAAATTGAGTCGGTGCTTATGTCCAGGACCTGGGCATCGAGCGCGGCGAACTTTTCGAGATTCGAGTCGAACGCCGGCAACTGTTCTCCTCAAGTCGGGGTCCAGTTCAGCGGATGAAAGGTCACCAGCACGTGTTTTTTTCCGCGAAAATCACTGAGCTTGATCTTTAGCCGCTGCTCGCCTTCGACTGCCGCCAGTTCAAAATCCGGCGCCAGATCCCCAACCTTCAATGCCATGTGCTGCTCCTCCTCGATTGCGTCTTAGCATTATGTCGTACCGAAAGACCGAGCGCTAGCCGTAGCCCTCCCGAGAATTAACACTCCTTTAACAATCGGTCTGCCACTCCGGCCCTAATATTCTCGCAATGCCCTCCGAACCCCTTGTCATTGAGGATATCCCCGGCCCCAAGGATGGACAACGCATCCTGCGTCTTAGTGGACCGCTGGTCATCGCGACCCTATTCGACTTTCAGACTAAAGTACGCACGGACAATTCCCGTGCCCTTATCATCGACTTCACCAGCGTGCCCTACGTAGATTCTGCCGGAATCGGGGCGCTGGTGGGAGCCTACGTGACGCACCAGAAAGACGGGCGCAGTCTCGCGCTCGTCGGCGTCAGCGATCGGGTTCACAATGCACTCCAGGTCACGCGCGTGGAACAGTTCTTCCGATTTTTCAATACTCTGGCGGAAGCTGAAAACGCCGCCTAGCTTGGGTTGTGTGTGGATGTAAGGCCTCTCGGGTTTGACTCCCCTCGCACTGCACCTTAAGATTAGCGATCCGGTAAATTTTCGATTTGTTTCTCCCGTGATCGGCCAAACCATCTCGCATTACCGCATCACCGGGCGCTTGGGCAGCGGTGGGATGGGTGTGGTTTATGAAGCCCAGGACTTGACTCTCGGCCGCCGCGTGGCCCTCAAGTTCCTTCCGCCTGAACTGGCCCGTGACGCGTCTGCGCTGGACCGCTTCCTGCTGGAGGCTCGCGCCGCGTCAGCTTTGAATCACCCCAACATCTGCACGATTTATGCCGTAGAAAAAGACGGTGACCAGTCTTTTATCTCGATGGAGTTAATCGAGGGTCAGGGACTCGACACCAAACTGCACGGCGGACCTCTACCGGTTGATCGTCTGCTCGACGTGAGTATTCAATTGGCGGACGGGGTCGATGCCGCACACGCGAAAGGAATCATCCATCGGGACATCAAGCCGGCGAACATTTTCCTGACCCAGCGGGGCCAGGTAAAAGTTCTGGACTTCGGCCTCGCTAAGCTCACGCGCGCAGCAGGAATGACCGCCGAGACAAATGATGCCACGCTGGACGACGGTGCACGCACCGCCAGCCTTACCAACCCGGGCAGCACGGTCGGCACCGTCGCGTACATGTCGCCGGAGCAGGCTCGGGGCGAACAGCTCGATGCCCGCACCGATCTTTTCTCTTTGGGCACCGTGATCTATCAGATGGCGACCGGACAGCTGCCTTTTTCGGGCAACACCTCGGCGGTAATCTTCAACGCCATACTGGAACGTGATCCGGTGCCTGCGGTGCAACTCAACCCTCAGATTCCGTCGCGGCTTCAGGAAATCATCGACAAACTGCTGGAGAAGGATCGCGATCTGCGTTACCAATCTGCCGCCGATTTGCGCGGTGATCTGAAACGGCTGAAGCGCGACACGGAAACCGGCCGCAAGTTAGCGCAGCCGATTTCGACCCAATCCGTTGCCGTTGCGGCTCCCGAGTCATCGCCGGTCCGGCAACCGTCAAGCGGTTCAGCCGTGGTCGCCGCTGCCCGTCAGCACAAGCTGGGAGCGGGAATAGTAGCGCTCATTGCGGTCGTAGTCGCTGCCGCCGCGACTTATGGCGTTTACGCTTGGTTCAATCGCAAACGTCCCGTTCCCTTCGAGAATATCTCCATCGCTAAAGTTACAGAAACCGGGAAGGCCGCGCTGGTGGCCATTGCTCCTGACGCCAAATACATCCTCTACGTAGTTAGCGATGCTGGCCAGGAGAGCTTGTGGCTACGCAATCTTCCCACCAACAGCGATACCCAGGTGATCCCGCCGGCAGAGGTAAGCTACGTTCACTTGCGCTTTTCTCCCGACGGTAATTATTTGTATTTCATGCGCAGCGAACCCGGTAGCGAGGAGTTGCACTATCTTTACCGTGCCCCGCTGTTCGGCGGGACACCCCAGAAGCTGGTCACCGACATTGACTCCAACATCACCTTTTCCCCTGACGGGCGGCAGATCGCTTATTTTCGTTTCAACAACCCCGAAGCTGGCAAAGAGCAACTTCTCCTGCTGCCCGCCGATGGGGGTCAAGAAAAAATTCTTTATAGCGGTCCCGAACGCGGCGGATTACGAGACCCCGCGTGGTCTCCAGACGGCAAAACAATCGTCTGCATGGTGCTTCAACCCGGAGACGCTTTCAGCGGCCTGGTGACTTTCGATGTCAGCAGCGGGAAGCAGAGATTGTTTTTCGCCTCCGCCATGGACATCGTGCAACTCCCGGTCTGGATGCCCGACGGGAGCGGCGTAATCGCCCAGACCAACCTGGGCCGCCGCCAAATCGTTTTTGTTTCCTACCCCACCGGAGTAGTGCACAACGTAACCCGCGACACCAACAACTACTCCGAGCCAAGCCTGGCAGCCGACGGGCGCACCGTAGCCAGCGTTCTAAGTCAGCCCCATTACGACGTCTTCACCATGCCATCCGCGGCTTTGAACAGTGGTACGGGCCGGCAGGTCACCTCGGGCGCGCCGATCTTCGCCGTCAGTTGGACGCGGGACTCTCAACTGGTCATAGACTCAGGTTCGGGCCTTGATCTGCTCAATCCTGAATCAGGTAAGAAGACTGCGCTGGTTGCACAAGCAGGCGCTTTTGCCGACTCCCCGTCCGCGTGCGCCGATGGCCGCTACGTGGTATTCACCAGCACATTCAGCAGCGGAAACAAAGAGCTGAACATCTGGCGCGCCGATGTGTCCGGCGGAAATCTCAAACAGCTTTCCGACGGCAAGGTGGATCAAAATCCGGTTTGTTCGCCCGATGGGCAATGGGTGATCTACAAGGACGCGCTGAATGGTAATCGATTGATGAGAGTGTCCATCGATGGCGGGAAGCCCGAACAAATCTCAGACGAACTCTCGGCCGTCTTCGATATCTCTCCCGACTCAAAGACCATAGCTCTCGCAGCCTTCGGACATCTCGGCGAACACGTAGAGGAGCTCAAGCTGCTGTCGCTGGATTCTAAAGCTTCGAAAACCATGGCGTTCGAACGCCCGCGAACTGGCCCCATCACCTTCTCGCGTGACGGCAAAGCTGTCGTCTACGCGTTCCGCCATGCAGGGGTCGACGACCTGTGGTTGCAGCCGCTCGATGGCTCTTCCGGAAAACAAATTACGGATTTCAAGTCAGAACATATCCGAGACTTTCGCTGGTCCTTCGATGGCAGCAGGATGGCTATAATACGCGGCCATACCGATTCCGACGTGGTTCTGATCCGAGACATGCAGCCCTAACCCGCAGCTGCTTCCGTCTAGTTGCAGGCCTTCGGCACCGCAGTCAGGCCGGCCGGGTCGGAGCCGTTCTTCACCACATGGAACGGAGAGCCAGAAACTTCCTTCAAAGTACCGCCGTTTGTCCCAAGAACACCGATCAGCTCCGGATTGCTCTGCTCGGAGACAAAAAGATCCAGACCGCTGGTCCCCGTGGCCAGTCCCAGTGCATACGTGCCGGGCGTGTGCAGCTTAACCGTGCTGTCATAGCTCAGGGACCCATTGGAATTCACGGAAAGAGTCGTGATCTGTTCTGACATCGTGTTGCTCACGTACAAGTGCTTCCCGTCAACGCTCAGGATTATGTTGTTGGAGCTTCCCCCATTTTTGTTGGTGAAATTGTTCGTCTCCTTCAGCTCGCCAGTCGAGCCGATACTGAAGACCTCAACCTGCGTGTTCGAAGCGGCATCGCCAAAGTACGCCGTAGTGCTGTCACAGCTAATCTCGACGCCCGCAGCCGCTCCCTGGGTCTTGAACGGGCCAAGTTCGGTAAGATCCCCGGTGGCGGGATCGATTTTGAAAGAGTCGACCTGCCCAATGTAGGCGGCAATCAGATAGTCCCCATTGGGCGTGACCTTCATCCCCGACGGCGAACCGGGAACGGTGAACATTTTCAGAGCCCTAAGCGAGCAATTGGCATTGATCCGCATTACCGAGATGCTATTGTTGTTGGTGTTTCCAGCGAACAAGAAATGATTGTCCGCAGCCAGCCCCACGCCGAAGCGTTGCGCACCGGTTACTCCATCCGAGAAAGGAGAACCATGAACGGCCGTCAGAGTTCCCTGGAAGAGATCGACCTGGAACGCGGCGATGGTGCTGTCTCCGCCGTTCGAAACAAACAGGCACGTGCCCAGCCTGATCTTGGCGGACGTTATCGGAGACAGCGCGAAGTAACCACTGCCCGCGCTCTTCCCGCCTGTCGGGTAGGTCTTTAGTAGCTTTACCGCGCCCTTGCTGTTCACGCTGAGGGCGGTCGTGCTGTTGCCACTATTGGCTACGTTGTCGTTGGTAAAAATATACTGTTGGGCAAGCGCGTTGGTGGCAGAAAATGCAAAGACACCGGCCAGACAAAAGATCCACAATGGTTTCAGTAAGCGGTTCATATTTCCCCCTCGAACGCATTCTTCGTCCTTAGCCCCGGGCCACGTAGGCCCCGATGTCCCCGGCCCTGTTTCGTTGCGAGTGAACTCACACGTGGGCCGGAGACACAAATAGCCTTCAGCTCTACAGCTACGAGAGCTAACAGGCGGGGCGTTGGGAAAAGGGGGGAGGGCAACGCACCACACACGGCAAATCGATTCAGAACGTATTACAGACGGGCAGCCCTGTCAATGGTGTCGTGTTGCGGGAGAAGAAAGTCCCGCTAAAAACGAAGGGCGGCTTGGGTTAGCCGCCCGTTCGCCGAAAATTTGTAAGTGGTTTATGCCGGCTTCACATTCTCGGCTTGCCACCCCTTGGGGCCCTTTACGACGTCAAACTGTACTTGCTGGCCTTCCTGCAGGCTGCGGAACCCGCCCGCCTGGATGGCAGAGAAGTGGACGAAAACATCCTCACCGCTCTGACGGCTGATGAAACCATAGCCCTTGGCATCGTTAAACCACTTTACTGTTCCTGTTTCCATGGTGTTACTCTCGATTCCTTTTTGTTAGATGTGCGCTGTGTCAATCGCAGAACTTCTTCAGGCAGGTCACGCTAGTGTCGCGGGAGTTGCTGAAAAACTGCAAAGATCAAACGCAGCAGGATTGTACCTCAGCCGTTCCTGAAATTGCCAAGGTATTTCATTGGCTATGGCGTAACCAGCTATATTATTAACAACTTACGGCAGTGATCGAAATGAGCGCCGTCGCGACTGGAAACTTTACCGACTTCGCTGCATCATGGAGACATGCGTCTCCGTTATTTCGCGACTCTGCTCATGCTCTCATCCCTCGCGTTTGCCGACATTGTCGAAGACGTTCGTACAGCGCTCGCTCAGAGGAATTTCGCTGCGGCGGATTCCGCCCTGCAAACTTACCGCGCTCAACATGGAGTCGATCCGGAGTACCTCGAAGCTCTCTCCTGGATGGCACGTGAAGAGTTGGCCGCCAACCAGCTCGATAAGGCTGATGCGACTGCCAAGGAGACCGAGACGCAGGCCCGCAAATTGCTTCAGAAGCGGTCCCTCGACGCCGAACCGCATCTCCCTGTCGCACTGGGCGCTGCTCTTGAAGTTCAGGCCAAGGTTCTGGCTGCTCATGGCCAAAACGCGCAAGCTGCCGCCCTGCTACGCCACGCTCTGGCGTCCTATGGAGATACTTCGATCAGCCCGCGCCTGCACAAGAATCTGAACCAACTCACCCTCACCAGCCAGTCCGCGCCGGCGCTCAACACCTCGGAGTATCTTGGCTCGCGCCCGGTTCCGCTGAACCAACTCAAAGGTTCCCCGGTTCTCTTGTTTTTCTGGGCTCACTGGTGTGTCGACTGCAAGTACGAGGGCCCGATCATCGCTCGCCTGAGTTCTGAATTCGGTGGCAAGGGGTTGGCTGTTCTTGCGCCCACCCAACTCTACGGATACGCGGCTAAGGGGGAGGATGCGAAGCCTAAAGATGAGATCGCCTACATCGGTCAGGTGTGGCAGCACTTCTATCCCGGATTGCAGAGCGTCGCCGTGCCCATCAGCAAAACTAACTTCACTAACTATGGCGCCAGCACCACGCCTACATTGGTTCTGGTCGACCGCAAGGGCCGAGTAGCGTTATACCATCCCGGCCTGATGCAATACGAAGACCTGCGGGCCGCGATCGAAAAAACCCTATCCAACTAGCGGCTATTTGTGTGGGACGGGTCTGACCCGTCCTGCGGAGCGAAGCTGCGAGACCTGCAGTGGCTCGTTTTGCTCCCCGGACGAGGTGTCCGGGCTACACGTGCATTGTTAGTGGAACACGTACAAGATGCCGAAGTCCGCGACTGCACTTACGTGATGAGAAGGGCTGACCTGATTCGGATTGCGATACGAATAAATTCCAACCCGCTCGCGTAGGTAGAATCTTTGTTTCAAGTGCATTCGCATGTCAAACAAAGGTCCATTCAGGGTGTAGTCGGTTGTCGTGGGTATGAGGTATTGCGCGTTGAGGCGAAACCAGTCTTGCTCAAACATGGCGCCCGCGGTCGGCCAAACGGAGTGGTTGTCGTATTGGGATGTGAATAGCTCGCTGAAGTGAAATCCGCCTCCCAGGCGCCAGTGTTGCGTTACCCGTCCCATCACGACTCCGAGGGCGCGAAAGGTGGTGCCGTTGTTGAGGCCAGTTGGATTCGCGGTGTCCGCGCCGACTTCGCCTTCGACAAATATAGGACCACGGTCCCCCCAGTCCACGCCGACGTCGCCAAAGTAGTAGGGTGATTGAAAGCTAAGACCGTTAACGCCGATTCCGGCGTCTGCGTAGGGTGCTACCTGAGCGCTGCCAAGAGCGCAGGAAAAGATGACCGTCGCCAGAAGAGTTGGAACGGCTTTCGTCAGTTTCGCAAGCTCCTCGCGGTATGAACGCCGCCATTGCATCGCCCGAAATGGCCCGGCTGTGGCCTCTGCCAAGTGTACCCATTGGAAATGCTGTCGCTATTTACCAATGCAGAACGTGGTGAACTGCCGAGTTATGACGTCTGACTAAGTAATTTGGGAGCGAAGTGAAGCTATGTCGGATTGTCCGCCAGTGGGAGAAATACTTGGAAACGCGTGTTCCCCGGCCTCGAATCGACCTGAATGTTGCCGCGGTGCTTCTTCACAATTCGCTGGACTGTATCGAGGCCGAGTCCGGTGCCCTCGCCGACTCCCTTGGTGGTAAAGAAGGGTTCGAAGATGTGCGGCTGGACCTGGGGCGAAATTCCTGGACCATTGTCGCCGATCTCAACCACAACGCAACCGTCGTCGCGGTAAGTTCGAACGCGAAGCTCACCCTTCCCGCTCATTGCGTCGATGGCGTTGTCAATAATGTTGGTCCAAACCTGATTGAGTTCGCTGCCGAACGAATTCACCAGGAAAGGAATTTTCTGGTAATCGCGCTGCACGACCACTCCGCGTTTGAGCTTGTAGTTCAGGATGGTAAGGGTGGTTTCCAGGCTCTTCACGATGTCCACGTTTTGCACGGGCGCCTGGTCCATGTAGGTGTATTCCTTGATCGCGAGGACCAAGTCGGAGATTCGCGATGTACTGCTCTCGATTTCGTTCAGCAGGTTCGCGACCTCGACCGAAGCAGCGATCCTCACCAGAGCGGCCCGGGCGGTGTCTGGTTCCAGTGCAGCGAACAACGATTCCAGCTCTGCCGGCTGGACGCACTTTCGCGCGAGATCGGCTGCCAGTTGCCACAAGTCGTTCTGTCCGTGGCTGCGCAACAGAGAATCGATCTGCTCTTCCAGGTCGCTGGTGGTCAAAGCGTCGGGGGGATGTTGGTTTTGCTGGATGAATGAAGCCTCTAACTTTTCAATTTCCGCTTTCTGGGCGGAAGTGAGATCGTGCCTTCCCAGTTCATGACTCGCGTCCCTGATTCGGGTTAGCATGTCGCGCAGTTGGCCGGCGGCGCGTTTGGCTGCGGAAGCGGGATTGTTGAGTTCATGAGCGAGACCTGCAGACAACTTTCCCAGAGAAGCCAAGCGGTCGCGTTGTTGTTCCATCCGCGTGGTCTCACGGATGCGGTCCGACATCAGGCCAACGAGACGCTGGGTGAGCTCGGGCATTTTCTGGATGAGCTCTGGAAACAGCGAGGCAGGAAAGCGTAGGATGCGACTGTCCGCCTCCGCTCGCCCGCTCACCGTAAACTGCTTCATCCTGGAAAACGGCAGCACTCCGGTGACGTTGCCCTGGTTTATGGTAAAAATAATGGTTTCGCCGCCAATCTCGCCGCGTCCCTGAAGTTGCCCCTCAAGAAGCACAAACATCGCATTGGCGGGATCGCCCTGGCGCGCGTAGCCTTCACCCGCCTTGAGATGCAATTCCTGCGACTGGCTGATGAACCAGTCGAGCTGATTGTCAGGTAAATCCGCGAATACGGGGACGCGAAGTAGATCTGATTTCTCGACCATTTAGACCTTGCTCAAGTACTGATGGATGAACTGTACTGCAACCGATCCTTCGCCGACTCCGGAAGCCACTCGTTTCACCGAACCGTGCCGCACATCGCCCACGGCGAAGAGACCTGGAACATTGGTCTCGAGCAGGAAGGGATCCCGGTCGAGAGTCCATCCTTTGGGACGTTGGCCGTCACGAATGAGATCGGGACCGGTCAACAGGAAGCCACGCTCGTCTCGCTCGACCAGAGTTCCCAGCCAATCGGTTCGGGGCAAGGCCCCGATGAAGATGAACATCGCACTCGCGGGCACCCGCTCCACTTTGTTCGTATCCGAGCAAAGCACGGAGATTTCTTCCAGATGGGTTTCACCATGCGCCTCGGCCAGGCTGGCGTGTGCCCACAGTTGAATGTTCGGCGTTTCTTTGACCTGGTCAATCAGATACTGCGACATGGTGCTGGAGAGCGAGTCCCCTCGCACAAGAATGATGACCCGCTCCGCGTATCGAGCGAAATTCATGGCGGCCTGACCCGCCGAATTCGCGCCTCCCACCACGTAGATGGTTTCGCCCTTACAAGAAAGCGCTTCGGTGGCGCCGCCGCCGTAGTAGACGCCTGCGCCCTGCAGCCGATCCACTCCGGGAGCTTCGAGCCGGCGCCACTGTACACCGGTCGCGATCAGCAACGCGTGGCAGGAGATCTCGTTTCCGTCCGCCAGCTTAATAATCCGGTAGGAGCCTTCAGTGCGGGCGCTGGTCGCTTCCAGCGGCGACAAAATCTCCACTCCAAAACGCATCGCCTGGGCCACTGCGCGCCGAGCCAGATCGTTCCCACTGAGCCCGGCAGGAAATCCCAGATAATTCTCGATGCGCGAACTCATTCCTGCCTGACCTCCTGGGGCTTCGCGCTCAACCATCACCGTGTGCAGACCTTCCGAAGCACCATAGACAGCGGCCGCCAGGCCCGCGGGACCGCCGCCGATAATCGCGAGATCGTAAAAGTCGGTTTGCGCGCGTGTGCGCAACCCAACCTTTTGGGCGACATCTGCCGGCACGCTCTCCAGAAGTTTTGTCCCGTCGGGGAAAAGTACGACGGGAAGATTGGCGGCCTCCGGCCCCAGAGCCTCCACCAGACGCTTGGTCTCAGGATCGTTGGCAGAAACCTCGACGTCAATCCATTGGTAGGGAACGCGATTTCGCGCCAGAAAGTCCCGCAGTTCATACGATCGTGGCGACCATCGTGTGCCCAGTACGCGAATTCCCTGAAAGACTGGACGGTAGGATGCTCGCCAGTCGTCGAGTAAGTCATCGAGTTGCGGGTAGAGGTGCTCGGCAGGCGGATCCCAAGGCTTCAAGAAAAAATAATTGATGCTGGCTTCGTTGATAGCGCTGATGGCAGCCGTGGTGTCGGCGTAAGCGGTGAGCAATGCCCGCTTCGCATCGGGAAAGAGCTGCATTCCTTCTTGCAGAAATTCGACGCCGTCCATGTGCGGCATGCGTTGGTCGGCAAGCAGCAAGGCCACGCTATCGTTCCGGACCTTAAGCTGTTTCAGGAGATCCAGCGCTTGTACGGGAGAATCGCTAGCGATCACGCGGTACTCAGCGCCGTATTGCGACCGCAAGTCGCGCTCAATTGCGCGCAACACATCCGAGTCGTCGTCCACGCTCAACAGAATTGGCTTTGCCATGGTCGGTCTCAGTTTCGTGAAGAAGAGGGATTTCGGACTTCCGCACTGGCTGAATAACCTGATTAGATACCGAAACTCCCATTTGGTCGCTGAATTGGATCAGAAATTTTGTGTCGAAGCTGCCAAACCCATTCTACTTTCCAATACAGAATGTACTGAAGATAAGGTTCAGAATATCGTCGGTGGTTGTGGCCCCCGTGATCTCATCGAGCGCCCGAAGGGCACTGTAGAGATCGAGCAGAAGCATTTCATGGGGGACTTTGCTGTCGATTGCCGCTCTGGCCGCCGCAAGCGCCGTAACTGACTCCCGCACGCGTTCCTGGTGGCGCAGGTTAGTGAGGAATCCAGCCTCGGTATGAGCGTTGGCCTCCCCGCCGACGTGACGCAGAATTTCGCTTCGGAGTTCCGGGATTCCTTCTCCCGTGGTCGCGGAAGTCCGCACCGGAACTCTCCCATCCATTAGGTCTTCGGCACCACCGAAGGAGTCGCCTCTTGGATCTACCGAGCTTTGCTCGGCTGGATAGTCGGGGGCGGCTGTCCCCACATGGTGATTGACGAGATCGCATTTATTGGCGACCGCAATCGCCGGACGTCCCGCCACTTGGCCTAACAGATCCTTATCTTCGTTGGTGAGCGGCTGAGAAGAGTCGAACACAACGAGAACGAGGTCGGCGTCGGCGAGAGCTTCCATGGATTTTCGGATGCCGATGCTTTCTGCCTCGTCGAGGGCGCGACGAATGCCCGCAGTGTCGACGAGTTTGACGGGGATGCCTCCGATGGCGACAGTTTCGCTCACCAGATCGCGAGTGGTGCCGGGAGTTGCAGTCACGATCGCGCGTTCGCGCTCGACCAGGCGATTAAACAAGCTCGATTTGCCGACGTTAGGCCGACCCACGATGGCGAGCGTGAGACCTTCGTGCACGATCTTTCCATAAGCGAACGAAGCGGCTAGTTCTTCAAGTGGCGTGCGGATTGCGGCGACGCGCTGGAGTATCTGATCACCTGGGAGCACCGAGATGTCGTCTTCGGCGAAGTCGATTCCGGCTTCGAGGGTTGCGATCAACTCAACCAATTTCTGTTTGATCGGTTGCAGTCGGCGCGAGAGCGCACCTTCAAGCTGCTGCGCTGCAATCTTGGCCTGGTAGAGAGTTTGCGACTCGATGAGGTCGCGGACAGCTTCCGCCTGGGTGAGATCGATTCGCCCATTGAGGAAGGCGCGCATGGTGAACTCGCCGGGCTCGGCGAGGCGGGCTCCTCGAGCCATTGCAAGCTCGACGACGTGTCGCAGGATTACGGGCGATCCGTGGGCTGAGATTTCTACAACGTCGTCGGTGGTGTAGGAGTGAGGCCTGGCGAAATAAGTCACAACGACTTCGTCGATGCGCGCTGCCGAGCTTTGCTCGGCCGGACGGCCCGGGGCGGCTGTCCTCAAGTGTTGCGTGGGTTCGACCAGTTCTCCGAAAACCGCACGCCCTGCTTCGAGATCTTGTTTCAGCCGCAGCATAGGCTGGGCAATTTTCTTGGCCTCGGGGCCGGCGAGGCGAACTACGCCGATGCCTCCTCGCCCTGAGGGCGTGGCGATCGCGACGATGGTGTCGTCGAGGTTCACCGGAAGATTGTAGCGGTTTTATTCTGGCGAGCTGCTACTCCACGAAAGTACGGCTCACGGGAGATTCCGCGACGCAGGGCTGCTCGCGGGCTTGTAATTTTTTGGGTAGACCACCAGGCAACGTCGTCCGCCTTCGCCCTGGCTCTCGGTGTGCAGGTCGGCGTGATCGCGCAACGCCAAGTGCACAATGCGGCGCTCGCGCGAGGACATAGGCGCAAATTCGTATGGCAGATTTGTCTTACGAACTCTTTCCGCAGCTACGCCAGCAGCCAAACGAAGCTCCTCCAAGCGCATGGCACGCTGATTCATGCAGTCGAAGCTGACTTTCTCATGTTCGTTGCCAGGCAGGCGGAGCATCTCAATCGCCAGGGTTTCGATGGCGCGCAGCAGTTGGCCGCCTCGTTCCAGCACCAAAGGGGAATCGGGTCCGGAGAGTTCGACTAAAATCTCGGGCCGTTCCCAATCGCGCTCTTGGGTGAGCGGCGGATCCACGGTGATCCGATACTTAAGGTGGAGACCACCGTGGGTGACGACAATACGGAGAAGTGCATCAATTTTCTTGGCGGCTGCGATTTTGTCAGGAATGGGCACTAGCTTCTGGCTCCTAGCTGCTAGCTTCAACCTCGGACTTCCGGCGTTAGACTTAAGCCAGAAGCTAGAGGCTAGAAGCTGAAGGCGTCACTTCTCTTTCTTCCTAGCTCTCTTCGCTGCCATCTCGCGCATTTCACGCCCCAAGCTGGTACGGTTCATGACCGCCTGTTGGGCAATGGCAATCAAGTTCCCTTCCGACCAGTAAAGACATAGCCCGGAAGCAAAGTTCCAACTGAGAAACCCCATCATGACCGGCATCATCACGTTCATCATTTTCTGCTGAGAGGGATCCATTCCCGCCTGCGGCGTCATGCGCTGCGTGATCAGCATGGTGATGAAGATGCCGATTGGCAGTATATGCCAGGGATCGGGTGACGACAGATCGTGGATCCACAACCAGGATGCGTGGCGCAGATCGAGCGCCGAGCCCAGCATGCTGTAGTAGGCGATGAGGAATGGCATCTGGATGGCCAGCGGCAAGCATCCACC
>Ga0070762_10000513_pt1 | contig 16450 bp, 29 predicted proteins | sample HubBroMetageREF2_FD_66726 | JGI IMG/M metagenome (GOLD analysis project Ga0070762, IMG submission 66726) | Reference soil microbial communities from the Hubbard Brook experimental Forest, New Hampshire, USA - Hubbard Brook CCASE Soil... | ecosystem: Environmental > Terrestrial > Soil >...
CCGTCGTGATGCGCAATATCGGCGGTCGAATCACGCCGGGGTTGTTGGAAGAGTTGGGACTACTCGGGCGAATCGGTGAAGTTGCCGGAGAGATTCCTGGAGGCGGCGGCGAGTTTCACATCATCGTGCTTCAGCACACCGATTGCGGCATCACTCGCCTTGTCGGCGACCCCGCCAAGCTGGCGCACTATTTTCAAATACAGGAAGGCGAACTCAAGACAAAAGCGGTCACTAATCCTTGGGCGGCAGTCGCCTTCGACGTTGCTGCGCTCCGGGCGATTCCCGCATTGCCGGGCTCTTGGCTTATATCAGGCCTCGTCTACGACGTGGCGACCGGACTTGTCGAGATCGTGATACCGCCAGCACCGATTCGTACTGCGCAAAACTCCTGATTCACGCCCTTATATTGACTGGTCTGGCCAACTTTTCGAGTGGTCGGCAAACCGGAAGTTATCGACGGATTACGCGGTCAAGCCCTGGTTAGTCGTGCCGGCTCAAACGGTCGATGCAACACCTCTCTAGTCGCTTGGTTCCACAGAGCTTTTCAAAAGGAACCCGTCCCCAGGGCTGTATTCAATTACACCTAAGCAGGGCAGTCTTTTCTTTGAATTAAGTTTTGCGAAGGAACTTAGGCTTTGAAATTACTGCTCTTAGACCTCGAGGTGGTGTTGCCTCGGCCAATTGAGATCACCCGGCAAACCGGACACGAGTCCGGTTTCGGCGTTAACCAGGCCCTACGACCTTTGGACAGTATTTTCTGCGGCACATCTTTGGGTTGAGAGTTTCGGACGTGGTTACAATCAGTTCATGGCTACGAAGAAGGTCAGATGGATGACAGGTTTATTGGGTCTGGTTTTCCTAACTTCGCTGGCTTGGCCCGAGTCTAGATGGATTGAAGGCACATACCGAAATCCCGCTCTCGGTTATTCAGTGAAAATTCCTCTCGGCTTGAAAGCAATCACGGGCGATGAGTCTGGGCCTGAGCGCGGCGTGCGAATACCCTTGCCCTCAGGCGGCGAGATAGTCGTGTTTGGCGAGCCCAACAGTCTCGATTGGAAGAGCCCGAAAGAAGGCGTCAAAATGGGGATACCGCGTTCGGATTGCACGACCGACCGTCCGCAAATCAAACAGGTCAAGGTCGGCCAGTTGAATGGAGCGGAGACGAGCCTCGTCTGCGGTGACCGGGTGTTCAGAGTGTTGCTGGCCTTTCGCAAAGGCGGTGGACCAATCTATTGGTTACGTCTAGAGACGGTCCGCTCTCACCGGTCAGAAGACGAAGCAATTCTCAACAGCGTGGCGGCTAGCTTCAAGCAAATTCGGTGGGAGTAGCCAGCGACGGTCCAAGTCCCGGTTACCGGTAACTTGGCTCCCAGTACTTGGACTTTGCCGGTTGCCGCGTCAAAACAATTAGATTTATTAGGGTGACGACGAATAGCCTTTGGATATGACCTTCCCGTTTTTGTCGAATCCGACATCCCATTCGCCAATTGAGATGCGAGAGAAATACTCGAATTCCTCAACGCAGGGCAGCGACGAAGTATCCACTGGGCCGCCATCCCAAGACGGCGCGGAACTGCAGGCTTCTATTTTTCCGGGCTTTCCAAACCGCTTTAGGACCTCTGCCTTCGTCTTTCCACGTGTCAACCAAGCATAGGCTCTCTCGTAAAAAGTTAGTTCGTACCAAACTGTGGCGAACGCCAGAAGGAAGACGATTAACGACGCACCAACCAATATCCAACGCCGAACCCGAATTGTCATAACGGCCTCTGTACAAATCGAATTGCCTCAGTATCCACTCGAGTCTAGTTCATTGCTCTCGGTTAAGTCCTGTAAGTTCTTTTATATTGCGTCGCGTACTCGGAAACTTGAAATCCACATGGACGGGAACGGCGTCAATCGGGAGTTGACTGTCGTGTCTCGAAAGCCTGAAACAAAACCAAACCTCGCGCACCGTAGGACGCATTTATTTCCAACAGTTGAAATCCTTGCTCGCGTTTCGCCCTCAATAAATCTGTGGCCTGCGGAGCATCGACATCCACACTGTACAATTCCGCCATGTCTGAGCAGGTTAATTCCCCAGCGCTGCGAAAAACCAAGTCGAGGATGATGTTTCCCTGTTTGACTTCGGAAAGTGTCAGGGCATCCACCCCTTGCAGAGCCAAGGTGAACGATTTACCGTCCTGTGTTTTTAGGAAGAGATTCACCAGTTTGTTTGGCCCAATCCGCAGTCCGTCGAAATGGCCGTCGTGAAAATTTGGAATATTCATTGAAGCGGTTCTCGGCGCAAATTTTACTATAGTCTTGGGTAAGTCCTTGGTATGTCGAAAACCGTTAAGGTTCCCTGCACCAAAATCAACTTGGGAGGTTACTGCGTTTACCAGGAGTTGACGGAATGGGAGAATCTGGTTGTTGTCAAAAACAGGTCTTCATGTGAGATTGTGGGCGTGAAGACATCCGTGATGCGACTTGGCGCGGTGCTTGTGATTTCGACTCTGCTCTTGGTCTCTGTCGGCTGTAAGCCGCTCTCCGAATATTCCTCAAAGCTTGAAATCGGTTCTGACTTACGTTTAATGCCTTCCCATCTGCTTTCTGGAGAGCCTAGCACAGGTGCATTTTATGTTTTCGCTTATCTAGGCACCGGATTGACATCTGTCGACCATTTCCAAAAGAAGCAGGAAGCAGAAACCCCGGTGCGATTGTTGTACCTAGAAACTGACCGCAACCAGGTCCTCGACCGGACTGTAAAGTCTTTTCAAATATTGAAAGGCCGCTTTGGGACTGTTTATGCGGAGAAGACCTGTTTTTATACTCGGCCCGTCGAAAGCAATTACAGCTACGTTTCGGTCCATTCTTACTTTAATCATCCTATTGTGGAAGTCCCGACCGAACTCTCCAGTCTCCCCGATGACCTGCCGCCACTCACATCCTTAAGCCTTGTCCGTATTTTTCATGCTTTCCCTGAATTCCTTATAGTCGCAGCAAATTACGAATCGAATGGCGAACTGGGCAGTTTGCACGTCGATGGTGCGAAGGATGGAGACTGGCTCCATAGCAGCCTTGTTCCTGCAGCGCAGGATGGATTTGTCCGGCGAATCCCAAAGGACCGGAGTTCAGATGCCCTCAAGAAATACGGAATCCCAACCCATATCGATGTTCAGGGATACCATCGCTCCCACCGCATCCCGATCCAGACCGTTTCGTTGCCGCAGGAAATGACCGTGTTGAATCAGCACTACGGACACAACAGACTAATTCGACAGGATGAACTTAAAGATGGCACTGTGATTTCCTCTCGATTTCTCCAGCCATCGGCGACTGATGAAGAAAACAGCCTGAATCCTCGATGTGAATCACGATTCCAGCAGCAGCAAAATCTTGGACTCCCGACCGTTGAATAAGAGTTAGTGCGCCTTGATTTGTTGCAAACTCCTGGTTTGTCGGCTTACCGGTAACTTGGGTACTAGCCGCCACTTTTTCCTGTGGATTAATTCGTTGTTATGACCTGCTCCCCCGAAATTTAGACCAGGCAAAAGTTAACTCCTCCGGGTATAAAACGGTGAGAGGAGACGGAGTATGAAGAGGAGTCGATTCACGGAAGAGCAGATCATCGCGGTATTGCGGGAAGCTGAGAGTGGAACAGCGGTCAAAGATCTGTGCCGGCGAGTGGGCGTTAGCACGGTGACGTTCTATAAGTGGAAGGCGAAGTATGCAGGTATGGAAATCAGCGAAGTGCGCCGCATGCGGATGCTCGAGGAAGAGAACGGACGGCTGAAGAGGATCGTGGCCCAACAAGCTCTGGATATCGATGCGCTGAAGTTGGTGCTCTCAAAAAAGTGGTAGGCCCGCAGGCCGAACGAGAGGCTGTGCGGGTGGTTCGCGAAGAAGGCCAGCGGAGTGAACGACGCGCCTGTGGACTGATCGGGATGAACCGCGGAAGTTGGCGGTATCAGCGGAAAGAGCGGAACGAAGGGGTACTGCGTAGCCGACTGCGGGAGTTAGCGGGAGAGCGACCACGCTTTGGCTATCGACGGTTGTACCGGATGCTGCGGCGGGAGAAAGAGAACGGGACAGCAAGGTGGGTGGTGAATCACAAGCGGGTGTACCGGCTGTACCGGGAAGAGGGGTTGGCGATGCGGTGTAAGAAACGCAAGCGATATCGCGCTGAAGCACGGGTGCCGCTGGCGCTACCTACGCGAGTGAACCAGATGTGGACGATGGATTTCACCCGGGACAGTTTGGCAAACGGAAGGAAGTTCCGCACGCTGAACCTGATGGATGGCTACACCCGGGAAGCGTTGTGGATCGAAGTGGACAACTCCTTGCCAGGATTACGCGTGGTGCAGGTTCTGGAAAGGGTCGGGCAGGAGCGCGGGTTGCCAGAAGCGATTCAAGTGGACAACGGCCCGGAGTTCATCAGTCGCGTGGTGGATCAATGGGCCTACACGAGTGGCGTGGTGTTGCACTTTATCGATCCAGGTAAGCCGGTGCAAAATGCGTTCATCGAAAGCTTCAACGGAAAGTTTCGCGACGAATGCTTGAACCAGAACTGGCACACGCGTCTGGAAGATGCGCGACGAACCATCGAAGCGTGGCGAGTGGATTACAACACCGTGCGCCCACACAGTTCGTTGGGATACCAGACACCGGAAGAATACGCAGCCGGAGTTGCCGTGCGACCGGCGTCTCCCCCCACGCCGGTCGTCATAGTGCCACCGGTCTTGGAGCAAACGGATGTGCAAAAAGTCCGAAGTGCTAACTTATGACTGGATTAAAACGGGGGGCAGGTCAGTTAGATTTAGAAGTATCGTCAGCACCCCGAACGCATTTCGCGATGGATGTGGTTGTGTCTCAAAAACAAGCCAAAATCCATTCGCTTCCACTGCCCGTCGATGAAGATGTGTGACGCAGAGTAATGACCTTCTGGTCGCCGGAAGTATCGAACTCTCCCGCATTCACACCAATACGAATCAGGCGCAGGCAACAACGGCAACGTGGCGGCAACTGCCGTACCTATTCCTGCGATGATGAACGCCCTTCTACGCATTGTTTCTCAAAATTCGTGCCGTGTTTTCAGCGCACCGCACAAACAACCGCTGTAGTTCAGCCCGCTCAGTGTTCGTGAGAGGTCTCACCTTCGCCGTCGCTATCAGTTCCCACATCCTCGATGTTGGGCGCGTTACTCCCACGTTGTCTTTCTCATTGAATCAACCTCGTTTCCGGTGCCGGGTACAACTCCTCCGGTAAATCAGCGGCCAACTCGCCGTCCTCCACAACCTCTTCGACTGTCTTCGAACCCACCCAGTTGATCTCCACATACGTCTGTAACGTCCACTCTTCTGGCGGCAAGTTTGCGAACATCCAAGCAAGTGTTGCGTCCACAAACTTTTTCATGATACCCACGGACCTCGGTGCGATTTGGTCGGAGCAGTAATCAAGTCGGTCTCGGTCTTGAATCCGTTCAACTCAGGACCCAACTTGTGCGCCAACGCAGTGGAGTGCTTGCAATTCTTCTGGTGCGGAGTCATCGTCAACGCGCCACAATCGGAGCAGGCTGCGAAGTCCTTGTGGATGTTCGCGTCGTAATGCGCATCCCGCGACCACGGCTGGTCCCACGTCCAAACATGCTCTTTACCGTCCCACACGTTCATCACCGTCATGCGAATGCGACGGTAGCCGCCGTCCGCAGCCGCCAATGAGAAGTTACGGACTTGGTGACCGTCTCGATGGATTTGGATGATGAGTTCCCGCCAACTCCACCACGAATCGTCAACATCCTCAAGCGGCGCAGGCGTGAACGAGATAAACTTGCAATCGTTTTGGAGGGTCTTCGGACCCGCAAATACCTTCGGCGCGACAGCCGCAGCCGCAACCGTCCAAACCAGCTTGTTCAAGAACTCCCTACGCGTTATCACGCTGCCGCTCCCTTCTTCTGCTGCTGCTCAGTCTCTACCTCGGTCCCATAGCCCAAGCTGCGCAACGCCTCCTCATAAAGACGATTGACGTCCGGGGCTGGCGCGTTCAAATCTCCAACAAACCAGTGCTGCCGGTGAGAGAGTCGGCTCCTGTGCCGCGTGTGAACCACGTTGCACGCGTGCCGGGCCAGAGTCTGCGCCCGATGTTCGAAGGTTTGCTGGTCACGTTCGTCGTAAACGCGGTGCTCGCTCAATTCCAGTGGAGATTTCTCGACACGCGGTGGCACTTCATGTGGCTGGCGAACCTTTTCAAATTGTTCCTCGATATGTTTCCGAAGGGCCTGTAGCGGAGGCTCCACGGGCTTCTCCAACGCCGCCTGCATCTCTTTCGAAGCGCGTACTTGAACTTCATCCCGCGTGTCGCCATGAACCCCGATGAACGCTCGCTGAATACGCTCTTTCCACCCGTTCATTGGCCCTCCGCGATAGGCACCACCGCTACGCGGCGCAATTCGTGTTGAACCTCGTGGCGTGAGATTTCCGTGATTGGAAGGCTGCACTCGGGTCCGCCCAACGCCGATGTAAAGAAGACGCGAGCGGGTTTACCGCCTTCGATACGGAGCAGGCAAGCGTTTGCTGAATGCAGGATGAACTCACACAGGAGTTCGGTGGCTGTGCCCGTGTAATTCATCGGCACACCAAGCCCGCGCCAATTGCGCCACGATAGATGGGTTCGACGTATCGTGGTTCGCACACCACCGCGCCGCCGAAGGTCAGCGTTTCGGAGTCACCGACATTTTCATCAAGCCAAGTTTGTCCAGCGGGAGATGCAGCACGGATGAGGAAGACGGAGAAGTGGTTCTCGAAAAGTAGGTCGGCATCCTGAGTTCCCGGACTTGAACCGCTCTTTGTAAAGAATGTTTCGCTCACAGTTCCTCCCTTAATTAATTGCGATTTTGCGCCGCGCTTCTCGGCGTGCGCGACGAATCTTGATGGCATAGACCTTCCGACTTTCAAGCACGGCTTGCGACAAGTCCGCGAGCGACGGCATCCTTCCGTCCCGCACGAGTCTCTCGGCTTCCGCACGCAATTCACCTTCCGACAGTGGTGCGACAAACGGTTTTGCACGCCGCATAGCGAGCCTCCGATTCAATTTATTGTTGGGAAGCGTTTGCTCTTTCGAGCCGCATGGGACCGTGGATTGGTCCAACCACCGTGGAGATTCTTCCCGGAACCCCTCGGTTGGGTCTGAGCGAAGTGTTGCTGGCTCAGACTTGCATGCTTACTACACACCCATTATACCACGATGAACGCGCCCCGCTTGAATCTGTGGACAACTGGTTCAAGTTACTGTGTAATACCCTGCATGCCTCCAGTCAAAGAGACTGCACGAATTCGATTAGCCGACCTTATTATCCGACCTGCTGATGTTCGCAAACTGGCCAGTATCGTTGTTGGTGCGGGGACCGCGCTTGAGCCAAACCCTGCGTCGGTGCGGTACTTCGCTTTCAGTATTATCACTGCTGATAAAAGGTCATATGAATCCGAGTCGCCAGATTTATTTTCCGAGGAAGAGGGACTTCTCGATACCAAGCCAGTATGGTCAGTTGAACTTAGATTCCACGATTCGGTGAGCCAATCATCGATCCGTGTTGACGTCACCCACAGAAACACTGACAACATGTTTAACAAAATTGAGGTCGCAAGTTTAGATAGAGACTGGGTCGCCGCAACCGTCCACAAACTGCAAGAAGCCATCAGCAGTTTTGAAAAGCAGGCGACATGGCCCCGAAAGTGGGAAACGCCATTAGTTATCGTTGGGGCTTTCGGTATTGGGCACGCGTGGGATATCGTCGTAAACGACTTAGTACTTGCCCACATTTTGCACATTCAGCCGATTACGCCTCGCCCTCAGTGGGTGGCTACGTATCTCGACCCAATTGCTCCGTTTGTTCTCTGGGTTGCGAATTTCATGATTGGACTTGCGCCAAGCATGTATTTAACAAGGAAGCTGCTGGAACTGTGGCCGTCTGTTGAACTTCGCATGGGCCGGGATTGGGCGCAACAGGAAGCAAGGAAGAGAAATCGCCTTTGGTTGTTCTTCACGGTTGCGATTGTTCCACTATTGTTGTCGCTTCTATACGATCTGCTCAAACCGTTGTTCTTCCACTAGCCCAGCCCCTTCGGTGCCGCGAGAACTTTTCCCTAGCAATTCGCGCTGTGCAACATCCTTTGCAGCCACTCGCGCTATAATCTCTGGTTAAATACCCAATGCCCGGTACGACTCCTGTGTATGAGTGGCTGTTCAGTGGCGCCGGCGTGACCGCAATCGCTGCGTTCGTGGCGTGGCTATATCGACGCCGCGTCAAACAGGGAACGGCGAGTGTTAGCGACGCATCGGTAATTGTAGACCATGAATTACGACCCTTCGTGTCCCCTCCACCAAAATGGTTAAAGCCTGTAAAGATTGGTGGGGCTTTTCTTGCAGTCGCATTGCTTGCATGCGCGGCGTGGGAATATCACAACAAGACCCGTCTCCTACCTCCTCTTCCACCGGGCGGTGTGTCAGTTCGCGTGGCTTACCCCGTACCAATGACGCTGTCGCGGGGCAAGATAGTTCGACTTGAAGAATCGGAATTGCCGTGTTCGTATGGCCGAAAAACGGGGCTAGGGTTGGAGGGTTTATCTAGCCTCCCGGCGGATTTGAAAAGACCCTACCTCACAATAGAGCCAACGACCTTTTTATTGGAAGCCACGAGCGATAATCAGACAATTTACAATTTGTTTTTTGAAACCGAGGTTACCAACCGAGGAGAACCAAGTATAGCCAAGGGATGGAGACTCTGTATCGTCCAAGCATCAGGAAAGCCAATCGAATTCAAACCGGAGCAGTTTACCCCAGACAAATACACCGAATTGGGCAACGGCGCAGTTTCACTCATAGATGCCAGCAATTCGTTAATTGAACACGGCAGGCTCGCGAAGGGATGGCTGCTGTTCAAGATACCCAAAGACGCCATTACTCCGTCGTCATTTTCTGGGAGTCTTCAATGTCGCGATTACAGGGACCGCCAGTCATTTTTCAACTTTAAAGCAAACTGGATTTATATCGACGCGCACTAATCGTTCTATATCAGATGGCGATGTGGTTGGGACTTGCGGAACAACGGAAATAGGTTTGAAGATAGTTTATGCAGGCCATCGGCCATCAAGATGACACCGTAGAATCGTACCGGGAACGATTGCGCAAGATGAGCGACCAGCAACTCATCGAGACGGGCAAGGCCGCCCGGTATATGTGCTCTCGGAAAGCGAACCTCGGCCAACCACCTCTGGAGATTTACGTCGTCCATTTACGAGAGGCGCGTGCAGAATGGCGAAGACGGCATCCGAAGTAAACCAAGGAAATCCCTTGCTGCCCCGAAGCAGTCTCCTGACGACCTTGAACTTGTGATGGTATTATGCGGGCATTATGGCAATTGACGACAAGTTTGACGCCATCAAGCAGGCTTACCCGGAAACAAGTCCCTACCTCCCTGCGGATTTAGCGGCCTACGCTGCTAGGCTGTTTCTGCCGGAAGCCGCAGTCGATGCGCTGGGCACAGTATGTGAAAGATTGGACAAAGCTGTTCAGCAACGAAGAGCCGAAGCCTTCCTCAAGGCAATCATTGACGAGTTGAGGAATCTCGATAAAGAGAAAGTGAGTAAAAAGCAGTTCGATGCTGCTTTGGAAGCAATGCAGTTGGCAGTGCGGTATGACGCGGAAGAGGCCAACGAGAGAAAGCGGGAGCGATACATCAAGATTATCGGAAACGCGCTGCGAAGCGAAAAGTTGATTGACGACTTGGCTTCATTCATTCAAGACGTTGAACGCCTAGGCGAGCGAGATATCGTCGCTTTGAAGGTTTTGAATCGAGTTATGAACGCGCCACGGGATACCGATAAATTGCGCGACTTTCATCCCAACGACTTCATTCAGCGGAGGCAAGAACTTGCCGTGGAGATGGCGAGGACTCTCGGCGGCAAGTATGAAGGTTCATCGTTCAGCCGAGAACAAGGCTACGATGCGTGCAATCGATTGCAGGCATTTGGGCTTGCACATGAAATCGATGTAGGTCCACGCCAAGTACCAGTTGGCGATTATTGTTTTCGTCCATCAATACGCGGCTTGACATTGTTGAAGCTGCTCGGTGAAGAAGTCTCTAATCAAAACATCTACCAGTTGTAGGTTTGCACGGTGTGCCGCATACCTCACCTCACACCACCTCCCGCCGCCCTCACCAGAAATCACAGGATGGAGCCGACTCCGAGGGTCGAGGGTTTTCGGAGGCACCTCTGATTGGCTTCGACTGCTACAACCAAAGCGTACGGCGTCGCGCCCGTGCCCATGTTGTGCCCATCTTCCACCAAAAACCGCAAATCTCAGCCAATCTGCACAAACGCGAAAACCCACATTTTCAGCGGGTTTCGTTGATGGCAAAGAACTTGCTTGATTAGGTGATTTGGGCACCTGAGCTACAGGCCCTTTCAAAACCGCGTGACAATTGCTTGCAACTAATTAAGTTTACGATGCCTTAGCGTGATTCGCAACTGTGTACAAATCGGCAGTTTGTGTACAAGACAGCAATTTCTCTACCATTTCTCGCTTCTGTCCGTGTTCAAAGTGCGTGTAGTTGCTCGTGATTCTCAGGCTGGAATGTCCAATCTGATTCTTCACGAAGTCGCCGGGCATCATATTCGCCTGCATGTGACTGACTCTACCATGCCTGAAGGCGTGCATCCCACCGGGTTCCATTCCCAGTTTTTCGCAGAGTGGCGTTAAAACCCTCCTGCAAATCTCACGGTTCTCAAGCGGTGTTCCAGCCCGTGACTGGAAGAGCCTTCCTGTTTTACGGCTCGCGAGGAAGCAACGAAGCAGGTAAATGGTAACGGAGTCTATGAACACATTCCGCTTACCACTCTTCGTCTTCGTGTCGCCTTCGATGCCGTTCCAGACAGCACGGCGAACTTCGATCACACCATGCTCTAGCTTCAAGTCTTCAACGCGCAACCCGACAAGTTCGCCAGAACGCAGACCCGTATAACCGGCAAGGTGAAAGAGCACTTTGTACTGCCCGGTTGCGGCGTCCACGATCTGCCTGATCTCGGCCTGCGTGAACCAACGCTGCTCATCATCTGGAAGAGAGGGAAGGTCTGGATACCACGCGACCTTTGGCTCATCCATCTGTTTGCGGTGCCAGTTCACGATTGCCCGGAAGTCTTTCCACACATGGTCTTGGGCTCTAAACCTTTCGCAGTCAGAGAACGAATCCAATCGTTCACGGTGCCCGTGCGAATCTCTTCTATCGCCATATTTCCGAAGAAGGGACGGACATGATTCCGCAGACGGCTCGGAGTGATGAACTGCGAACTGTTGTGGAGCAAAGGCAATCGCTTCGCCTCCCAAGCATCCGCAATGCTGTTGAAAGTCACAGCGGGTTTCAAGGCTCTTTCAAGATGCTGGGGAGTGTTCACGCCTTCAGCCTCTATGATGTCCATGAGCTTTCGCCGTGCTTCCGGTTTAGTCATCGAAGACTTCTCACCAAGAACTACTAGCGGATGTTCGCGGTTTTCTTTGCCCGGAACATCACGCCAGTACCTGCCATACCATTTCTGACCCACCAACGTTAGTGAGCCTGTCTGACCTGACCTACGCGACATTGAGCGGCCTTTCGAAAGGGAAACAGCGGAAGTCGCGAATACCGCGTCGATGCGTTTGATTGGTACTTTTGACAATTCCGTTCGTTGACCCCGCCCAACACTATCCACGCGTCTCACAGTGATTCTCTGGTGGGACAGGCTCATTTTTCAGGGGGACGCTGCCCAAGTCCTACGGGACGGTAGTGAAAAGCGTCTCCCCCTTATTTAGGGGCTAGGGTATATGCCTGCGTTCTGTGAAATCGCAAAGGAGTGCAGACTTGGGCTTAGCACCAAGACCAAATTCTGGGCGCCGAAAGAACAAGCGGCCTTTCCAGCCAAAACCGCCGAAGTAGCTTTCGTTTTGTGGCCGAGTCGGATTAAACACAAGCTCTGGGAGGCTGCGCGCTGTGCCGAAGCTATAAGCGGGACTGTTAGTTTTGACAGTGGCGAAAGGATGAGGTCTCCGCGCATCTTAGTGTTTCCTGGAATCAGAGGGCTCAGGAATAGGCCCGACGTTTTTTTTCGAACCGATCGCACTCATCGAGGCCGTGTTGCGTATTGCCTCCAGCGGTCCGGACCGTTGGCCGGACGCGAAATGGAAGACTAAACCCGCCCAGTTGGCCATTTTTTCCTCGCTCCTTCGGACGATGAGAAACGACGCTCTTCCCGGGGAGGCTTCCCTTGTATGGATTGATTAAAAGCTTGGTTCGCCCTTATTGGAGCAGCTTGGTGATCATCCTGGCCGGGATGCTGGCGCAGACCGCAGCGAGCGTAGCAGGTCCCTGGCCGCTAAAGATCGTGCTGGACAATGTTGTGGGCAGCCATAAGCTTCCACCCTGGCTAGGCCATGTGCTTGAGCCATTGCTGAGGGGCACGAGCCAGATGCAGATAGCGGCGGCCGCAGCAATGGCGCTGGTGCTGATCGCGGTAATCGGAGCAGTCGCCTCGTATTTTGCGAACTATTACACGACCAACGTGGGCCAATGGGTCGCCAACGACTTGCGCATGCGCACCTACCATCACCTTCAGCAGCTTTCCCTAAGTTACTACGACACGCACGAGACAGGGGCACTACTCAGCACCGTAACGGCTGATGTACAGACAATCCAGGCCTTCGCATCCGCGTCGACACTGGGCATTCTCGTGGACATGTTCACGATCTTCGCGATGCTGATCATCATGTTTTGGCTCAACTGGGATTTCACGCTGATCGCCGTCGCGGTGACGCCGTTCATGCTGTCGAGCCGATCGCTAATTCTTGTTAAAGGGTTAAAAGAGCCTGATCCATACTCAAGCCGCAGGATCTAGTCGGCAATCCCGGTTCCTCAATTTGAATGAACATGCATTGCTAACGACAGGCTTCTGGTTGAGTTTCGAGGGCTGCTTGCCGGGTAGGCAATGTGTCGGGCCTAGGACGAACTTCGTCGGCAACCCGACCGGCCTTCTCATGGAAGGACTTAGCCAGCTTGTGGCCAAATCGGGCTACTAGTTTTGCGACCATGATTTCTGAATTACATTAAATAGAAACGCCGTGGTTAGACCAAACAGGATCCAACCATTCAATGCTTCTAGGGCGCCCATCATTTCCCAGCGTGGCGCCAGATACAGATTCGCGTGGCCATAGCTAGTCATGGCGTTGAGCGAATAGAGCATCGCCGACTTGGTGTCTGGCAAAGCCCCATGAAGACGGAAAGCCACGGCCCAGACAACTCCTTCAATACCGTGCAGGATTGTCGCCGAAAGGGCTGTCGCGCCAATGATGAAGGTCGGAGAGGACCAGAGATTCCGAATCCGTCCCTCATCGCTTTGCTTTGAGTTAATTTCTTTGCGGATTAGCTCGAGGCCGCGAGCATGGAAAATCACGATTAATAAGATGAGCAGAAGCCCCCAAGCCCAATCCGAACCCCAGGCAGGAACGATTCTGGCATCCATAAATGACCTCTCTCGCAGGCGCTCGTCGAGCGGGATGCGATTGTCTGTGCCGCCATTTCAGACTTTGAATTACGGGGAACCTGCCTGGTAGTGTGTAGTTCGGTTCCTAGTGAACGGAATTGTCAAAAGTACCCATCGCAGAAGATTCTGAGAAGGTGTTCACTAGAAAAGTGACAGGGGGTAATTTCGGGCCGGGTTGCCTCAAGCGCCGGTAAACGTTTATCAGGCGCTGACTCATTTCTGCTAACAGCGGTCACGTCAAATGCTCAGCAGACGACTGGCACCCCGGGTTCACCGGATGCCGCGACCACCATAGACGGCAAGTATCTGCCTGCTCCCCCCAGAGGTTTGAGGTTGAAATCGGACTCAATGCTTTGCAGTCCAAGCCCGCGTGGCCTGCGCGTGTTGTTCCGCCAAAGGGCGCACCGAACATATTGCTGATCATGACCGACGATGTTGGCTTCGGCGCACCGAGCACATTCGGCGGGGTCATACCGACCTCTGCGCTCGACGACAAGTGACAAGGCCCTTAATTAATTCTACGCGCACTGCTGATTTCATTAACCCGATGGAATGCGAGCCAGTCACCCAACTCCGTGAGGGCCCGCAATGGGTCTACGAAATCTTGTGTGACCCGCCACATAAATCTCTTCTCTGGCGATGAACGTTGTGTGCCGCTGACTTTGATAGGCGATCTAACAAGCGAAATTTTGCAGAAAAGCACCACATAATCTGAAGCGTGCCTCCAGTCTGATCCTTGTACTGGCAATGGTCTTCATTGCATTTGCGGCCCTCGTTGGATATGGCGCGGATGCCCTATGGCACAATCGAAAGAAAAATAAATGCGGCGAAAATGACCAGGTGCACGATTCCCTGCAGCACCGTGGTGCGCCCTGTGCCCAACGTAATTACGCTGACAAGTAGCGTTAGGGCCAACAGCACTCCCTCTTTGGCATTGATCCCCAAAGAGAGCGGTTTGTGTAACAGAAGAGAGACAGCAGCGACCGCTGGAATGGTGAGTCCAATGCTCGCCAATACAGAGCCTAACGCCAGATTCATACTGGTCTGTAGGCGATTCGCTCTGGCGGCCCGGAAAGCTGCCAAGCCCTCGGGCAGGAGCACGAGACCGGCGATCACGATCCCAACAACACTTTTCGGCGCGCCTGCCTTCTCGATCCCGAATTCCATGATCGGCGTAAGCGCCTTCGCTAACGCTACCACGGCTACCAACGACACCAACAGAAGCGCGCTGCTAAGGAGCGCCACTCCATTACTTGGGGGAGGAGCATGCACTTCTTCGGTGCCTCCATTCGCCGGGAGGAAAAAGTCGCGATGGCGCACGGTTTGTACAAACAAGAACGACCCGTATAGAACAAGAGACACAGTGGCTGCGAAAATCAATTGCGCCGGGCTGAACGTTGGCCCTTCCGTGGTTGTGGTGACACTTGGAAAAACGAGCGTCAAGGTAATGAGTGCAATCAGCACAACCAGCGCCGCGTTTGCTCCTTGGAGCTGAAATGCTTGCTCGCGATGGCGCATCCCACCCGCCAACAGGCACAGTCCAACGATTCCATTGCACACAATCATCACGGCGGCGAAGACGGTGTCCCGCGCCAGTACCGCTTTATCCGGTCCTCCAGTGATCATCACCGATACGATCAGCGCCACTTCAATAATAGTGACGGCGACCGCGAGGACTAGCGTCCCGAAAGGTTCGCCGACCCGGAACGCTACGACTTCCGCGTGATAGACCGCCGCGAACACTGTGGCGATCAACGCAAACGCCTCGGCCGCAGCCAGCGGTCCGCCGAAGCCGAGCAACAACTGGAGCACCAGCACGATGCAAGCGACGAGTGGCCAGGCCCAGGCCCACCAGGGAAGTCGCACTGGAGTCGATGCCATCGGTTCCTTTCCGATACCGCTCAGGAAAGATAACGCCGCACCGCCCGGATTTGGCGTGGACGGAAAAGCTCGGCACAATATTTACAGACGGTTTGGCCTGTGTGGCGGGCCTGTACGATTACAAAAGTAAAGGGGAGATGCCTTCACTACCGTCCCGCAGGACTTGGGCAGCGTCCCCTGAAAAATAAGTCTGTCCTGCTAATGAATCACTGTAGGACGCGTAGATAGTGCTGGACAGGGTCAACGAACGGAATTGTCAAAAGTACCAATCAAACGAAGAGCAACCGAGCGCCTTGGCTGCGCGACTATGAAGCGCGTCAATCAGTTGTTGTCGTATTAATCTAAAGCCAACTCTGCGCAAAGGAAGGTGGTAAAAATGGCTTGAGGCATTACGATGAGCAGAGGGTTCTGTTTACTCTTTCTGCTGCTTCTCGCGCCTGCCATATCGGCCCCCCAAAGATACGGGCGACCCTATACGCTGGCGGAAAATCCCCAATACTTTCTGCAAATTCAGATTCAGAATCAGAGCCGCTACTTTCGCCTGTCCGACCTGCGGAGGATGCAGCGGACCCCCGTGACGCTGACTGACCCCGTAACGAACACTTCCCACGTTTATGAAGGAGTTGCTCTCGAACGGTTGATTTCGGCCAAGGCTTTTGCCTTAGAAGGTGAACGCATCGAAATCCAATATGGCTCTCACCAAACTATAACAATCTCCGGGATGGATTTAGATTCTCAGACCAAACCGATGGTCATAGATACGGTCGATGGAAAGCAGCTTTCTGGGAATGCACCATACTTCGTGGTTATAAAACTCCGTGGGAAACCCTCCAAAACAATTGCTGACGTGCAATGCATCACCATAAAATCATCCTGATTAGGCCATCCTTCTACACTTCTGCCAACCTGGAGGCGCGCAATCTCGCACAAAGACTTTCTCTGAATTGATGTTTTTATGCCCTGACTCCTTCTGATTAGTTCTATAAAAGGAGAAGTCAAGAAAAAACACCTCTCCGCTGGCTGGA
>Ga0070762_10000514_pt1 | contig 16440 bp, 16 predicted proteins | sample HubBroMetageREF2_FD_66726 | JGI IMG/M metagenome (GOLD analysis project Ga0070762, IMG submission 66726) | Reference soil microbial communities from the Hubbard Brook experimental Forest, New Hampshire, USA - Hubbard Brook CCASE Soil... | ecosystem: Environmental > Terrestrial > Soil >...
CTGCGCTCCGCCACCGATCTGCTCCTCGACGCCATGCGCGAATTCGACGAATCGCAACGCGACACCGAGCAAGCCCCCGGAAACAGCTCTGATCAACTCGCCGAACAAAACTCCGAACTCGACCGCGATCTCGACAATGTGGAGAAAAAATCGCTATGAGCGATACACAGACTCTCAGCGCCGCCCGTACTCCGACGGTTTATTTCATTGACGATAGCGCTACCATGCGCGAAGTCATCAAGATCGCTTTTCGCAAGGAAAATATTCACGTCATCACCTGCGCCGATGCAGCCTCGGCCCTCGCCCAATTCGGCGATTCCGCTCCCGACGCTGTAATCACAGACGTGATCATGCCCGACAAAGACGGCTACGAAGTCTGCCAGTTCATCAAGGAACACGAACGCTTCGGAAAAACTCCCGTAATTCTCATGTCCGGCGTGGTAAATCGCACTGTTGCAGAAAAAGCCATGCAGGTAAAAGCCGATGAACTGGTGCGCAAACCTTTTCAGCCGCAGGATCTGATCGCTCGCGTGAAAAGTCTTCTGAATCCAGCCAGTCCCGCGCAGCGCGGTTCATTGCGCGACGAAGAAGCAAATTCCTCCCAAGCCGCCAGCCGCGTTCTCGGCGGCCTGTTCGCGCCGCCCCCCGGTCTACAAAATGGCGCGCCGCCAAACGCCGCCACCGCAAATGTCGCGCCTCACAGTCCTGCCGCGACGTCCGCATGGCCCGCGGAACCCGCGCAAACTTTCGCGCCGCAACGCACCGCGCCAGCACCCTCGCGCCCCGCATCACTGCCTCAACGCACCGCCGCGGCCCCACCATCACCCGACGCCCAAAAACTGCGCCACGAAATCCGCCGCCTCGAGCTCCTGGTAAAAAAACTCCAGGCCGAACTCGAAGCCCAAAAACAATACTGCGCCGCCCTGGAAGCCGACTTCAAGTCCATGCAGGAAACCGAATAGCGTCCGCTCGCTTCCGGATTTGCCTTCGGTGTACACTCCTGCTCCATGAAATTTCAACGGCACTTCATTCTGATTCTTATCGCCGGCATCTCCGTACTCAGCCTGTTCTGGAAGTTTCGTTCCGCGCCGTGGGATCCCATGCGCTGGACGGGCGCAATCCTCATGGTCCCCTCATTCATCCTGTTTTCCATTGCCCACGTGCAATTGGGTTCCTCGTTTTCCGTAAGCGCGCAGGCCCGAAACCTTGTGACCACAGGCCTTTACTCCCGCATTCGCAATCCCATCTACCTTTTCGGCGGGCTGCTGATCGTCGGAGTGGTTTTATTTCTCGAGCACCCGCGGTATTTGCTGATTTTTCTCGTCCTTGTACCGCTGCAGCTCGTGCGCATGCGCCGGGAAGAAAGAGTCCTGGAAGAAAAATTCGGCGATGTCTATCGCCAATACAAGAAGGGCGCCTGGTTCTAGCCGCCGCTGAGCAGCCGTCACGATCCAGCGCAGCTCGTATCCGTCAGCACAAAAGAGACTCCGCCCTCACTCCAACCCCTTCGCCCGCAGAAATTCCCGCGCCACATCCGCAATATCCCGATGCTCCCCATCCACTTCATAATTCATCCGCCGCATTTCCTCATCGTTGATCTTCCCCGCCAATTCCAGCAGCGCCGCGCGCATCTCCGGAAATCGCGCCCAAGCATCCGGCCGCACCACCGGCACCGCCTCATAAGGCGGAAAATAACGCTTATCATCGGCCAACATCGTCAAATCCCGCGCCGCCAGCAACCCGTCCGTCGAATTTCCCGCCACAATATCCACCTGCTTCTCCAAAAGCGCGCGGTAAAGCAATCCCAAATCTAAAATCCGCGGTGTCTCCGCAAACGAAAGCCTGTATGTTTGCGCCAGACCCTTAAACCCATCCGGCCGTTCCATGAATTCATACCCGAACCCCGCGCGCCAGTCGTGCGCAAAAGGCGCCGCATCCGAAATGGTTTTCAAATGCAGCCGTCGCGCATCCTCGCCGCGCACCACAATCGCAAACGTGTTGTTGAATCCCAGCGAAGGCAGCACATCCAATCCGAACCGCCGTTGGTATTCACTCCGCACCCGTTCATACACCGCCGCAGGGTCAGCCTGCAAAGGATCATGCAAAATAGCGGTCAAAGCGGTCCCGGTGTATTCCACGTACAAATCCATCCGTCCCGCCAGCAGCGCCTGCTGACAAATATAAGATCCCGCCAGATAAAATCGCCGCGTAACTTCGCGGTGCGTCCGCGCCTCCAGCTGCTGCGCCACAATCTCTCCGAGCAATGCCTGTTCGGAAAAATTCTTCGAGCCGACAACAATTTCATCGTGCCGCACGGCACCGCACGAACCAAGCGCGAGCACCCACGCCGATACCACGCACGCCAGAACCGCCGGACGCAATCCCGCACCGCGCATCATGTTCGCGCGGGCTGCCACCGGCGCTCGCACACGCCCAGCAGAAAATCAGCGATCAGCGCCAGCAACGCCGCCGGAATCGCCCCAGCCAATATCAATTGGTTATTCACCATCGCCAGACCGCGAAAGATAAATTCGCCCAATCCTCCCGCGCCGATCGCCGCCGCAATCGTCGCAATCCCCACCGTCAGCACCGTCGCCACGCGAATACCCGCCAGCATCGTCGAAAACGAAAGCGGCAATTCCACCTGCAGCAGAATCTGCCGCTCGGTCATCCCCATGCCGCGCGCCGCATTGCGAATCGCCGGATCGACTCCGCTGATTCCCGCTGCGGTGTTGCGAATGATCGGCAGCAGCGCGTAAAGCGCCAGGGCGGCGATCGCCAGCCGGTCCGCGCGACCTCCCAGCCACGGCACCGGCAGCAAAAATCCAAATAGCGCCAGGCTCGGAATCGTTTCCGCGATATTCGCACCGCCCAAAATCGGTTTCGAAAGCCACGGACGCCGCGCCACCAGCATGCCCAGCGGCACGCCCACCGCCACCGCTAGCAGCATCGCAATCCCCACCAGCCAGACATGCTCCACGGTCGCCTGCAAAATCTCCCGATGATGTCGCGCAAAATATTCCAGCAGATTCATTCCCGTCCCTCCAGCTTTTCCAGCGTCCGCAAATTGGCAATGTACGCAGCCGTCACCGGCTCTGTCGCTTCCATAAAATCCTTCGGCGTGTGCAGTCCCACCAGCGTCCCCGCATCAATCACGCCGATGCGATTCCCCAGCAGCAGCGCCTCGGCCACGTGATGCGTCACGATCACAATCGTCTTGTTCAGCCGCCGCTGCAAATCCTGAAATTCCGCCTGCAACTCCGCGCGCGTCAACGGATCCAGCGCCCCAAATGGCTCGTCCATCAGCAGCATCGGCGGATCCGCCGCCAGCGCCCGCGCCACGCCCACGCGCTGCCGCTGGCCTCCGGAAAGTTGATGCGGGTAACGATGCAGAAATTCCGCGTGCTCCAGCCCCACGAGTTGCAAAAGTTCCGCGACCCGCGCGCGAATACGTTCCTCAGGCCAATGCTCCAGTCGCGGCACCAAAGAAATATTCTGTTCCACGGTGAAATGTGGAAATAATCCAACTTCTTGAATGACATAGCCGATCCGCCGCCGCAACTCAATCGGATCGCCCTCCAGCGTCGAGCGCCCTTCCACCAGCACCGAGCCTTCCGTAGGCTCCAGCATCCGGTTGATCAATTTCAAAGCCGTGGATTTTCCCGCCCCGCTTCGCCCCAGCAAAACCAAAGTCTCGCCGCGCTGCACCACCAGGTTCAGATCGTGCAGCAGCACGCGTCCGTTTAGCAGCCGATAACCCGCGTGGCGAAATTCAATAACAGGATGTGAATCGGGAAGGGAACTGCGCCCGGAAGTAAGTTCGGTGTCAGCGCTCATGCAATTGACAGCCGCCGATAGCGCCATGCTGCGTCACCGAGCGCCAGCCGCGTCCCGCGCAGGCTAACAAGCGCCACATACCCTGTCAAACGCCACTTAGCCCAAAACGCGCTGCGTCTGAATTTCGTAGCGACGACGTGTCGCCGGTTCTTGGCTGTTGACTGTGTAGCGGCCGCCTTCAGGCGGGCGAACTTGCCATCGTTTTTGCCCTTGCACTTGACTTGGTTCGGGCGGTTCGCGAACTACCCGCAGAATCTAATCAATGGGGAGAGATCACGCCCCAAACACCGAGCATGATGAATACGGTGCCAATCGCCGAAATAAAAAGAAGATTCCTGACCGGTGGCCGCTTCGCTTTCTCGGTCTTGAAATAGCGCAGCGACGCGATGTTTATGGCGAGACTTCCGACAAGGAAATTGAATGCGGGATCCCCAGGTCCCGGCGCAGCGCCCGATACTAGTCCTAGCTGCACCATCTGCCTGACACATTGTTCCATAGTTCCTCTACCCAGAACTGAAGAATCCCACGTGCATCAACCTTCATCTTATGGAGCAGCAGCAACAGACGGCCACAAACCACATCAAGGGAGCCACAAGTGAGCAAGCTAAAAGGTAAAGTCGCGGTCGTAACCGGCGCCTCCAAAGGCATCGGCGCAGCCATCGCCAAAGCGCTCGCAGCAGAAGGCGCATCCGTAGTCGTGAACTATGCGTCCAGCAAAGCCGGCGCGGATAAAGTCGTCTCCGCTATCACCGCTGCGGGCGGCAAAGCCGTCGCCGTCGGTGGCGACGTATCCAAAGCCGCCGAAGCCCAAGGCATCATCGCCGCAGCCATCAAGAATTACGGCCGCCTGGACGTTCTCGTCAACAATTCCGGCGTGTACGAGTTCGCGCCCCTCGAAGCCGTCACCGAAGACTCGTTCCATCGCCAGTTCAATGTCAACGTCCTCGGCCTTCTGCTCACCACTCAAGCAGCCGCCAAGCACCTCGGCGAAGGCGCCAGCATCATTAATATCGGCTCCGCTGTCAGCCGTATCACTCCGCCGAACAGCTCGGTGTACACCGCCACCAAAGGCGCCGTGGACGCCATTACCGGTGTTCTGGCTCGCGAGCTCGGACCCAAGAAGATCCGCGTCAACAGCATCAATCCAGGCATCGTCGAGACCGAAGGCGCGCACACCGCCGGTTTCATCGGCTCTGACTTCGAGAAGGGCGCCATCGCACAGACTCCGCTGGGTCGCATCGGCCAGGTCGGCGACATAGCGTCCCTGGCCGTGTTCTTGGCCTCTGCTGACTCCGGCTGGCTAACCGGCGACCAACTCCTGGCCTCCGGCGGTCTGAGCTAACCAGATTCGTGCCCGCGACTGTCGCGCATCATCCGGCTTCGTAGGGGCGGGCCCCGCAAAGCGGGACCCGCCCTGCGTAGCGCTGGCGACCCATCGGCTCTGTGGAGTTGAATTTGTAGGGGCACGGCATGCCGTGCCCGCGTTACCCAAGGCTCGGCTGCTGATCTCGTGCGAGCTGCCTCGCCCTACTCCAACCCCCTCTGCAAGTTACCTCTCTCAGCAATTATACGAATAGTTATAAATCTGCAACTGTGTTAACGTGAGTCGGGGCACTATTGCAGCCCCCAAAGGACGCAACATGCGCGACCCAGCCCAAAATAGGGAAACCCACGCTCCCTCAACCTCGCGCTGGCCTCGTCCGAGACTATTCTGGCGTGCCCGAGCCACTACCTCTGTCACAATCCCCGCGCCAACTGCCCGATTGCTCACCGGCTCGTCACTCATCACTCGCCACTGCTCACTCCTCATTGCCTTTTTTAATCGCTAGCGGCCAAAATATTAAAATTCAATGCAAATCACTGAAAACAAAGAATGGCGACTCATGTTAATCGCTAGTTTTTCTGCCATTTTCGTCACCGAGATACCTGTTGCGCCCAAGCCACGGCAAGGGTATAAGCGGCGCAATTCTTCAGGGGTGCCAAATGACAAGAGCAGCCAACCGATGAGCGAACGCACAAACCCGAATGCGGACGTCGCCACGCGCCCGGCCTCAGCGTCCAGCTCGCTGTGGAATAAGGACCTCGCGCCCATCCCGCGCGACCAACGTACCTGGGGAACCTACAACTACGCCGCACTCTGGGTCGCCATGAGCGTCAACATCCCCACATACATGCTCGCCAGCGCCATGATCGCCGGCGGCATGAATTGGAAGCAGGCCATCTTCACGGTCTTCCTAGGCAACATCATCGTCCTGATTCCCATGCTGCTCAACGCGCACGCTGGCGCGGAGTACGGCATTCCATTTCCAGTTTTCGCCCGGGCTTCCTTCGGCGTGCTTGGCGCAAACGTGCCCGCAGTCCTCCGCGCTCTCGTGGCCTGCGGCTGGTTCGGAATTCAAACTTGGATCGGCGGCGAAGCGATCAACACTCTTCTAGCGGCGATGATTGCTGGATGGGACCACGCTTGGCTGTGTTTCTTTCTGTTCTGGCTGCTGAATCTCGCCGTAATTTTGCGCGGCATCGAAGCAATCCGTTACTTGCAAGGCATCACAGCTCCGGCGCTGCTGATCCTAGGCCTGGCGATGCTGGGATGGGCCTACACCAAAGCGGGCGGCCTCGGCCCCATGCTCTCGACGCCCTCGCAATTTCACTCCTTCCGCGAATTTTTCGCGTTCTTCATTCCATCGCTCACCGGCGTGGTGGCCTTCTGGGCCACTGTCGCGCTGAATATTCCAGATTTCACGCGCTACGCCAAAGGCCAGCGCGAACAAATGCTCGGCCAGGCGCTCGGCCTGCCCACCACAATGACGTTTTATTCTTTCATCGGCATCGCGGTCACGTCGGCAACGGTGGTTTTGTTCGGCCGCGCCGTCTGGGATCCAGTAGAAGTGCTCAGCCGCCTGGGAAATCCCGTCGCCGTGGTAGTCGCGATGCTAGCGCTGCTGCTCGCCACTCTCAACGTCAACGTCGCCGCCAACGTCGTCTCGCCTTCCAACGATTTCTCGAATCTCTATCCGCGCAAAATCAGTTTCAAGCTCGGCGGCGTCATCACCTGTTTTATCGGCCTGCTGATGCAACCCTGGCGCTGGCTTTCAAGCCACGGCAGCTACGTAATGGGCTGGCTTGTCGGCTACTCCAGTTTTCTCGGCCCAATCGCCGGCGTGATGATCGCGGATTACTACGTCCTGCACAAACGCGTGATTCTCGCGGACGACCTCTACCAACGCAGAGGCGCCTATGAATTCACGCGCGGTTTCAATTGGCGCGCTATCGGCGCGCTCGTCGCCGGCGTAGTCGTAGCGCTAAGCGGCTTGGAAATCCCCGCGCTCCACGGCCTCTACCCCTACGCGTGGTTCGTAGGTTTCGCTGTCTCCTTTTTCATCTACTTGCTGCTGATGCGCAGCGCGCGCCCGAGCCAATCGAAATGATCCGCGGAAAACGGCAGGAGGGCCCGCTATCGTGGCACAGGCAATCTTGCCTGAGCGCTTCGGTTTCCGCAGCGCCGGCGGTGCTTGTCAGGACAAATTTCCCAGTGAAGGCTATCGTCACTCGCGGTTGCAAATCACCGCGCCAGGAATTGTCGCACGTCGCGCAAAACTTTCAGCATCATCGCGTCCGTCAACTTGCCCGTAAAAGTATTCTGCTGGCTCGGATGATAAGAAGCAAAAAGCCGCGGCAAATCTCCCGGCAACTCATAACTCGCGCCGTGCCCAAACGGAAACGCAGCCAGCGTCGCAATTTGCCCGCGCTCTTTCAGCAATCCCAAATAAGCCCGCATGGCAATGCTTCCCAGTACCAGCACCGCGCGCGGCTGCAAAATCTCCAGCTCGCGCTCCAAAAAGTGGCGGCAATTCGCCAGCTCCGTGGGCAACGGCTTATTGGCAGGAGGAGCGCAGCGCAAAGTCGCGGCCATATAAGCATTCTTGAGCGCAAGCCCGTCGTTGCGATTCGTCGAACGAGGCTGATTAGCAAATCCCGCGCGAAACAGCGCCTTGTACAGAAAATCTCCAGAACGATCGCCGGTAAACATTCGCCCCGTGCGATTGGCGCCATGCGCCGCCGGCGCCAGCCCCAGAATCAAAAGCTCCGCCCGCGGGTCGCCAAATCCCGGAACCGGCTTTCCCCAGTAATCCCATGCCAGAAACGATCGCCGCTTGTCGTGCGCAACCTGTTCGCGATAACGTACGAGTCGCGGGCATGCACGGCACTGAATGATTTCCTGGTTTAGCTTTTCCAGTTCTCTCAAGTGGGTTCCCTATTGAAAGTTATCATGCACCCGCCCAAGCCTCGCAAGCGTCTAAAGGGCATGAACAAGCAGTGTGCTGAAGTGCTCGTGCGAGAAATGGATCACCTCGTGCCGCGAGACAGCATGGCTCAGCACAACTTTCGTGCTGGCGTGAACAGCACTACTTTGTAGTTTGCGCAGCCGCCTCCGCACAGGCACTGCGCACAACACTTGGGAGTCAACAGATCTCCATGGCTAACACGCCCGAAAGAATCATCATCCTCGATCCCGATCCGCATGGCGGTGAAGACCTGCGTGCCGCCCTCCAGTCAGCCGGGTACGACGTCGCCGTGTACGCGACGACTCGAGAGGGGCTCGACGCCATCCACCAGACCGGCGCCGATGTGCTACTGCTCGACGCGAGCATGCAAGAGCCCAGCGCCAGCGAAGTCCTGGCCACCATTCGCGGTTCCGCGAAAACCGCGGTGATGCGCGTCCTGCTGCTCGTCGCAGGCGGAAGCGAGCAGCGCGCCTCTGCCCTGGACCTAGGCGCGAACGATGCCATCTCACGCCCCTACGATCTGCGCGAAGTGTTGGCGCGCGTCCGCGCACGCCTGCGCGTGCAACGCGCCGAAATTGAGCTGCGCGAAAAGATGCGCATCGCCGAAGAGGGCCAGCAGATTGCGCACACGGCATTCGAGGCCCTCGCAGTAACGGAAAAGATGACCAGCGATGCGTTCTCCCTCGATCGCAAGCTCAAGACCGGTTTCGCTGCCGTGCTCACCATAGCCATCGTGATGGCTGGAATTTATCTCCTGTTCGCGCGCAGCGCGCAGAAAGTTACGCAGCGTTCGAATTCGTTTCTCGCAAAACTGGAAGGCGGAATTGTCCGCCAGCAGGATCTGATCGCCGAAGCCCGCAAGCTGCGCGCGGAGCAAGGCAATCTGGCCGGAGCCGTCAGCGCGAATCCTGCCGCCAAGGACGACCTGAAGAAACAGGCCGAAGATCTGAAAGCGAAAATGGCCACCGCCAATTCCGACGACGCGGCCAACCTGCAAAAACAATTGCAAGAAACCAATTTGCGGCTGAAACGACTCGAAACGGAGGGCCAAGCGGCGCAAAGCATTATTCCGTTGGACGTGCAATCCGTCTGCCTGTTGCATGTGGCCGTGGCGTTCAACGACCAGCAATCGGGCCGACGCTTGCGCTATGGCGGACTCAATGAGGACGGCGAGCCGATACAAGACAGTGAGGGCAATCCGGTATTGACGCTGGAAGGTACAGGCCCAGAGGTGAAGCTGGATGTTTTCGGCACCGGTTTCGTCGCCGGACCGAACGGGCGTGTGATCACTAATCGCCACGTCGCTGAGCCTTGGTGGAAGAACGATGAGATCGCCCAAATCACCGGCCAGGGTTTGCAGCCGCAAATTTCCGCGATCCGTGCTTATTTTCCCGGCGACCCGCGCGCGTTCCACGCCGAAATACAAGATATTTCAGAGGTGACCGATCTCGCATCCGTGCGCGTGGACCTGCAGGACCTGAAGCGCCCGGTCCTCGCTCTTGACGCCGGCAAAGATTCGGCCTTGAGCGGCCAACCCGTCATCTTGATGGGTTATGCTACGGGCCTGGCCGCCATTCTCGCGCGCACCGATGAAGAATCCGCGCAGGAAATAATCAAGAAAAGCGGCAGCGACGTTTCACAAGTTCTGAACGAGCTGGCCAAGCGCAATCTCATTCATCCTTTGATCACGCAAGGGCACATTGGCGACATCCTGCCCGACAAAATTGTATTCGACGCGCAAACTACTTCGGGCGGCTCCGGCGGACCACTCTTCAATCGCGATGGAAAAGTCATCGGCGTTACGGTAGCGATCCTGAAGGGTTTCGGCGGCTCGAATTTCGGCATTCCGATCCGCTTCTCGCAGCCGCTGCTATCGAAGTAACAACTTGCACGAGCAGCCCCTGTCGCAGTAAGCACTCTGGCACTCTGCGCAGACGGTCCAACATAACTCGCCCAGCATAGCTCGAAGACCGCGTAAATCCTGTCAGGCAAAAATCCTATTCCGCCAAGCCCACATGCCGCAAAAGTTCCTGAAAGCGCGGGTCATCCCGCAGCGGATCATAAACGGGTTCCACCTTCAACGCCGTCAGCAGATTCGAGCGCTGCTGGTACGCTTTTTCCAGCGAGCTCAGCGCCGCTCCGTTATTCCCGACGCCAATATACGCCATGGCCATGGCCACGGGATCTTGCGTTGACGTCAGGTTCATCGCTTGCAACTTTCTCAGCTCGGCTTGCGCCTTATCCATCTGCCCCATCCGTCCGTACACATAAACCAACCGCGACCTGATGTTGGTTCCATCGCCCGCTTGGCGGCGCCATGCGTCCAGCTTCGCCAGGGCTTCGGTGAAGCGGCCTTGCTGCATATAGGCATCAATCCCCAGGTGAGCTCGCCCGAAGCCAGGATCCATTTCCAAGACGCTTTGGAACTGCTCGATCGCGCGGTCATATTGCCGCGCGAAGTAAAGTATGGCGCCGCGATCCGCACCAATTATCAAGGACAGCGGATCAAGCCTGCGCGCGGATTCGCTCTCGCGCAATGCTTCATCAAAGCGTCCCCGCCAAGTCAGGAATTCCGCGTACCAATGGTGGGCTGTCGCGTAGTTCGGGTTCAATTCAATCGCGCGCCGGTATTCTTTTTCCGCGGTGCTCCAGTCCCAATCGTAGTTCTCCAGAATCAGAGCCAGCGCCACGTGGGCTTCCGGGAGCTCATCGTCGATCTCCAGAGCTCGTACCGCGGCCTCGCGGGCTTTGGGCAGGTACTGCGCCGCGGGCGCCAGCGTGTAACCCGGCAACAGCGCGTAACTATTCGCCAGACCCGCGTACGCAGGAGCGTAGTTTGGATCCTTGGCGAGGGCCTGTTGGAAATATACGATCGCCTGCTGAAAACCTGGCGTGGTACGCTTGTTCCAGAAGTACAGTCCCTTCAGACACAGGTCATATGCTTGATAAGCCTGCGGCGTCAGAGTGGGCTGACGAACGATTTCGCTGTGTTCCGGGCTTCCCAGCGTTTGTTGGATGGAATCGGAGATTTCCCGCGCGATCTCTGCCTGCAGCACCAATAAATTAGTCAGTTCGCGATCGTACTGCTGCGCCCAGAGTTGCCGCTGCCCCCCCACTTCGATCAGCTCGGCGTTGATTCGCACCTTCTGGGAATCGCGCCGGACACTCCCTTCCAGCACGTACTGCACGCCCAGCTCGCTTCCGATCTGATCCACTTTCTCGGAACTGTGCTGGTAGTGCATCACCGAAGTGCGCGCAATCACTCCGAATTCCTTTGGATCCAGGCGCCCCAGCTGCGCGATCATCTCCTCTGTCAAGCCGTCGCTGAAGTAATCCTGCGATTCGTCGCCCGTCAAGTTCTCGAAGGGCAGCACCGCCACCATTATTCTCGCTGCTGGCGCCGCCGGTTGCGGGGCCAGGTGCGCTCGCGGCCACTTCAGGAGCGCAATTAGGCACGCAATCCCAAGTACGCTGGCCGCTGCAGCTGTGAACCACAGCCGCTTTCTTGAGCTGATCGCTCGCAGCGCCGATGGCGCAGCGGTCACTGCGCCGAGGGCCATCGCGCCGCCGGACTGCTCCTTGGCCTCCGTGGTGCGCTCGCCCGCCGAGCCCGCTTCGAACTCCACAACCACGATCATCCGATAGCCCAGCTTCGGCAATGTTTCGATATACCGCGGCTCCGCGGCGGAATCGCTCAGGCTCGCCCGTAGCTGCTTGATCGCGGTGTTCACTCCGTTCTCAAAATCCACAAAGGTGTCCGAGGGCCAGACGCGCTTCTGCAGCTCTTCCCGCGTCACGCACTCCCCGGCATGCTCCAGCAGCAGCTCCAGAACCTGATAGGCTTGTGGCCGAAGCTTAAGCTTGACGCCGTGCTTGTAGAGCTCGCGCGTCCGGGTTCTTAGCTCAAACGGACCGAAGCGGTATTTAGAGGCTTGATGCATCGAGAATCTCGCGCGCTGTTCTGAGATTCTGCGCTCGGAGGAGCCGGTCGTGCAAGATATAAGTCGTTAAATGAGCTACTTGGGCGTACAGCTGCATATCACCGAATGTTCAGCCCCTTACCATTGACGGATTGCCGCGCATCTGCGATCAACGCTGCCAACGAAACAATCCGGACGCTCACAGAGGCATCGGAAGGCGGTTCGAAATGCATCCCCGCTCGGGGCTAGGAGGCCAAATGCGGCCAAACTGTGGTTTCTTGACTCGTGTACCGCGAGGGCGAAAATGGTTGCTGGCTAGCGGGGTCCTGGCGCTTACTACGGTCGCTTCGGCAGCCATTGTCCCCAATCTGTTTCCGTTCCTCGATCCTACCGGCGTGGTCTCCACCTACAACGCCACTGGTCCGATCGATGAAAGCAGCAAGAATGTGTTCTTCCAGAGCCTCGGCACCAATGGACGCTCTTGCGGCACCTGCCATCTCGCCAGCGACGGATTCGGCCTGGGCGTCAACAGCATTCAGGCGAAGTACGCCGCGACGCATGGGAGCGATCCGCTGTTTGCGTCGATTGATGGCGCGAATTGCCCGACCAGTACGTCTCATGACCCGGCCTCGCACAGCCTGCTGCTGAAGAGTGGATTAATCCGCATCTTCTTGCCGGTGCCTGCGAACGCGCAATACCAAATCCAGGTCGAACGCGACCCTTACGGTTGTGCGATCGTGACCGACGAATCCACCGGCGTGCAGACGGTTTCGATGTACCGGCGGCCGCTGCCCACTACGAACTTGGGGTTTCTCAGCGCAATCATGTTCGACGGTCGCGAAACGACTGCACCGCTCACTGCGGAGGCCAGCTTTCCGGCCAACCTGAAGACGGATCTACTGCAGCAGTCCATCGACGCCACGCTGACACACGCGCAAGCCTCCGAAGCGCCGACGCTCGATCAGCAAAACGCGATCGTCAATTTCGAGTTGGGTCTGAATTCGGCGCAAGCGCTGGATTTTCGCGCCGGCTGGTTGAACTTTGCGGGAGCGCTTGGCGGGCCAGCGAACCTTTCCAGGCAGTTGGAGTTGTACTATCCCGGCACGAACGATTCGCTGGGCGCGGATCCTCAAGGCAAAGCATTCAACTCCACAGCCTTCACGTTGTATTCGGCTTGGGAAACGTCACCGGACCCCACGCGGAGAATGGTCGCAGCCGGAGAAAAACTCTTCAACACGCGCGCGCTCACGATTTCCAACGTCCGCGGCTTGAATGATAACGCCGCACTGGCCAAAGCTCTGGGTACGACGGTGCCGATCCCACCATTCGCCGGTACATGCACCACCTGCCACGATGCGCCGAATGTGGGAAATCACTCCCTGCCTTTGGCGCTGGACATCGGCACCGGCCACGATCCTGCCGCCGAAACCGATCCGCTGATTGCCAACGGGCTTTCGCAGCTGAGTGTTCCGGATCTGCCCGTATATCGCATCACCGGATGCCCGAATCCGTTCCAGGTTCCCGGGCAACCTGCTGCTCCGTACGTCTTTTTCACGACCGATCCCGGCAAGGGATTGATCAGCGGCTTGTGCAGCGACATGGTCCGGACGAAAGGCCCGGTCCTTCGCGGACTCGCGTCACGCGCTCCCTATTTCCACAATGGAGCTGGGCGTGATTTGAACGAAGTGTTGGAGTTCTACAACCAGCGCTTTCAGATGAATTTGACCCAGGAAGAAAAGCAGCAGTTCATCGCATTTCTGAATTCTCTGTAGCGTTTCGTTTTTGCAGCGCGCGGCCCTGTCCCGGCAATGGCGCAGGGTCGCGCTACCAATTCATTTACGAACTCCACAACGGCAACGCGTAGAGAAGCGGCCGGATTTTGCTGGTTCGCCAGAAGTAAGCGAGGATGATTACGCTGGCGATCGCCGCATATGCGCACCACAGCGAAGTGAACGCGTAGCGCTTGAACGCCATCACCGCCAGCAGAATCACCAGGTTGGCCCAACCGAAAAGCACCATGGCGCGAACCTTCGAAAAAAACAGGGAGCCGCAGGTCGCGACCACGTACAGAATCGCCACTGCGGTATTGTTGGTCGCTTGATTGATGTACACGATGCTGTTTCCGCGCTCGTACACCTGCGTCGGAAACGCCGTCAGCGCCCACAAGATATAAAGTGTCGTCCCTACGCCGAGCGCGAGAAACGGCAGCATGCGCCGGCGGCCTTTCCCGTCTGGCTCAAACAGCAGCACGCTCAGCGGCAGCAGAAATGGCAGCAGCCCCTGCGCGTACAGCATAAACGCCGCGCCCATGTTGTGCGTGATGGTCGGCGAAAGAATACCGTCCAATCCCAGCCACACAAATCCTTCGATGAATTGATGAATCGCGAATAACAAAGGCAGCGAAGCGAAAAGCAATTCGCGCCGGTGCTTCACCTTCGTCAACGTCACGACGCCCACGGCGCCCAATGCTGTGCTACCCACAAAATTCGCGGTTGCGGAAAAACACATAGATGGCTTTTCTCCCGCGCGAGAATTACACCTATCACCGCGAAACGCAAAATATTTCTTACTCTGCGGCGCTGCGAGCCGCCGTCAACGCGGCCTCCGCGGCTTGGCAAAACGGGCCATGGATTTCGGTACTCAGGCAAATTTTGTGCCCCGTTGTATGAAGTATCTCCGCTGAGCGCGTTCACCGGGCGCTGGGTTAGAATGTTTTAGAGGAGAACAATACACCGCGTGAAACTAAAATTGCCGGCCGGCCCATTCGCCGCCTATTTATTTGACTGCGACGGCACCATCGCCGATTCGATGCCGCTTCACTACATCGCTTGGAAGAAAGTCCTCGCCGAATGGAATTGCACATTTGACGAGCGCCTTTTCTACTCCTGGGGCGGCACTCCTGTAGCGCAGATCGTTTCGATGCTCAATGAACGACAGGGACTGAATATGCCGGTCGAAGGCGTCTCTTCTCGCAAGGAGAAACTCTATAGGGAGCAGCTTCCACAGCTCAAAGCGATTCCCGAGGTGGTGGAGCATATCGAAGCGCAGCATGGTCGCATTCCGTTCGCGGTAGTTTCCGGCAGTACCCGCGACTCGGTGACTGCTTCGCTGGGTTCGCTGCAGCTCCTGGATAAATTCGATGCGCTGGTCTGCGCCGGCGACTACCAGAAGAGCAAGCCCGACCCTGAAGCATTTCTGCTCGGCGCTACCAAACTCGGAGTTGCGCCGGAAGCCTGCCTGGTCTTCGAAGACACAGACATGGGCATCCAAGCCGCGACAGCCGCCGGAATGGCGTCAGTGAAAGTTCCTCCACCGTGGGAACGGGGCGCGCGCTAATGGAGAGTCGCCTTCGCTAAATTGACAGGGCGTGCTCCACGCAGCTAGCATAGTTGCAGCGATTGTCCCTGCGGAGGCGACTCCGAAGGTGTGCCTGCCGAAGCCTGCAACGCCGGATCTTGCGCCATGGAAAGCAGTTCGCGTTCGAAAAATATTCTGGACCGGATCGTCGAAGCGCGCCGCGCGTCGGTGGCGCATCGCAAACGCGTGCTTCCAGACGTCGCGCTAAAAATGGCGGTGGAAAAGAAAGTGGCGCCGCCGCGCGATTTCCCAGGGGCGCTCGCGCGGCCCGGCAAAATCAATATTATTTCGGAATTGAAAAAAGCTTCGCCTTCCCGCGGGGTAATTCGCGAGGAATACGCTCCAGCGGTACTGGCAGGGAGTCTTGAAGAAGCGGGCGCGGCCGCTTTGTCCGTGCTCACAGAGGAAGATTTCTTTTCCGGCTCGCTGGGCGATCTGAAAGAAGCCAGCCGTGTGACGAGAATTCCGATTTTACGCAAGGATTTCATCGTGGACCCCTGGCAAGTATGGGAAACGCGCGCGGCGGGTGCCGATTCGTTTTTACTGATTGCTGCGGTGCTGAACGACGCGGCGCTGCGGGATCTGTTGGAGCTGGGCCGCACGCTGAAAATGGAGGCGCTGGTGGAGGTCCACTCGCGCGACGAATTGGAGCGCGTGTTGGACGCCGGCGCGCGGATCATTGGTGTGAATAATCGCGACCTGCGCGATTTTCAGGTGCATCTGGAAACGTCGTTGTCGTTGGTGGAGGCGATTCCGGAACAATGTATCGCCGTGAGCGAATCCGGCCTGCGCACCTATGACGATCTGGCGCGGCTGCAGGGCGCTGGATTCGATGCATTTCTGATCGGCGAACAGGTGATGCAGAGTGCCGATCCTGCGGCGGCGCTGCGGGCCTTGCTCACACCGGCGGGCGCGGGGCGCACAGTTGCTTAGGAAACGAAGCGGCATGGTGAAAGTGAAAATTTGCGGGATCACGAATTGGACCGACGCGCGGCGCGCCGTCGAAGCTGGCGCGGATTTTCTGGGATTTAACTTTTATC
>Ga0070762_10000517_pt1 | contig 16399 bp, 15 predicted proteins | sample HubBroMetageREF2_FD_66726 | JGI IMG/M metagenome (GOLD analysis project Ga0070762, IMG submission 66726) | Reference soil microbial communities from the Hubbard Brook experimental Forest, New Hampshire, USA - Hubbard Brook CCASE Soil... | ecosystem: Environmental > Terrestrial > Soil >...
GAGAACCGCGGAAAGTGCTCTTACCCTTTTCCCGCCACTTGAGCGCACTGAAGGAGATTTACATCCCAGATGAAAGGCTCTGAAGAAAGGCTTTCGAGGCCGATTTCCCCTTGCCTTCGCGTGCCGTGCTTCCCGACCCATACAACTCTGAACTGAGCTTGATCCTCATCATGCTGAAGCTGAAGAACCGCGCCCGCCCTGACCGGGCGAATCAGTCCATGTAACACCGCCCCGCGATCACTGATGTTTCGCACCTGGGCATGCTGCGCAAAAGGCATGGACTTGGCATCGACTCCCCAGATGCGCACCGTCAGGAATGCGGCGACACGTCGACTGCGACGACGATCCATAGGCCTCGTTTGAATTCGACTGTTGAGAAGGTACGGCATATTCATGGTTCGCGAAACTTACAAGGGTCACCCTAAAACGGGTACCCAAAGTCACCTTCGATTCCTGGTCGCGAGGCCGATAAAGCTTGGGTTTTCAGAAAGGTCAATCCATGTCAGGCATTGAGCAGGCGCCGGGACCGCGAGGGTCGCCGCAACTCCCGCAGGCCCCAAGCGATGGGGACGCGCTCGCGGAACTCTTGGCCGACATCGCAAAAACTGACAGTTGTTGCGCTAGTCTTTTGCTCTGGCATTTTGGGCATTCGGCCTTGCCGCTGCCATACACTAACGCCTCAAATTGATGATCGCATTCCTTGCAGACGTACTCGAAGATCGGCATAAACAACTCCTGACGTTCAAAAGACCCATATCCATTTAAGATCAGAGTGTGGGAACTATGCAAACTGTAACACGGGAATTTGTGCCTCGGCGCGGTTTCCGTGGCGGACACGTTCAAACCTTGGCCAGTTTTTTCCTGCCGCGTCGAATTACCCAGCCGTCGTCGGAGAAACGTTTGATCGAAGTCGAACCCGGTGTGCAGGTTCTCTGCCACTGCCACTGGCAGAAAGACCGGCAAAATGCGCTCACGATGATCATCGTGCACGGCCTCGAGGGTTCGAGCGAATCGCAATACATGCTGGGCATCGCCGCCAAGGGCACGGCAGTCGGCATGAACGTCGTGCGCATGAACCAACGCAACTGTGGCGGAACGGATGCGCTGTCGCCTACGCTCTATCATTCGGGACGATCGCAGGACATCGCCGCTGTGGCTCAAAACCTGATGGACCAAGATCAGATTTCGCGGTTCGCGCTCGCGGGATTCTCCATGGGTGGCAATCTCGTGCTCAAGTTGGCGGGAGAATGGGGAAAGGAAGCGCCGCCGCAGTTTTGTGCGGTTGTGGCTGTCTGCCCGTCCATCAATCTCGCCGCCTCAGCCGACGCGCTGCATCTGCCCGCCAATCGTTTGTATGAGTTTTATTTTATGTGGCAGCTTCGGCGTCGACTAAGAATGAAAGCGCATTTGTTTCCCGAGGCCTTTGACACGTCGCGCTTGCACGGTGTCACCACTCTCCGCGATTTTGACGACAAGATCACGGCTTATTATTGCGGATTCGCGGGGGCATCCGACTATTACGAGCGCTCGGCCGCGGCCAACGTTGTCGACCGAATTGCCGTGCCCACCTTGATTCTGCATGCCGCCAACGATCCCTTTATTCGCATTCTTCCGGAAACACGCCAGAAGATTCTTTCTAATCTGAACATTGCCTTCATCGAAACAGAGGACGGCGGCCACTGCTCTTTTATCGCCGAAGCTGATGGCGACGACGGCCGCTGGGCCGAGCGGCAGGTCGTGGAATTCTTGCGTGCGTTCTGAAAACGCCTGCGGTTGGCCGGTTGAGCGCACGCTTGAGTTCGCTCCTATACAATCACTTTCTCAAATGAAACTGGGCACGAAAATCGGATTGGCGGCGGTTCTCGTCCTTTCGCTGGCACTCTTTCTCTGCGCCGAGCCGATATCGCAACTAAAGCCCACAAATTACATCAACGACTTTGCAGGCGTTCTCGATCCAAACACCGTTATGCAACTCAACGGTTTATGCCAGGAAGTCGATCAAAAGGCGCATGCGCAAATTGCTGTTGTCACTATCAAGTCGCTCGACGGCTCAGATATCGAGAGTTACGCGGTCGCCCTGTTTAAGCAATGGGGTATCGGCAGCAAAGCTACCGATCATGGTGTGCTGATCCTTTTGGCCACGCAAGATCGTGGCTACCGGATCGAAGTTGGCTATGGACTCGAACCGATTCTGCCCGATGGCAAAGTTGGCGGCTTTGGACGTGAAGCTGTCCCCCTGCTGAAACAGAATGACTACAACGGCGCGATCTCACTTTTGACAACGCGGGTTGCGGACGTGATCGCACAGGACGCCGGCGTTCAATTGACTGGTGCGCGACCGAGTATTCCGACGGCGCGACCAGAACCGGACAAGGGATTGTCGGTTGGCGGCATCGTTGTTCTCGTGATTATTTTTCTGATCCTGGTATCCACGCCCTTCGGACGGCTGCTTCTGTTCAGTATGTTATTAGGCGGCCGCGGCGGTGGCGGCGGATACGGTGGTGGTGGGTTCGGCGGCGGTGGCGGCGGTTTCGGGGGCTTCGGCGGTGGCAGTTCGGGTGGTGGCGGAGCCAGTGGAAGTTGGTAGCGGGTGGCCAGAAATTAAAGGGGCACTATGGTCGCGGAAAAACAAATTAACGAATTCATCAGCCGGTTACGTACGGCCTCGGGCGAAAATCTCGAGAGCGTGGTTCTTTACGGTTCGGCGGCGGACGGAGAATTTCATCCTGACTTCTCCAATGTCAACCTGCTTTGCGTCTTACACGAGACTTCTTTCTCTGCCCTCACAGCAATAGCGCCCGCGGTTAAGTGGTGGACTGGACAGAAGCATCACGAACCGCTGGTGCTTACGCGCGAAGAAGTGGAGAGTTCGACTGATGTTTTCTCCATTGAACTTCTCGACATGCAGCACCGCCATCGCGTACTATTCGGCGCGGATGTCCTGAGCGGGCTCAAAATTCCCATGCATTTGCATCGTGCTCAACTGGAGTACGAACTGCGCGAGAAGCTGATTCTCTTGCGGGAACGCCTGCTGCTGGCCGCGAACGACAAAAAGCAGTTATGGGAGTTGATGCTGCATTCGTTATCAGCTTTCACGACTCTGTTTCGGCACGGGTTGATTGCGCTTGGCGCAACTCCTCCCAAGGCCAAGCGGGAAGCGGTCAAAGAGCTGGCCGCGCGTATTCCGTTCGATGCCTCCGCGTTCCTGCAATTGCTCGACATTCGTGAGCACAAAGCGGAGACTAAACAGTTTGACGTAAGCGATGTTTTTTCGCGATACCTGGCCGCGGTGCAGCAGGTCACCGCTGCGGTGGATAAAATGCTAGACTCCCCGCAACCGCGCGGCACGTAAGTTCTATAGTTTCTTACAGGAGAAGAACGATGAAGACAGGTTTGATCGTGATTGTGGTTCTAGTGCTGATTGCGCTGATTGCGTTCGGACAATACGTGGGCGTCCGCAATACTCTGGTGACCAAGAATGAGGCGGTCAAGGCCTCGTGGTCGCAGGTTGATATTGTGCTGCAACGCCGGGCTGACTTGATTCCCAACCTTGTCGAAACTGTTAAAGGTATCGCAGGGCAGGAACAAAAGGTGTTTGGCGATATCGCCGCGGCCCGTTCCCGTCTGCTCTCGGCCAATGCTCCGGCAGACAAAATCGCCGCTAATCAACAACTGGACGGCGCCATCGGCCGCTTGCTCGCTGTAGTCGAGAATTATCCGCAATTGAAATCAAACGAGAACTTCCTGCGTCTGCAGGACGAATTGGCAGGAACAGAAAACCGAATTGCGGTCGAGCGCAAGCGTTACAACGACACCCTCCAGGACTACAACACCTATGTGCAGCACTTTCCTAATAACATTTACGCGGGCTGGGCTGGCTTCAAACCGAATGAAGCGTATTTCACTGCTACCGAGGAATCGCGCCAGGTTCCGAAGGTGAATTTCTCCACGCCTAATGCGACGCCGCAGGCAACTCCGGAGCCTGCTCCCGCGAAGTAGCGTGCAGGCCGATTTCGCAGTCGAACTCGGCGCGGATGACGAAACGCTCGAGATACCGTGGGCCGCTGAAGACGGCGGCCCACAGTATTACGATCTGAAGCGCCATCCTGAGCTTCTGCTTAAAGTTGAAGAAGCCGTGGGAGCGCCGGAATTGGGTGAATTTCTCTCCAAAGCTAATTCGCCCCAAAGTCCTCTCGAGACCGCCAAGTGTGACGCTTGGTCGAGCACGGAAATCAATCTGGAAGAGGAAATATTCGAAGCCACTCACAAATTTGGATCCTATGTCGACCTCTTCTTTTCCGATGAAGCAAAACGCTTTTCGTTCCCCGAGCATGAGCACCTGGCAAAACGGCTAGTCCAGTTGCTGCAGCGAGCTCCTGAAATTGCTGCTGCGGCCGAGTTTCTTATCCGCCGCTGTTACTATCACGAGCCAGAAGAAATACCCGGACAAGAAGAAATTCGCGATGGCTTCTACATCACGTTCTATCTCTTCGGATACGGCAAGGATGAAGTCCGATCGCGCCAACAGTGGGTCGTTGGATTGAAATTGATCCAGAGTGCGATAAGACAGTTGTCGGGAAAATGAATCAGCTGGCCTTGATTGGGCGGTAGAACCAAGCCAGTGCTTCCGCGCCGCGCCCTTTCAGCCGAGTACGCCATACCGACAAGAGCACCATCGAAAGAAAAATCGCCAGCAATCCAAAGGAAGCGGTGCGGACGTCGACGGCTCGTTTCGGAAGAATAGAAAGCCGGCCGTAAACGAATTCAATATGCACCCAATAAACCAGCAAAGATGTTTGCCCGAGTTGAATCAAAGGGCTGAAACCCCACTGCCCAGCTCCCCATCTGCACCATAAATAAGCCGCTGCCAAAATCGCCAGCAGCAGACCGATGCGGATCAGAAGAAAGTTCGGGCTAGTATGCCAGAAATCGTCGGTTGCATAGAGCTGGTATGGACGCGCATCCAGCCAGCGCCCCAGATAGATCAGCCCAACTCCGGCTGCGCCAGCCAGAATGAAGGTCGCGGCGCCGCGCTTCCGAGCCTGGTCGCTCAACAGAAAAAATCCTACGGCGAGTCCGATGAACGCGAATGCGGCCCAGGGAAAAATCGGAAACAGCCAAGATTGTGGCTCTCCAAGGTTATGGACTCCGTCGATGTAAGACTCAATCGGCCAGGGCAGCCAGCGCGGGCGCCAACTCGTCCAGAGCAGCGGGCTTAAGAGCGAAATGCTCATTCCGACCGCAGCTGCCGTCACGCCCAGCATAAGCCGTGTGTGAGATCCGGAGTTGAGACGTAAGACGATCCAGCAGACCACTCCCATCAACATCATCGAAAGGCCAATTGTGTTGAGAATGTCCACGCGCAACAAGTCGCTCCACGGCGACCAGCCCCAGGCGATCACATACTCCTGTAGCCGAAAGAGCAGGCCGAGGCCGAGAATCTCCGCGCCGCGGCGAATCGTGGTGCGAGCAATCTGACCAGCGGGTACGCTTTTCTGGCGCAATTTGTCGGTCACGAGGGCGAACGATATTCCTGCCAGAAAAAGAAACAGCGGAGCGGGCAAAGTTCCGCCGAGTTGGGACCACATGAAAAACGTGGTTTTGCGTGCATCGCCGCTCAGCCAGGAGTCGTAGCAATGCGTCTGAAACATCAACACGCAGGCCAGGCCCCGCATCCAGTCGATATATGCAAGGCGGAATCGAGGGGCAGCAGTCATCGGGCAACGGTCATGACACCACGGGGCAGTATACAAAACACTGATGCCAGCGCTATGCGCGAGATCCTGCGCCCGGCTGAAATCGGGTTCAGGGTGACGTCTTTCGAGGTCGTAAACCCACGATTTGTCCCGCAACTTATAGCAGCAGAATGTCCTAAAACTTTTCCCGTTATCTGGTGTTTATACAGATTGGAAAGGCGCTTCAGACAGAAACTAGAAGCCTGAAGGCCTTCGGATCTGCTGGTTTTACCGAGACCGCAGATCGAAGAAGGGGGATCAAAATGCGCTATTTACGGTATCTGGCTTTGCTGGGGATTCTGACGCTTCCAGTAGCATTTTCGCAAGCCCAGGTGGCAGTTGGCGTCCGCGTGGGTCCGGGCTACGTAGGTCCGGCGCCAGTATGCGCGTACGGCTACTATGGATATTATCCTTACGCGTGTGCGCCTTATGGATACTATGGGCCGCGATGGTTCGCGGGCGGTATCTTCATTGGCGCAGGGCCGTGGTATCACGGCTACTACGGGCCAGGCTGGGGTTACAGGGCTGGCTATGGCTACTACGGACGCGGATGGAACGGCTATTACGGTCGCGGCTACTACAGGCCCGGTGCCTACGGATACTACCGAGGCGGTGGGTTTGGTTATCGCGGGGGTTACGCGCGCTCCTCGGTGGGCGGCGGCTTTCATGGCGGTGGCGGACGCCGTTAAACGGCCAAGCGAATTAGCTGGAAGAACGGCTGACGGCAAATGCTGTCAGCCGTTTCTGTTTCCACACAGTTGAAATGCTTCCGCTCTAGCGGCTGATGGAATCAAGTTGCGCAGTAAATCCTTGCGGGGATGGGGTGGCGGCAAATGACGAGCGCTCGCGGCGTCTTCCAGGGTTTCGCTTCTGGAAGAGTTGTGAATCCGAAGTCTTTGCCCCGATAGACTTGCACAGCAGCCAGGGGGAACATCACGGCGTCAAATGCCCCATGCAAGCAGATTGGCATCCTGCGGTGCCGCAACATTTCTTGAGATGACCTCTAATCGCATTTCCCCGTTTGCCCATAACGGCTCTATTGCCAACGTCAGCAGTACAGCACTTCGCTTAGCTCTTCTCTGATCGCCATCAATCCCGAGGTACTGAATCACAAAACGAGGTTTGGGTAGATTTGGGGAAGTCCGCTGTCGACCTGTACAGCGGACCCGTACCGCCTGATTCACTTTGGAACGACGAGAGCGCCGTTCGTGATAAGTTTCGAATCCACTATGCCGATTTCGACCCGGCGGTTGGCAGCACGCGCCTGTTCGCTGTCGCCCGGAACGCGCGGGTCGGATTTGCCAAAGCCCTTGGTGCTCATGATTGTCGAGGAAATTCCAGTCTGCACCAGGAAGTCGCGGACAGCTTCGGCGCGACGCTGTGAGAGTTGCAAGTTGTACGTCTGTGTGCCGATGTCGTCCGTATATCCGTAGACAGCAATCGTATATCCCTTAAGCGTCATCAGGATCCCGGCGATGCGATTAAGGATGTCGCGATATTCCGGTTTAACGTTCGCCTTATCAAAGTCGAAGCGGATCGACTTGCTGTCCAGCGTCATCACCAAGCCCATGGCGGTGCGACGCGTTTCGGCGATTTGCCCGAGAGCCTGTTGCAGCTGTGTAAGTTCCGCCTCTCGCTCTTGACGATATTGCTCAGCCTGCTGTGTGGCTTGATCTGCCTTTTGCTGTTCGGCGGCGGCCTGCTGCCGCGCAAGTTGTGCCTGCGCCTCTGAGTTCGATTGATCCTGCTTCGCCAAGTCACGCTGTTGAGCGGCTGCTTGCGCGTTCGCGGCCGCTTGCGAAGCCTGCTGAGCCAACGTCTGCGATTGCTCCTGTGCGCGCACGACCACCTGGCTGAGACCTTCCGTCTGCTGGCTGAGCCGTGCCACCTCGCGCTCCAGTCGACGCACCGACATTAAATAAACAAGCCCAAGAACCAAGCTGAGCGCGATCGCGATCACTCCCAGGGCCAGCGCTAACTTCCCCCGAGACTTGGCGGGTGCATCCCCAAGTCCACGCTCGTCTGACTTCAGCGCTTCGCGTGAAGAGTCCATCATTTGGCAATCTTAGCGTGGAATTCTAGATTGACGCAAAACGAGATAGCGCCCCGATTGTCGGCCAACCGGTAAACTATACCGTTAGTTGACGATAAATCTGCTTGCGTTAAGTATCAGGCGTTCGCTTATGAGGGCCCATCGGTTTACAGGTGATTGGGGACTCTGTTGATAATCGATTATGTTCGAAGGAAACCTGTGCGGCCCGCAGCAAGGACACGTTATGAAAAGTGGGCTTACTGGCCTTGGCATGGCAAGCCGAGGCCATCGTCTTTACCCCCGCTGACGTCAAAATTCACGCCACGGTTCCGGTGTCTCCATGGAAGGTTTCGGCGGGGCCTATTTGGCCCTTCTTCTTAGTTAGAGAGCTGTGAGTTCGACTGTTGAAAATCGCGGGGTCTCTCGACTAGAGAAGGATCGATCCCCCAGAGAAGGATCGATCCCCCGGTTCTATCCGCCCAAAGAATAATCCAACCTGTCGAAGACAGGACTACGGTTTAATCTCAAACACGGTACCGGTGCCGTGACTCCCTCCCGCGTAGGTCGTGCCGAAGATGTTCCCCTTGACCAGAATGACTCCGCCGCGAGGATAATATCCATCGCCGCTGACGGTGTCGAAGGACCAAAGCAAACTCTCCTTGTAAGTGCTGCCTGAGACCTTTAGCTCGTAAACTGTGCCGGCGTTTTGCGTACCTTTTCCGCCATAGTAGGTTGTGCCGTAGAGATTACCTTTTGCGTCCAAGGTTACGCCAGCGCCGTAGTAGGGAGTTTCGCCATCCTTGTCGGCGGCCTGGAAGCTGTAGATAACGCTCTGCGTGTATTTATTATTCGTGCCCAGAGTCAACTTGTAGACGGTTCCGCAGCCGCCACCGCACGCCTCACCAGCGCCGCCATTGTAGGTCGTGCCATACATGTTGCCCTTTGCATCCATGGTCAGGCTGGAATCAGGGCCGATTCCGTCTCCACCTTCGAGAAAGTAGAATACGTTCGATGTTACCCAGGCATTCCTTGCTTGAAACATTCTGTAGATGGTGCCGGCGTTGTAGGCATTTCCGCCGTAGTAGGTCGTGCCGTAGTAGTAGCCGTCTGCCCCCTGCGTGATTCCGCCGACCGGGTAATAGGCACCGCCGTTTGCAGAGCTAAACGAGTGGATCACTCTATACTTCCAGCTGGTTTTCGACGGCTGCAACTGGAAAACAGAGCCTTGATTGTTCAAGCCGCCGTACTGGGTTGTACCGAAGAGGTTGCCCGTGCTGTCTAAGGACAGTCCGGCTTGGGGTAAATATCCGTCCTTTTCTGAGGAGCCGAGAAAGGCATGGAGAACGGTTTCCTTCCATTTGCTGCCAGACTTGGTCAACTCAAACACGGTGCCACAATTGCAGCTAGAGCCTCCATATTCGGTTGTGCCGTACAGATTCCCTGCGGCGTCGAAGACGAGGGAGGAATATACCGGATACTCTCCGTCCGTCGCGCCCCCGACAAATGAATAAAGAAGGGTTTCAGTCCAGACGCCGCCCGACAACTTCAACTCAAAGACCGAGCCCACATTGTTGGTGCCGCCCTCGTAGGTCGTGCCGTACAGATTCCCCACCTTATCTGCCACGAGGCCTGAGTAAGGGTAAAGTCCGTCGCCGGTGTAGTTATCGAAGTTGTAGATTACAGTCTCAGTAGCGGCGGCCCAGGCAGAAACTGCAAAGGCCAACGTCACTACAAACAATACAAGCGCTTTCATTCGCATAAATTTCCTCCTAAATCTTGTTGGCAAAGGTTCGAAGTTTTCGACTATCAAACATCCCAAAATGAGGAAGACCTTGCCGGGAACGGCAACGGGGGGAGAGAGGGCCTCACAACCTGTAAATTGGATGTCTGAAAAAGTGTCGGGACATTTTGGGTCAGAGGCGATGTGCTGTCAAGATGAAAGATTTTGCAATATCGCCGACTTTCCACAGGAATGGCTTACTAGAAATTCGCTGAGGGCCGAAAGTCTGGGGTCTAGTTCACTAAATGAGTTCACTATAATGAGTTACTCAGGGCGAGAGTTCTACATATGGAGAGTGCGGTCTGGTGCCCAGCCATAAGGCATGGCGGCCAGGTAATCGCTTCTCTTGGAGAGTCGGCGCGATACCGTCATTCAGCCAAAAGGGGCATATAATCAGGCCTGGACAGTGCCATGTCGGAACTGGAAAAGCGAGTAGAGGAGCGATTCGGGGTTCTTCCCAATTTCTTCCTCCTTGCGCCTGAGGCTCCCGAGATCATCGAGAAACTGTGGGCATTCGCACAAGCTGCCTACCTCGACAATCCTCTGCCCTCTGTTTTTAAAGAGCGTCTTTTCGTCCACCTGTCGCGCTTTTGCGCCGTCCGTTACTGCATTGCGCGTCACGTAGGATTCCTTGTAGGACTTGGCCATCCCGCTGGCGATCCGACGGTGCGTACGCAAAGTGTCGCAGACGTTGTTAAACTCCTTCGACGGCCTTTTCCACGCGGACAAGAACTTCAGTCTCGTCTCTCACTGTGCGCGGCCTGCCCTGCACCCATTGTTGAAATGCCGATGCCCGAAACACAGATGGAAGACGGCATCTTTGTATTGGCAGCGCATGTCTTCTTAACGACTTCTGACTATTTGCTATGTCTTGACGCGCTGGCCCGGCTGTTTGGGCCGACTCGTCTTCAATACTTGCTCTTGTTCTTAGCGTTTGTCAGGGCCGCGCACTATTGGACTGAAACACATCCTGAGATTGCCTTGGAAGATGACATCAACAAACTGCTGGCGACGCATGAAGCACTGGCGGATTGCATCCTCAATGACCCGGAGGCTAGAGACAGCATTAGCCAGTCACTCTTGAACGAGTTGCCAGCGTTACGCCTCAAGGCTGATAGAGCTGTTGGCTTACTCGCCGCAATTGTGGATTCATCCGACGACGCCATCGTCAGCAAAACGCTGGACGGCATCATAACCAGTTGGAACGCAGGTGCAGAGCGTTTGTTCGGCTACACCGCCAGCGAAGCGGTAGGCCAGCACATTTCGTTCATCATCCCGCTCAACCGTAGGAACGAAGAAACGGTCATCATCGAACGCATCAAGAAAGGCGAACGAATCGAACACTTCGACACCGTTCGCGTGCGTAAAGACCAGACACCGCTCGATATTTCGCTAACAATTTCGCCAGTTCGGGACGCCAGCGGGAAGATTATCGGAGCGTCGAAAATTGCTCGGGACATCACCCAACGTAAACGAATTGAACGAGAGTTGCGTGAAAGCGAAGACCGTTATCGAACATTGGCCGATGCCCTCGATATCCAAGTGCAATTCCGTACTCAGGAACTTGAGAGAAGAAATTCGGAACTGCGTGACCTTTCGGGGCGGCTCTTGGAGTCTCAGGATGTGGAGCGGAGGCACATAGCACGCGAGCTGCACGATAGCGCGGGGCAAACATTGGCCGCACTGGGCATGCAGCTCGCGCGAATCAGCGAAGACGCAATGAAGAACCCTGATCAACTTTCCAAAAGCCTCGAGGATGCCGAAGGTTTAGTTCAGCATCTGACCCACGAGATACGCACAACTTCCTATCTTTTGCATCCTCCGATGCTGGATGAAGTCGGTATTTCCTCGGCACTGGAGTGGTATCTGCAAGGTCTTACGGAGCGCAGCGGTTTACAGATCGACCTGAAGGTTTCCGAGAACTTCGGAAGACTTCCCTCGGAAATGGAACTTCTCATATTCCGGCTTGTTCAGGAAAGCTTGACCAACATTCATCGTCACTCGGGGAGCAAAACCGCGCTGATTCGACTTGAGCGCGAAGAAAACAATGTTCACGTAGAAGTTGAAGACCAAGGCAAGGGAATGTCCCCGGAACGACTAGCGGAGATTCAGTCCCAAGGCACGGGAGTGGGAATCAGGGGAATGCAGGAACGCGTGCGTCACTTTCGCGGCGATTTAGTTATCGAATCCAACGGTTCCGGTACGAAGATTTACGCGACTCTTCCTCTGAAGACTCCACCGTCAAAGCTCAAGAACAATACGCATCAAGATGTAGCCTGAAAACCTAGGGCCATGACGACGGATAGAGCTGCTTAGTCGGAACTATTGAAATATCGCGATAGTGCTCGTTGAGGGTTGTGAGCGCCATCGCTCCGATAAGTTAACATCACAGCGCGGCCACTCGCCGTTGTACCAACAGAAAATATAGGGCCATCACAATCAGGAGCAGGCCGTTGATCCCGAGGACGATGGGGGCCGTGAACATGGGAACGAGCCATCCCGACAACAGGTTTCCCATTGGCATGCCGCCTCGGAATGCGCAGTTGTAAACGCTCATCACACGTCCGCGCATTTCGTTGGTGGTAATCAACTGGACCAGCGAAGTCACAGTAGCAAATACGGTCATCATGGAAGCCCCCACGAGCACCAGCATGGTATAGCTCAGCGGCAATGATCTGGAGAGGGAAAACCCTGTGATCCCCGCCCCTAGACTGATGAGTGCAGTAAGAGCAATCCGGCCCTTGTTGCGTATGTTGCCCATCCCCGCAATTGTCAGCGATCCAAAGATCGAGCCGATTCCCATCAGTGAAAGCAGGTTGCCGTAAGTTTCCGGACCGCGATGGAAAACATCTTTAACAAATACGGGAATGTAGGTGCGCATGGGCATGCTCAACGCAGTCATGCAGAACGCCAGGACGATAAGCGCTTCCATCGACCCCTGCTTGCGAACAAACGCGATGCCTTGCTTAAGGCTGCCGAAGAGCGATTCGGAGGTTTTCTCCGGCAGGTATCGGGCAGTGATCATGGAGAGGGAAATGACCGGTGCGAGAAAGGACAGCGCGTTCAGTCCAAAGCACCACTGCTCACCCAATTTCGCCAACGCTAGTCCGGCCAGCGCGGGACCGATAGTGATCGCCATATTGAACTGAATTGAATTCAGCGCAATGGCATTCGGCATATCCTCCCTGTCGACCAGAGAAGGAATCAGCGCCGAATACGCGGGTCCGCCGAAGGCCTGTGCCAATCCGGAAACGAAGGAGAGGCAGAGCATATGCCATACGTGTATTCGGCCGGTGGTCACCAGCACGGTAAGGATCGTGGCGCAGGCCATCTGCACGTACTGGGAGCCGAGGAGGATTTTCCGTCGTTCAGCCCGATCCGCCACAACGCCGCCGATTAGCGAGAAGAGGAAGATAGGTATGCCGGCAAGAAACTGATCCAACGCAAGAAAGAACGCGGAATGGCTTAGCCGATAGATCAGCCAGCCCTGCGCCACGATCTGCATCCATGTGCCAATACTGGACGTGCAGGCGCCAAACCACATCAAACGGAAATCCCGATATTGAAATGCTTTAAATACCCTCCGAAGACCTGATATTTTCATGTGCTTTGCGTTTGTCCGGCGTTCTATCTTTGCACGAGCAGGCGATTCGCTGCTTTCGTCAGTCGAATTAGTTCGCCCAGTAATAGATTATTGGTTGTGGATTCGGCTGACATGTCATGACCGTCATGAAATTGTAACGATGTAATGATTAGAAGAGTCGAATCGAATATAAGATGAACAAAATCAACCAGCTTGTAAGTGGTTGAAGAATCATAGGGGAGAAAACTTTCATAACCCGACAGGTCTCATTCGTTCAGGCCATGGCTTGCAACTGATTTATGGATTCGAGTACGCACCTCGACCATGTCTATCGCCCTGTACCATGCATATAATGATGATCGTTCGGTTCCTCCCGAGCTGTTGGTTGGATTCTGCACCTCCAACTTTAGTCGACCGTGGGAGCCGACATTGTCATGGAAATCAATTGCACTCCGGTATTCGCAGGAGCGAAACCGTGGCCACAGCTATCAAATCGTGGCAGGAGGGTGACGAAAGATGCATCACGTGCGCCAAGAGAATCTGCCTTTTGTTGGCAGTTCACACGAGTTTATCGGAGCTGAGCAGGGCAACGCCGGCGTCTCGGTGTTCCTATTCCATGGGAAGCCGGGTTCGGGGCCGGGTCCGCATCGGCATCCTTATGACGAGATCCAGTTCATTCGCGAAGGCCGGGGGGTGTGGACAGTAAGCGGCAAGACCTTCGAGGGCGGTGCTGGAGACATCTTTGTCATCAAGGCCGGTGAGATCCACAGTTTTAAGGTGGTTGGTGATTCACCACTGGTACAATTCGACGTTCACCTCAGTCCCCGCTTTATCCAAGAGAACCTATAGAGCAGTGGCTTGCAATGTGGCCGGGTCCCGTGGCCTTCGTCAAACGCAGGCGCTTTTTGTCGGTTCGCGAAGTCAATTAGCGAAATATTGAGGCGCAACAAAGAGAAAGCAACATCGGGAAGCTCCCGATTCTCTCGAGTGAGTAGTGTGACGCCGGTGGAGGCAAATACTCCGGCCGACGGTAACGGGAATAAAGTGCTTCTAGGGCACGAGGAGTTCAGTCAAGCGATGGGTCATAGAAAGAGCGACGCCATAGTTGCCGACGATGCCGAGGATCATAGTAAACAGTAGTGGAATAATCCACGGCGAGGTGAGGCGACGCCGACTTCCCACACGCCACTCGATCAGTCGCTCTAAGCGCACGCCGATCGGGGTTGATCCGCTAACCAGCCCAGTCGCAAACGCAGGCTCGGCCCACAGCTGAGAGGATCTGGAAAGTTTGATCAAAGCCGCCGCCAAGGCCAACGCTTCCCGACGATTTGTCACTGCCGAGTCATCCGCTGCCAGTTCGGCCGCCTGACGCCAGGCATGCTCAAGGCTGCGCATTCCGAGGAACGGGGTCGCACTTATTAAGACCTTCTTCAGGTTGTCCCATGAGCGCATGTGTCCCAGTTCATGGCGAACCGCTACGTCTAGCTCGTCGTCACTGAGCACCGTCATTGCAACATCGGAGACCATCACCTTGGGTTTCCGAATACCGACAAGAATCAAAGGAGGTGCACCGTCCGAGGCCTTGGTAGTAGGAGCAATCCTACCCGCCTCTCCGCTGTTCGATGACGTTCGCCATCGAGTCACTGCGCGGTTTGTTCTGGCCTCCGCCCACAGCATCCGAAACAAGCCAGCCCCTAGAATCAGTAGAGAACAGAAGCCGAGAACGAAGGTTGCGGTGTCCTCGTCGAGGGATCTCTGCTCAAGTAGCCAGAATGATGGAAAGGTAAAAAACACAGTGACAGCCACGGAGAAGGCAAAAGGTAAGATCCGCACTCCGAACAGCAAATTGGCCGAACGCGATGAAGGTTTCCAGCAGAAGCGCTGGACACCCACCCATGTGAGCACCACCAGCGCGGATACCAAGCAGTACACCACGGCGAAAAACGCTAGCGAGACAAGAACCCCTCGCGCGGCAAAAGTCACTTCTGTTCTCCCTTCCCCAGTTGTGCGCGCTGACGCTCGACCAGAGCCTGCAACTGGTCAAGCAGTCTTGCGTCATGCGCACCGACCGCGTCCACGAAATACGAAAGATGCAGTAGCGCATACTCAGACTCTAGAATCTGCTTGATACTATTCGCTGCGCTCATGCTCTGCAGTTCCTTCGGGCTATACCGGGCGGAATAGCGAAACGCCCTTCCGTCGGGAGTGCGGTCGAAGAGTCCCTTCTTAAAGAGACGGTCCATCGTCGTCATGATCGTTGTGTATGTCTGCCAGATCGTGACATCCTCTCTCACTTCATGAACCGTGGCGCTTCCCCGGCCCCACACCGCCTCGAGGACTTGTCGCTCGAGCGGTCCGAGTTGGGCCCAGGCAGTAGTTTCGAAGAAGGAACGAAGCGTGTTCATGTTGTCGATGACAAACGTGCACCTGAGGCACTGGCAGAACCACTCACCGAATGCGGAGAGATTCGCCTGGCATCTCGCCGATACGCACCACTGTTAGTGTACCTTTACCAGCGCTGTATGACCTGCGGATGACTGCAAAATTAAACGTTCGTGAATTCCCTGGGTCACAATCGAACAATTCCACACTGCAATAGCGCTCTGCAATGGCGCCTTCTTTTTGCGAGTAAATCCGATTTGCCGCTTCCGCCCACTGCTCATGCCCTCTGAGTCGGCATCGACGAGTATTTTGCGAAACCCGGTCCGGCACGTTCGACCACCGATGCGGCTGCAAGTGTTGACCCACGCATAAATACGATTCGCTGGTAGTACCAGACGGCATTTGCTACTTTCCGCTTCGATGACGTCCTGTAGCGCGGACAGCGCCGAGGAACAACAGCCATGAGACCACGCACGCACTCTTACCAACAGCTACGCAACAATCCTACTCCTCTTTTTTCCTCTATGCGTAGGCGGAATCCTAGCCGGGGAACGGGGCAGATGATCGCTTGCATTGTCGGCGTCATCCTGTGTCTTGTATGCGGGTCGTCGGCGCAGGTTGACCGTGCGGGATTGAATGGTACTGTCACGGACTCCTCCGGACGGGTTCTGCCGCGAACGCATGTGACCGCGGTGCATAATGCCACGAGCCTGCGAAGAGAAGCTACGTCCTCTGTCGCTGGAACCTACGATATTCCCGAGCTGCCAGTAGGGGTCTACACAATCACCTTTGAGCATGAAGGGTTCAAGGCACTCACCTTTGTAGATGTCGAGCAGGTAATTGGCCGGACGCGCACCCTTGACGCAACCCTCCGGGTGTCCGGCGGT
>Ga0070762_10000518_pt1 | contig 16391 bp, 14 predicted proteins | sample HubBroMetageREF2_FD_66726 | JGI IMG/M metagenome (GOLD analysis project Ga0070762, IMG submission 66726) | Reference soil microbial communities from the Hubbard Brook experimental Forest, New Hampshire, USA - Hubbard Brook CCASE Soil... | ecosystem: Environmental > Terrestrial > Soil >...
CGTGTCCGTTTGATTGAAGGCGAACTCACGATAGAATCAAATCCGGGCCAGGGGTCACGTTTAGAAATCTCGGTCCCGCAGCGCCGGCAAGTAACTTATGGATAACCGACGATCGCAGCCGACTCGCATTCTGATTGCCGACGACCATCCTATTTTTCGGGATGGATTGCGACGCCTTTTGGAAACCGAGCCTGACCTCAAAGTGATCGGAGAAGCATGCGACGGCGCCGAAGCGGTCCGGCTCGCAAGGCAGCTTAAGCCCGACATCCTGCTGCTAGACCTTGCCATGCCTCGCCATCCCGGATTGGAGGCGTTGCGGGAGATGAGTTCTGCTTCGAACCAGAATGCGGTTCGAGTCATTCTGCTGACCGCAGCCGCCGAGAAAGCCCAGATTGTCGAGGCTCTCCAGCTCGGGGCTCGCGGCGTGGTACTAAAGGACTCCGCTACTCAGCTTCTTCTCAAAGCCATTCATACCGTGATGGCCGGAGAGTACTGGGTTGGACGCGAGAGCGTCTCTAATTTGGTGCAGTACCTGAGAACGCTGGTCCAGTCCTCGGGCGAAGAAGCTCGGCAGAAGAAATTCGGCCTGACACCGCGCGAACTGGAGATTGTTTCGGCGGTGGTTGCTGGCTACTCCAACAAAGAGACAGCGGAGTACTTCAAAATTAGTGAGGATACGGTAAAGCACCACCTCAGCAATATTTTTGACAAACTCGGAGTTTCCACCCGCCTCGAACTGGCGCTCTTTGCCGTCAATCAATCCCTGCCCCTAAAACCGATCGCTTGAGCGTATGGCACTAAAGTGCCATACGCCGACACCTAAGAGCCATTGTTCAGCGCTCGCCAGATAATTAGCATTTAGGAGAGAACTGATATCAGGGAGTGTCTCTACTGATTATCGACCCGGCAAGTTTCTTTCCATTCGATAGGAAGACCTTAACTGGGAAGAGGAGGAATCCGTGGCAAAGTGTTTACGCCAATTGTGGTTGGATGAGCAAGGCCAAGACGTCGCCGAGTATGCAGTCATGCTCGCCGTAATCCTGGTGATCGTTGTCGGCACGATTCGCCTCATCGGGGGTAATGCCAACAACGTGTTTTCATCGGTTGCCAGCTCCATCGGACAGTAATTTCGAAGCCAGCTTTTGTTTCCCAGTTGAGCACTACCGCCACTTGGTATTTCCGCAAATCCATCCGATTTTCGTGGTCCAGCTTTCACGGAGACTCTGGTCAGCAGTGGACGATTTTGTCACTCTTGATGCCACGCGTGGCGTTGCGCGTGTCAACCACAAGTTGTGACTCGCGCACTATCCTCGCGTAGTCGTAGTCCGAGTGATCGGTAACTATCAGCACGCAATCGTATTGCCCAAGATTGTCCAGCGGCACGCATTTCATCTGCAGATCGTACTTGCGTCCTTTGCCGACGGTCGGGAAATAGGGGTCGTTGTAGCTGACCTCAGCGCCATCTTTCTGTAGCAACTCGATAATGGTGAGCGACGGAGACTCGCGCAAGTCGTCGATATCCTTCTTATAGGCGAGTCCGAGCACCAATACCTTGGCGCCGTTCAAGGCTTTCTTATTCCGATTAAGGGCTTTGCCGACCGATTCCAGCACGTGATACGGCATGTTGGTGTTGATCTCGCCAGCTAGTTCGATGAAGCGGGTACGGAAATCCCACTCCTTGGCCTTCCATGAAAGATAGAAGGGATCCACCGGAATGCAATGGCCGCCCAGCCCAGGGCCCGGATAGAACGGTTGAAACCCGAACGGCTTGGTGGCGGCAGCGTCGATTACTTCCCAAATATCGAGCCCCATCCGCAACGACAACAGCTTTAACTCATTCACCAGCGCAATATTCACGCAGCGATAAATATTCTCCAACAGCTTGGTCATCTCGGCGGCAGCAGGCGAAGAGACTCTTACCACTCGAGCGAAAATCGCACCATACAAGGCTGCAGCTAGGTCCGATGCTTTTGCGTTGAGGCCGCCCACAACTTTCGGAATATCGCGTCGCGCCACGGTCTGATTTCCGGGATCTTCGCGCTCGGGAGAGAACGCGACGAAGAACTCCTGCCCATTGGAAGCATCACCGCGCGAAGCCTTTAGGCCCTGCCGGTTTCCTTTTTCCAAAATCGGAATCAACACTTCTTCCGTGGTGCCGGGATAGGTTGTGCTTTCCAAGATCACCAGATGTCCGGGGCGCAAGTGCGGAGCGATGGACTTGGCCGTGTCGGTGATGAAGCTTAAATCCGGTTCGTGATATTCGTTTAGCGGCGTGGGCACGCAAATGATGATCGCGTCCATCTCCGTCAGGCGGGAATATTCGGCCGTGGCGCTGAAACCTTTCTTCTTCGCTGCCTGAATCTCAGGCGCCGGAATGCGAAAAATATACGAGCCTCCCTGATCTAGCGTCGCGATCTTGCGGGCATCAATATCGAACCCGGTCACGGAGAATTTCTCTTCCGTGTAAAGGAGCGCCAGAGGCAGACCCACATAACCAAGCCCGATGACAGCGACGCGCGCCTGTTTCTGTTCGATCTTGCTCTTCAGGTCCGAAAACAAAGTGGCAGGCATGGATTCAATCGTCATAGTTGAACTTATTTTGTTCTGCCTGGATTTTACCATGTTGAACCTGCAGCACTTGAGAAGCGCTCTTCGTGCGTTCACCGAAGTAACTTCGAGATTTGGCCATCACGAATCGGGATTTCACGTAATCTGGATTCTTCTCCAGACCGACGGATAGCGTTGCAAGGATTCCAAGCCGCAGGAAACGGATCCATGGGAAAATTTCGACTTGTCTTTATCCTCGGAGGATTGCTCACAGTTGCTTTGCTTGCTACTTCTGGTCGCTTTCTGGTTGTGAATCAACCCCGCAAGTCAGACGTGATTGTGGTTCTTGCCGGGGAAACGGATCGACGGCCAGCACGAGGTTTGGACCTGCTGGATCAGGGTTATGCGCAGCGGTTGATTCTCGACGTCCCCGAGGCCAAGATTTATCAGTGGAGCCAGACGGAACTTGCACGAAAGTATGTCGGGGGACTACCGCAAGCCAGCGCAATTACAGTTTGTCCAATCTACGCGCATTCCACCCGCGATGAAGCTCAGGATGTATCCCGCTGCCTTCGACGTCTCAATGCCCACAGTATTCTGCTGGTCACGTCCGATTATCACACCCGGCGCGCGCTCAGTATCTTTAGCCGGGTTTTGCCCGCGGACTACAGCATAGCGGCTGCCTTCGATGCCGGCGAGTTCGGCGTGCAATGGTGGCGCTATCGAGAATGGGCCAAAGTGAATGTTGAAGAGTGGTCCAAGCTAATCTGGTGGGAACTCGTCGACCGGTGGCGCTAAGGAATCCACGGTGCGGGGTGATCACGGTAGGCAATTGACGGTCGCAGTCCCTCGGGTTAGCATCGGCGCGAAGAGATTGCGTTATGAGTGTGTCTGTACTCCGAAATGTTATTTGCTGGATGCTGATCGCCGTCACCCCAGCGTCCGTGCTCGCGGCCGATACGGGCGCAGCTATGGTTTATGCCCGGGGACCGGTTTCGCTCAACGGGAGTCCCTTGCCTCAATCGTCCGCTGTTTTCCCGGGTGATTTGATAGAGACCAAACCGGAGTCGCTCGCCACGCTCGATGCTTCTGGCTCGGGCGTCGTGGTCTTGCCGGACTCCCTGGTTAAGTTTGACGGGAAAGCCGTGACTCTCAAGCGCGGTAGCGTCAGCGTAGCTACGTCTGCAGGGATGGTGGCGGTTGCCGGAGTGGTCACGGTGACCCCTGCTTCGGACGCTTGGACAGAATTTGAAGTTGAGGATGCCAACGGGACGATTCGGGTCTTCGCCGGTAAAGGAAATGTGAACGTCAATTGCGGAAAGGGCACAGCCAATCTATCCGAGGGCGAGCAGGCTAGTCCTGACGATGCCGGGAACTGCAACAAGAAAAAGAGACGGAAGGGTGGCGGAGCGTTTTTTCCACAAAACGGCGGGATATTCACGAATCCGTATGTTTTAGGCGGAGCCGCAGTTACTACAGGCGTGATCGTTTGTTTGCTGCTGTGCAATTCTTCCCAGCCATTTCTCAGTCAATACAAACCTTAGCGATATCGCTTAAGTCCCGACCTGGTCGTACGCCGGGGATAAGACCGTGCCCTCTCGTAAATTACTGGCACGGTGGGTATGGCGATGGCGGCCGAAGCGCGGCTCCATGGCAGCGGCGGTGCAAAACACATAGAAAAATGCGGCGTTCGCTGGGATCTGTAAGTTGAAATCCACACAGCTATGAACCAGGATGCCACTTACCCCGAGCACAGCGGCTAAGGTTACTGCGGCGTTCGTATCGGCCGGAAAATGTTTCAATTTCTTAAAAGCAGAACGAAATAAGATCAGCAGGAACCATAACATCGTAGCGAAGCCGAGCGCGCCCATTTCAACCAGCAACTGCAAGTAATCATTATGGGCGAAACCCACCTGGAGATTGGTGGAGAGACTGCTGAACTGCGGATAGATTTCTGAGAAGGTGCCCAAACCCCATCCTGAAATTGGCTTTTGCGCGAGTATTCTGAGCGCGTCGCGATCGATGGTTAGCCGCGTACCGCCCGACAATTCCGCATGAGTCGCGCTGTGTACGCTAGCCAATCGATTTACTAGTTCGCCGCCCCCGAGCCAGGCTAGCAATGCCAACACAATGACCGCGAATGCGCCTAACATCAAGGCCGCCTTCGCATTCTTGCGCCGTGCGATCAGAAAACCTGCGAGCAAAGCCATCTGCACGGCGAAGGCAGCCATGCCACCTCGCGATCCAGAAAGAAAAATTGTGCTTGCCATGACTGCCGCCGCGAGAGCCGCCAGTGTCCTATGCGAATCCCGAATATTCTCGGCGAGAGAAATCACCAGAGGAATCGGTGTCAGCATCTCCATCAGCCCTGCGTAATGGTTATGGTTTACGTACGGTCCAAAAATCCAACCATCGGCTGACAGAGACCGAAGCCAATACAGCTTGCCATTCGACGCGATGCCCTGCACCAATGCAAATAAAGCAACGGTCAAACCGTATCCTGAAAATACCCACGCCAGAGCCTTCACCTGCCACGTTCTCCGCAGGCACTGAACCACCAAGAAACATAGCAGGCCATACGCGCAGTACAGCAGGACAGCAGAGGAAGTGTCAGAACGATAAGCCGTTCGTCCTGTCGCAAGCTGCCACACAACCAGGCCGGCGAAAAGCGACATCGGCAAAAACAGTGGGTTGTTCGCAATTTCCAATTCCCCCGCCACGCCCTGCCGCGCGGCCCAAAGTGCAAAGAGCAAAGCGACGCCTATCTGCAACAGCGAGATTGACCACGACTCCACCGCGCCAAAAGCCAGCGGCCCAAACAGTAGAAGCCCTATCACTCCGCAGAACAACACGTGATCAAGTTTTGAGCAGAGGGATCGAGGCGAACTCGACTCAGCAGTCAGTGTGAGCGGGAGCGGGGAAGTCACTGGCCACCCGCCGTGGTTTGTTCCTGGAGCAAATGGCTTTCGGTGAGTCGGACGTCGCCGATCCACAGCTTGCCACGAATCGCATTTCCGGGTGGCACGCGCTGTATCCGAAGGACTAGCAGTCGAGTATCCGGACCTGTACTGAATGATCCCCCAACCTGCTTCCAGAAGTCGGCGTCTTTCAGGTCCTCGCTGGCGAAGTAGTTTGCCCGGCTAAAGCGATCTTCCAGCAAAAAGCGTGGCCCACCCGCACCCTCCAAGGCTTGCGACTTGAAATAAGCGCTGAACTCGTACTTCGTGTTCGGTTCGACAGGAATGAGTTGCCGGATGCCAGCGTCTTCGATTCCCCGACTGTCGAATGCAATGGAGAGGGAACGATGACCAGAATGCAACTCGGTCGAATCGACCGCCAGCGAAACGTCGGATGATCTCTCGTAAAGCCAATCGAACCCGCCATTCAGGACTGGCAAGCTGAAATCGCCATTAACCACTAGATTATCCGGCGAAGGTTGGTAGCCAGAAAGATCGGCTAGACCCGCTGCTTGCCGCCACGCTTCATGAGCTTGCGCGACTTCCCGCCGGTCGATGAGATATCGGACGTAATCGAAAACGTGGCGAGTCTCCAGAGGGCGATTATTTTGCACAATCTGCGCCCAGACTTTTTCTGCAGCCTCTGGCTCATTCCGCGAGATCAGGAAATCCAGAAACGATGAATAAACTTCGCCATTGCGCGGGATCACGTCGCGCAAGAGCGCGTCGATATCCCGTTTGATCCGCCAGCAGCGATCCAAAGCTGCCGGCGGCAAGTAAGGATCATTCACCAGAACTACGCGGAATTCCTGCAACGCTTTATCCGTTTCGCCCAGAGCCCAATAGAAATTGGCTGCTTCCCATGCAACATCGGGAGTCGATGGATCGGAAGTTATAGCGCGTTGCAAAGCATACTTCTGTCGATCGCTGTTTCCCAGCCGCCGATAGGTTCTGGAAAGATCAAGCCAATAGTTGGCGCGATAGGGATTTAGCTCTGCTGCCGATTGAAAGAATTGCGCCGCACTCTCTGGCTCTTGTTGTGTCTGCAGAAAATACCGCCCGAGCCGGTATTGATACTCTGCATTTCCGGGCTCAAGTCGGGTGGCCATTTGCAGGCTCTCGAGGTCAAGCCTTCTGGAAAAGTAATCGGCAAAAAATTGGTTAGTGACTAATCCGATGTAAACGAACGTGAGCGCCAGGCATGTCCCTAAGAAGATGATCTTCCGAACTGAACTTTGAAGCGCAATCCTGATGCGAGTGCTTTCACGTGAATGGACTGCGTTCGCATGCTGCCCCACACTACGCTCCGCTGGAAGTAGCCTGAGAAACTACCTCCGCCGCATTCAATGGATCCTCTTGGTAGTATCCTCGTCCGTATTTCCCTTGATATTCGTAGTGATAATAATAGTCGGGTGAATTGAGATCGACGGCGTTGACCAGCACGCCACACACTCGTGCGTTCACTTGCAGGAGGATGTCGCGGGCGCGTCGCAAGGCCGGTTTTGTGGTGTGTCCAGAACGAATGACGAGAACGACTGCGTCCGCGTCGGTCGACATAACCACGGCGTCCGTGACGGACAGAGTCGGCGGCGAATCGATGACTATGTGGTCATACTGTTTTCGCAACTCCGCAAGAACGCTCTTCATTTTGGCGGAGGCGAGCAGTTCAGCCGGGTTGGGCGGCGGCGTTCCAGCGGGCAGAATAAAAAGCTCAGGCAGAATCGTCGATGGAATGATCGCTTGTTGAAGAGTAACGGCGCCAGTTAGTACATTGCTGAGTCCGATCTTCGGCCCCATGCCGAGCGTCTTGTGAATACTTGGCCGACGCAGGTCGGCGTCAATCAGCAAGACTCGCGTGCCTTTCTGAGCCAGAACAATCGCGGAGTTCACGCTGGTCGTGGTCTTCCCTTCCTCGGGGAGAGCGCTGGTGATGAGAATTACGGTTGGGGGTCCTCCGGCAAATGTGAGGAGCAATGAAGTACGCAGCGCCCGGTAGGACTCCGCCATCTGTGACCTGGGGCGCGATTGCGTCACAAGTTCGACGGCCTCTTTCGACGAGGCCAGAGCCAGCTTCTGATTACTGCCCATCTCCCTGCTGCTTCTAGACCCGAGAGGAATCATGCCTAAAGAAGGAAGCGCTGAGATCATTTGTGCCTGCTCCGGAGTTCGTACGGTGTTGTCCATACTCTCCAAGAGAAAAGCGAGCCCGATGCCGGTGGAAAGTCCCAGCGCCAACGCAAAGCCAAGGTTTCTCAGAAGATTTGGTCCCGAAGGTGATGTCGGAACGCGAGCCACGTCCACGATGCGGAAGTTGTTCGACCTCAAACCTGCGGTAACTCCGGCTTCCTTCAATCTCTCGAGCAAGCCTTCGGAAAGTGTGCGGTTGGCGTCGACGTCCCGTTTGAGAAGGCTGTATTCGATGGCACTCTCATTAAGCTTGTTCGCCTCCTGCTTTTGCTGCTCCAGCGCGGTGCGCAGCATGCTCTCGCGCTGCATAGCGGCAAGATAGTCGCCGCGCAAACGTGCGGCTACTTTACGAATTTCTGTCTGAATTTCTGCGTCAACTTCCTTGAGTTGACTGTTGAGCTGAGCTAATTTCGGATAGGAAGGTCCAAATTGCGTACTCAGTTGGGCTACTTGGATCTTCAGATCAGCCTGCTGTTCTCGCAGTTTTTCGAGCAGGGCTGAATTGGCGCTCGAGCCTCGGGCCGCGCCGTCAACGTTGGCGGCGGCTGCGATTGAATCCGAATCTCCGGTCTGCACTAAATGGTAAATCGATTCTTTCTCCATCCGTGCGGATTCGGCGGTGGTCAACTCCCGGTTCAATTCATCCAGCTTGGCGGTGGTGATGTTTTGCTTTTCGTCGATCCCGAGAATTTCGTGTTCCTTCTGGTACTTAACCAGCTTTTCCTGCGAGGTCTCCACCTTTATTTGAAGATCGACCAACTGCTTGGAAAGCCAATCAGACGCCTGCATGGTAGATTCGAACCGTGTCTTGAAATTCTGCTCTACGTAGGTATTCGCCAGTGTGTTTACGACGCGCGCCGCGATGTTTTTGTCCGGGCTCCGGTAACGAACTTCGATGATTCTCGTATTGGGGACGAGCGCCACTTGCAGATTGCCTTTGAATGTGGCCAGCACAGCCGAGGTCTTTGCAGAATCCGGCTGCATCGCGTCCGCGGTTAATTCCAGGGGTGTCGGCGAAGTCTTGCCCTTGACTTCGAACTCTGGCTGCTTGTCCAGACTCAGTTGCCGGATGACTTGAAGAGCCAACAGATCGCTCTTCAGAATTCGTACTTCGGTGTCCAGATCGGTCGGGTCGTAGTAGTCGACACTGCTGGATGAGTCCTTCAGGTTAAAAGTGACTGGGTCCATCTTATTAATGGCGATGCTGCCAACCGCTTCATAAATGGGCGCGCTGCGCAGTGTGGAAATCGCAACCACCCCCATGACCAGCACCAAACTCCCTACCACAATCCACTTGTTCTTAAACAGAACTCGCAAATACTCCCGCGCCAGAGAATCCTGCGTCGGAACAGGAGGATAGCCGCCGGGCGCAGAATTGCGATTGAATTCTATCGGAGGCGGGGGCTGGGGTTCGCGTAGGATTTGGCCATTCACCGGTACAAGTGGTCCCGAGTCCATCAGTACTCCCGGAGAAAATCTGGGCGGCGGAAGCTCTGGTCAGATTCGTGCCTTAACTCTCTTTTCAAACCAGTACCGCAGCCCGAGTGGTCGTCACTGCATCTTGTCTAGCAATTGGGCTCAGTCTAGCACCGCCAGTCGAAGAGTCATCGCTCCGAATTCAACGGGTTCCTTAGTGTTAACGGGGGTTCCTGCAGGCTTGATTGCCGCTCATCTCCGCTATACTGGCGCTGGCAAATTGGGTTTTGATCTACGCGAAAGACACAGCGGCGCCGGTTCGTTTAGCAACGGTGCATTTTCACTGTGAGGGACTCGAACGATGAACTGGGCGGAACAGGTTGTGTTGGTCACTGGCGGGACGGGTTCTTTTGGCAGAAAGTTTGTCGAACTGATGCTGAGGGAATATCGCCCGCAGAAGCTCATCATCTTCAGCCGCGACGAACTCAAGCAGCACGATATGAGGGCTGCGGGCTTCGATCATCCGAGCTTGCGCTATTTCATCGGAGATGTGCGCGATGCGCAGCGTTTAGAACGCGCGTTTTCCGGCGTCACGGTCGTGGTTCATGCGGCGGCTCTCAAGCAGGTCCCAGCCTGCGAATACAATCCGTTTGAAGCGATCCAAACCAACATCATGGGCGGCCGCAATGTTATTGATGCCGCCATTAATCGCGGTGTCCGGCGCATTCTGGCTTTGAGTACCGACAAAGCCGTGAATCCTATCAATCTGTACGGCGCGACGAAACTCTGCGCGGAGAAAATGTTCATTCAGGCGAACTCCTACTCCGGAGCGCAAGATACTCGATTCAGTTGTGCCCGCTACGGCAACGTGCTGGGCAGCCGAGGCAGCGTGATTCCGTTATTCCAGGAGCAGCGCAAGCGAGGCAAAATCACTATTACCGATTCCCGCATGACGCGTTTCTGGATCACGATCGAGCAGGGGGTCAGGCTTGTAATTCGCTGCATCGAACAGATGCACGGGGGCGAAATTTTCGTTCCTAAGATTCCGAGCATGCGACTGGTGGAAATGGCCACGGCAATTGCGCCCGGTTGCGATGTAGAAGCGATCGGGATCCGTGCAGGCGAAAAACTGCACGAGGTGCTGCTGTCGGAAGATGAATCTCGTCACACGCTGGAGGTGGATGGCATGTATGTAATCCAACCGGCGCATCCTTGGTGGCGAAAAGAAAACTGGAAGCAAGCGCGGCCTCTTCCCGAGGGATTCTGTTACACCAGCGACAACAATCCCTGGTGGTTGAGCGCCGAGGAACTCTTTGAACTGGTCGGCGAGAGTGTTTCGCCGGTGGTCGGCTGGCCCGAAGAAGAACAGCTACGCGCCCCAGCCTAAAAAGAAAACCATGACCGTAGCTCCGGTAAGCGGCGAAGTGTTGGCTATCAACGGCGGATCGCCTGTTCGACAGACTCTATTGCCCCATGCACGACAGTCCATCGATGAAAACGATATTCAGGCCGTGGTGGAGACGCTGCGCTCTGATTGGTTGACCAGAGGCCCAGCGGTCGCTGAATTCGAGGAAGCCATTGCTGCCTGGGTGGGCGCGAAATATGCCGTCAGCTTCAGTTCAGGTACGGCCGCCTTGCACGGCGCCGCTTTCGCCAGCGGATTGCGACCAGGGGATGAGGCAATTACTTCTCCTCTGACTTTCGCTGCCACAGCGAACTGCATCCTCTATCAGGGCGCAAGGCCGGTCTTTGCTGATGTTCTCGAGGATACCCTGAACCTCGATTCCGAACAGGTTGCAGCACGGATTACGGCGCGCACAAAAGCAATTCTTCCCGTCGACTACGCTGGCCATCCCGCCGATTTGGAATCGCTTCTTCAGTTGGCTGAACACCACGGACTGATCGTGATCGAAGACGCTTGCCATGCCTTAGGCGCACAGTATCGCGGCCGTCGCGTGGGCAGTGTGGCACACATGACCGTCTTCAGTTTTCATCCGGTGAAGCATCTGACAACCGGCGAAGGCGGGATGGTCACGACTGACAACCCGGTTTTTGCTGAGACCCTTCGCCGCTTTCGAAACCACGGAATCAACATTGACGCTCGGCAACGGCAGCAGGCAAGCCAATGGCACTATGAGATGGTACTTCTGGGATTCAACTATCACTTGACCGACATTGCTTGCGCGCTTGGGCTTCAGCAAATGAAAAAGCTGGAACGCAATCTTGCGCGACGCAGGCAAATTGCCGCGCGGTATTCCGCTGAGTTTCGCAATGTGCCAGGCGTGCTTTCGCCGCAGACGCGACCGAACGTGAGTCCAGCCTGGCATCTTTATCCGATTCGCCTGGATTTACCCAACCTCTGTGCGGATCGAGGAAAAGTATTTCAGGCGCTGCGCGCCGAAAATATTGGTGTGAATGTCCACTACATCCCAGTTCACTTGCACCCATACTACCGCGATCGCTTCGGATACATGGGTGGGGAGCATCCCGTGGCGGAAGCTGCTTATGAACGCCTGATCAGCTTGCCGATGTTTCACGGCATGATAGATGGAGACGTTGACGACGTAATTCGCGCGGTAGACAAAGTTCTGACGCATTTCGAGACTTAATCTGCAAGCGGGGTAAGAAAGAAGATTGAAAATCACTGCGATTATCCAGGCGCGAATGGGTAGCAGTCGATTGCCTGGGAAGGTGTTGATGGATCTGGGAGGCAAGACAGTTTTGGCCCGGGTCATCAACCGTTTGCGTCGCGCCACGCTAATCAACGAGATTATCGTCGCCACGACCGATTCAGTCACTGACGATGCCATTGTTCAGGAGTGCCATCGGATCGAAGTCGAATCTTTTCGTGGCTCTGAGAGTGACGTCCTTGACCGCTATCACCAGGCCGCTGCGATGACGGCCGCAGAAGGAATTGTCCGTATTACGTCCGACTGCCCTTTCATTGATCCGGAGATTACTGACGATACCATCCGCTCGTTTCTCAACCTGAATCCAGACTATGCAAGCAACGCGCTGCAGCGGACATTTCCTCGTGGCCTTGATACCGAGATTATGACTCGAGAGGCGTTGGCCTGCGCCTGGCGGGAGGCGCATTTACCATATCAGCGCGCGCACGTAACTCCGTACCTTTACGAGAATCCGAGCCGGTTCGATATTATTGCCGTCAAAGGCAACGTTGATTACAGCGATCACCGCTGGACGCTGGATACTCCGGAAGATATTGCTTTCATTCGAGCACTTTACGAACGCCTAGGTAACAATGACGACTTTACTTGGCGCGAGGCATTGGTTGTTTTGCAGCGAGAGCCGGAATTGGTGGAATTGAACCGTTGTGTTATGCAGAAAGCTTTGCAAGAAGGCTGATGAGCAATGACGACGTTGAAGCTGGGGAGCAAAATCGTTGGATCTGACTGGCCCGCCTACTTCGTGGCCGATATTTCGGCGAATCACGATGGAAATCTGGAACGCGCTAAACGTCTGATCCAACTTTGTGCGCAAGCCGGTGCCAACGCGGCGAAGTTTCAGAACTTCCGCGCTCGGAGCATCGTAAGCGAAAAGGGCTTTCGGGCGCTCGGCCCGCAGTTGTCGCATCAGTCCAAGTGGAATAAAAGTGTTTTTCAGGTGTATCAGGAAGCCAGTTTACCTTGGGAGTGGACGCCCATTCTCAAGCAGGAATGTGCCTCGTGCAGCATCGACTACTTCTCGGCGCCGTATGATCTTGAAGCGGTCGACATGCTCGACCCTCATGTGGAGATCTTCAAAATCGGGTCGGGGGACATCACTTGGCCTGAGATGCTGAGCCATGTCGCTCAAAAACAAAAGCCGGTGTTGCTCGCAACGGGAGCCTCGGATATTGCCGAGGTACGGTGTGCGGTCGAGCAAATCCTAGCTATAAATCCGCGCCTCGTCCTGATGCAGTGCAACACCGACTACACCGGCAGCGTCGAGGGCTTTCGCCACATTCACCTGCGCGTGCTGGACACATACCGCTCAATGTTTCCGGGCGTGGTCCTTGGCCTGTCCGACCACACCCCGGGGCATGCGACCGTGCTTGGTGCAGTCACACTCGGCGCCCGTGTGATTGAAAAACATTTCACTGACGACAATCGCCGCGAGGGTCCGGATCATCCGTTTTCGATGACTCCGCAGGCGTGGCGTGACATGGTTGACCGCACCCGCGAGCTCGAATGCGCGCTGGGATCTCCTGCAAAGACGGTGGAAGACAACGAGCGCGAAACTGTCGTGCTGCAGCGTCGATGCTTACGAGCATCGAGGAATCTCAGCTCAGGCACTGTACTGCAGCCCGAGATGCTCGAGGCCCTTCGCCCTGCTCCCCGCGATGCAGTCATGCCGTTTGATCTGCCGCGAGTGATGGGCAAAACCCTGATTCATGATTTGGCCGCAGGTGAGTATCTCAAGTGGAACATGCTTGCCGCGGTCGGGGAGGTCCACTAGTGCGAATTCTGTACTTCTCCGATAACAGCTCAGATCACAACCACCGATTTCTTGAAAAGTTCATTTCCCAAGGACTCGAAGTTGTTTTTCTGGATGCCACGCAAGATTCAATGACAGCCGCAAAGCCGTTGCCCGGCGGAGTGCGGAGCGTGCGGTTCAAGGAGAGCGTCCCGCGCGATGCTGATCCGAGCCACTACGAGAGCATTGTCTCTGAACTTAAGTCTTTGCTTAGAAATCTTCGCCCTGACCTTGTGCATGCAGGTCCGGTTCAGACTTGCGGATATGCCGCGGCTCTTTCCGGTTCCCATCCCTTGCTGATCATGCCCTGGGGCTCAGACCTGCTAGCTTATGCGGACCGGAACCCAGAGTGGAAGCGCGCGACCGAGATCGCCCTCCGCGCGGCGGATGGTTTTTTCCCTGACTGTGACACGGTTCGTGCTGCCGGTCGGCAGTACGCGAATTTTCCGGATGAACGGATCGTGCAGTTTCCGTGGGGAATTCGACGTGGTTCCTTCTCGCCACGGGGGTCCGCAGTCTCCCGTGAGAGTTTAGGGTTCGGTACTGACTCCTTCACTTTCATCAGTACGAGATCGTGGGAGCCCGTTTACGATATTCACGTTCTCCTCCGAGCGTTCAACCTCGCGTGGGAAAAGAACAACCTACTGCGCTTGGTTCTGCTCGGCGATGGCTCGGAAGCCGGCCAAGTTCGGAGCTTCATCACTGAGCATGACTTAGGTTCCGTCGTGGCAATGCCCGGAGTAATTCCACATGCCGAAATGCCACGCTGGTTCCGTGCGGCAAACGCATACGTCAGTTGCGCCAGGTCAGACGGTACGTCTATTTCGTTGTTGCAGGCAATGGCGACGGGGCTTCCGGTGGTCGTCACCGATATCGCCTCCAATCGCGAATGGGTTACCGAGGAGAAGAATGGTTGGCTCGCGACGGTTGGTTCCTACGAGGCATTTGCCGATCAGCTTCTGCGCGCGGCAAACCTGGAACCGGCCGACCGTGAAGCGATTTCTCAACGGAACCAAAACATCGTAGCTGAACGTGCGGATTGGGATCGAAATTTTCCTGGCCTCCTGCGCTTATACGAAACCCTGGTGAGCAACACGGTGGAAATGAAAGTATGAAATTAGTCAGCCCACTATTGAAGCACGTTGTCTATCCCGGCCTGTCCAAAGGTGGATTTCTCCAGTGCGCAGCCGCGGCTGGACCAATGGTCTTGACTTATCACGGTGTTTTGCCACCCGGATATAAAGTCGTCGATCCAGCGCTGGACGGTAATCTGGTGAGTACGGATTCATTTCGAGAACAGTTGCAATTGCTGAAGAATCGCTACCACCCAATCTCTCCAAAGGAATTCCTGCTGTGGTGTGAAGGCGATCACGAGTTGCCTGCGCGCTCCGTGCTGCTGACTTCGGATGATGGACTGCGTAGCTCGCTCTCCGACATGCTGCCCATTCTTCAGGAGTTCGAGCTTGAGTGCCTATTCTTTGTCACTGGCGCTTCTCTCCGCCGCACGGCCACAATGTTGTGGTACGAAGAACTTTATCTGATGTTCCTGGCGGCGCCGGCGAGCTTTTCTCTGGGCCTGCCCGACGTCGGACTGAGAGTGGAAATAAAACACCAAGAAAAGCGCTCTGTCTGGTGGCAGCTAGTAAAAAGGCTTTCGCGATTCGACTCGGATCTCCGGCGGGCGCACCTGGGGAGAATAAGGACGCAGTTGGGACTTTCTGAACAATGGGATGTTGAATATCGCGAGGATCCTGCGCTCAACCGGCGATTCATGATGTTGAACCTGCCGGAACTTCATCAACTCGCTGAGGCGGGAATGTGCATTGGGGCGCACACGCTCTCTCATCCGATGCTGTCACAGGCATCGCCGGACGTGGCATGGAAGGAAATCTCCGAGAGCAAGCACGAGCTAGAACAGGAACTGGGGCGAGAAGTGTGGGCGTTGGCTTATCCATTCGGAGATTCGTTCTCGGTGACCTCGCGGGAATTGCAAATGGCAAAACGTGCCGGCTTGAGGGCCGCGTTTTTCAACGTGAGCGGAGATATTGGACCGGAAACGTCAAGACTTGCGCTGCCACGGGTTCACATCAGCGCCGCCATGAGCCCGGCCGAATTCGAAGCCCACATTTCGGGTGCTCATCGATCTTTTCAGGAATTATTTCGACTACCAAGCCGAAGCGCTGTAGGGTCGAACGCTTAACAGAGATCGCGACTCCTAGTTATGAAAGTCAATCGGTGAGAAGAAAATCTTGCGTCTAGTCGTGCATCGAGAAATTCCGGAAGACACCAATCTAGCCCTCCAGTGGAATGCACTGGTGTGGCAAATGGAGTGTCCAGAGGTCTTTTACACCTACGAATGGGCTCTCGCTGTGAGCCGCGCCTATCGAGATTCCATCACGCCTCTGCTGATGTTGGCCTACGAGCAGGATTTACTGGTTGGCGTGGTCGCACTCGCAACAGACAAATCGGAACGCGAGACTTTTTTCTTAGCAGGCACGACGGCGGACTTTTGTGATTTCATATCGTCCCCTAGACTGCGTCAGGATCTCGTGATGTGCGTTCTCGCCGGACTCCGGATGTTAGGACTGCCAACGCTGGTGCTGGCGAACTTACCAGCCGATTCCGCGACGCCCCGCGCGCTCGGGTCGTCCGCTGCTCCCCGAGGGTATAACTTGTTTTGTCAGCCGGCTTTTCAGTGCGCTCAGATTTTACTGAAGACCGTGGAGCAACGGGCGTCGGTCTATAAGTCGGTACAGCACAAACGAGAAGGGCGCTACTTGAAGGCTTTGGCGGCAAAAATACCGGTCG
>Ga0070762_10000521_pt1 | contig 16354 bp, 13 predicted proteins | sample HubBroMetageREF2_FD_66726 | JGI IMG/M metagenome (GOLD analysis project Ga0070762, IMG submission 66726) | Reference soil microbial communities from the Hubbard Brook experimental Forest, New Hampshire, USA - Hubbard Brook CCASE Soil... | ecosystem: Environmental > Terrestrial > Soil >...
GTGGTCTCGACCAACTCAAGGACAGGCCGTGAGATGGGCTTTTGAAAGCGAGAAGAGAGAACGAAAGCGAGTAATAATGTGACCAGCAGCGTCACGACAAAGTTGAAGAAATATCCCCGCATTCGCGAATGCAGTCTTTCCAGATCTGATTCAATGTAGAGAGTGCCGACAGTCTCGCCCGCAAGCACGATTCTTCGAAACTGCACCAGGTGACCGTTCTTGAATTGCGTGGTCTCGCCCTGCGCCGCCGGAGGTACGAAGCCTGAATCTTTTTCGTCCCGGGCATACTGGGCGAATGGTTTGCCGTCCGCGGTGTAAATACAGGCTGCAGTCACGTTCGGTTCCGCCCGTAATGCGCGCAAGATATCCCGCGCCGATTCTGCATCCCGAAAGGTCAAAGCAGCTGTACTGTTACCCGCCAGAACGTCGCCTAAGACTGCCAGGTTCTGGGTCACGGAGTGCCTGAAGGTCACTAGGTCATAAATTGCCATGGGGCATGAAACCGCCAACGCAGTGAAGCCGCTGATCGCCAGGAATAGAGCGGTGAGCTTGTGGCGGATCGACAAATCCCCAAAATGAAGCATCGGAAACACCCTAAGATGCGCTACCCAATTACAACTTTCGCCACGGCCAATAGCTTGGAACTGATCTTGAGCCCGGCGTGGTCGGCTGCTTTGCGGCTCACGTCGAATTGCACCCGATCGTTCTCCAGCACAAAATTGATCATCCCGCCATGCTCGATAAAATCGTCGGTGTCGCCAACGGTCAAACAGTCGGCGCCCTCCAGAGTTTCGAAAACTCGTTTCAGTTGGGTCTTTTCGGAAGACGCGATGAAGAGAATGTGGCAAGCCCTGGCCAGTTGCAGATCGACGATTTGGCGGACTTCGAGCTTGCGTCCGTTGACTGTTTTTTCACGGGTGATGTTACGTAATACTTCACCGAAAGGATCATGTCCCAGCACACAGATCTGAAGCGGCGCAGCTCCATCGCGAAAACTGCTGGGTGGCCACTCGACAAACTTGGCAAAGTTGTACAGAAAAGCCGCCTTAATTTGATACTCTCCAGCTGTCGGAGATTGCGCACGAGCGCAGCTCAGGAGCAGCACCGCCACGCCCAGTGTCCAAAGAGTTCGTCTCGGCACGCTGGCAAATGGTTGCGGAATGGGAGTCACGATTCGCATTACATTTCTACAAGTAGCGACATGCTGGTGTGCTTCCCGACTGCGAACCCATCCGCCCCCCTCGATTGCTCTCACGGACCACGCTGGCTAAGGCGACAATCAACAAATGCCGACCGAGCTTCAAGTGCGTCGTTTTGCGCCGAGTTGAGCCGTCTTCTTCAGGCTTAAATCGCCAGGTCACCTTGAAAACCACCTCGCCGAATGTCCTCTTCAGTCAACACGTATATGGCAGCAGGCGCCCCACAGAGACTCTCGGCCTGCTTCGACGCCGAGTTGACCTTCGTGTTCATCAAGTCGTCGAGACTCAACTGGGTCAAATCCTGCTGCTGGGCAAAGCCGCTGAGGGCTGAGCCGCAGGAAACCCACACCGAGTCTTTCGCAACCTCATGCTTGTCGCAACGGTTTGCGCGGGCGTGAGTGTTTGGTCGCGCGTCATGTTTTTTCAAAACCTGCCAGTGATCTTGATTCGAAAACTTCTTCCGTCCTGCTGAATGGCGTCTTCCGGATCTTCCGGGCGGCCGGGATCGAAATATTTCTTATCCAGAATGTTGAAGACGCTGGCCGCCAGGTCCAGATGTTTTCCCAACGTGTGTCCGAGCAAGGTGAAATTGAAGACCTGGTAACTGCTCAAGGAATCCTGCAAGAGGGTCAGACGTCTCCCCAAGAACTGCCCTTCGATCCCTGCAGACAAACGTTGGTCGAGCAGCGGGACAATCACGTTCAGCTTCGCCATGGGGCCGGGAGAGTTATCCAGTGATGAATGCACGGCGCCGTCGTTATAAGCGTCCACGTAGTCGAAACTGGCTTTGCCCTGCACGCCATTGGGTGCGCGTCCACTGAGTTCAACATCCATTCCTATGGCCTGTGCACTGCCGGCATTTTGGTACTGGAAGTTCTGATCCGCGGGAATCTCGACCAGTGAAATCAAGTCGCTAATGCGGTTGCGATACACGCCGCTGGAAAGCTGAAAGTATCGCCCCAGTCCTTGTTCTACACTTGCCTCCAAACTCTGAATGTGCTCGGGTCGGAGTTTGAGATTGTCATTGTAAAAAGCGCCGAAGTCAGGAGAAGTTTGGTAAACATCGGGTGCGCTGAAGGCATTGCCGTAAAGCAGCTTGAGGGTGGTTTTATCGGCGGCACGAAAGATCAGCGCCGCACGCGGGTTGCTGGTTCCACCGAAAGTGGAGTAATGGTCGTAACGGACTCCAGCGTTTAGCGTGAGGCGGATGGTGAGGGCGAATTCATCCTGGGCATAGAAGGCGGTGATTATGGAATTGTTCGGCTCTGGGGTAAACGCGTTGGGCGGGTTCACCAAGTTACCCTGATCTTGCCGAAGGTTGTCTCGAACCTCCGACCCCAGGGTGAGCCGGTTCCCCTCAAACAGATCGCGACTCACCTTCACCTCTCCCGTCCACCAATTTCCCCGGAAGGAATACGTGCTCAGCACAACCGGATCGCCGGCCATGAGGGGCGCTTCAGGAACCGGTCCCTGCAAACGCGCCTGGTCATAGCTCGTGCCCGTATCGAGGTGCCATTTTCCGAGCGCGTGCTGGTAATCGAGCCTGATGTACTGATGGCTGTCAATATTGAAATCGTTAGGGTCGTTGAATACGGCTCCGAAATACGCGGTCGGAACTCCCTTGTCGCGCGTGCTGAACAATCCCTGCAGCGTGAACCCGTGATACGTCAGCGTGGCCAGTATGTGCTTGTAGGACTCATAGTCGGTGTCGCTGGTAACACCGTTGTTGTTTGCCGGAGTGTTGAATTCAGGAAAAAACAACGTCTGGCCCGAGCTGTTGTAGAAGGTGCCCGAGACCAGCAAGCCTAGGTCACGAAATTGATGTCCATAAGTCGCTCTGCCCTCGTTGGTGCCGAAACTTCCCGTCTGAAAAGAAAGTTCCCAATCCTTTACCTGTTTCGCCGTACGGGTGATTACATTGATCACTGCGAAAAAAGCGTTCGCGCCATAGAGCGAAGAGCTGGGTCCGCGGACAATCTCCACCCGCTCGATCATGTCCACATCCACCAGAAACTCATTCCCCAGCATTGCCTGCCCGAGAACATTGTTGTTACTGCGATGGCCATCGATCAGCACAAGGATCCGGCTGTTCCAGTCGCCCAGTCGCCCAAAGCCCCGCACCCCGACAAAGGTGTAATCGCGATCGTAGGTGACATAAAAGCCGGGCACGCTGCGCAGGATGTCGGCTAGGTTGCGATAGCCGTACTTTTGGATCTCATCGGCGGTAATCACCGTGACCGAGGCCGGCGCCTCGCTGGCGCTTTGCATGTGCTTCGAAGCGCTGTAAACCTGAATGTTGCTCAATTCTTCCAGACTGGCTTCGCTCAAATCTGTCGCTGTCTGCTGCGCAACTGTAGTCGCCGCCAGCGCGAGGACCGCTAGCAGGCGGATCGCAGCCTGGGAACCTGCAGGTCGTTTTGCCGAATCATATCGGACCGCAACGATTTGGCTCTTCCCAATTCGACCGCTGTGCAGCCCCGTTACCGGAACCAACTGACCGTCCGCCAGTGCCGTGGGTAGTGTCATAACTTTCAAAATCGGCCGGTGAATTTGATTCGGAAATTTCTTCCGTCCTGCTGTATGGCATCCTGAACGTCCTCGGGACGGCCTGGGTTGAAGTACTTTTTGTCGAGAATGTTGTAAATGCTGGTGGATAAGTCCAAATGCTTCCCTAGCGTGTGTCCGAGCAGAGTCACATTGAACACGGAGTAGCCACTAACGGTGTTTCCCACTAAAGTCTGAACTGGGCTGGTGTACTGTGCGTCCAGACTGGCAAATAGACGCCGCTGCACGACTGGGTAGATTAGGCTCAATTTGCCGAGATGCTGCGGAGAGTTGGCAAGAATCTGGCGGGTTATCAGTTGCTCGGTGTCAGTGTAAGTGTAGCTTGCCTTGCCTTGCACACCGCTGGCCAAGTGGCCGTCCAACTCGACTTCCACGCCGGTGGCATCTGCTCTTTCGAAGTTTTCATACAGCGTGTGACCATCGCTCGGATTAGGCTCCAGGGTTATCAGATCGCTAATTCGGTTGTGCAAGACGCTGCCCGATAGTGTGAGATGTTGTCCGAACGTCTGCTCCACAACCCCTTCGACACTTCGGATCGTTTCGGGCTTAAGGCGGAGATTATTGTCAAAGAGCGCGAAGTCAGGCGTGAGTTCGAAGGGCTCGGGGGCGCGAAAAGCCGTACCGTAGAGCAACTTCAAGGTGGTCGGGTGGAACGGATGATAGATCAGTCCTAGACGCGGATTGGTGGTGCCGCCAAAATTGGAGTAACGATCGTAGCGAAGCCCGGCGCTCAAGGTCAGATTGTGGATGATGGCGAACTCATCCTGCCCGTACAAGGCCCAGCTCGTTGAACTTGCCGGGTCTGCGACGAAGACATTGCTGAGGGCAGCGTAATCGGCCTGGTCTTGCCGCACGTTGTCGGTAATCTCCGTCCCCACAGTGATCTTGTGCTTCTCCAGCAGGGTTGTGCTCAATTTCGCTTCGCTGTCCGACCAGGCTCCGCGGAAAGAATATGTGTCCACCGTCGTCGATCCGTCGGGCAGCCCGGTGGAATATGCGACCGGCGCTTGCAAGCGGGCTTGGTCATAGGAAGTCCGAGCGGTCAGGTCCCATTTCTCGCCAATCGAATGTTGGTAACTGAGATCGAGGTATTGATGGTAGTCGTAGTTCTGCGTGCGGGGATCATTGAACAAAGCGCCGTAATATGCCGTGGGGACCCCTTTATCGCGGGCGCTGAATAATCCCTGCAGAGTGAATCCGCGAAAACTGATCGTAGCCAGAATGTGTTGGAAGCTTTCATAATCCGTGTTTCGCGTCATCCCGTAATTGGTGGCCGGGCTGTCGAACTGGGGATAAAACAGAGTCTGGCCCTGGCTGTTGTAGAAGGTGCCGGAGAGCAGCATGTCGATCCCTCTGTATCGGCCGCCATAACTGGCACGCCCGTCGTAAGTTCCAAAACTGGCGGGCGCGAACGAGAGCTCCACGCCTTTCAGTTGCGGCGGCTTGCGGGTGATTACGTTGATCACAGCGAAGAAGGCGTCGGCGCCGTAGAGTGAGGAACTCGGGCCGCGGATGATTTCAACGCGCTCGATCAGGTCCACATCCACCAGAAACTCTGTGCCCAGGTAGGGCTCACCGAAAACGTTGTCGTTGATCCGGTGCCCGTCAATCAACACTAGAATACGGTTGTTCGAATCTCCCAAACGTCCGAAGCCGCGCACGCCAACGAAGCTGTAATCGCGATCGTTGGTAACGTAAAACCCCCGAGTGTTTTGCAGGATATCGGCGAGCGTGCGGTAGCCGTACTTTTGGATCTCATCGGCGGTAACAACTGTGACCGAGGCCGGCGCCTCGCTGGCGCTTTGCATATGCTTCGAAGCGCTGTAAACCTGAATGTTGCTCAATTCTTCCAGGCTCACTTCGCTCAAGTCCGTATCCTCATTGCCTTGCTGGGCAATACCGGTTGCGGTTAACGCCAGCAGAGCAAGCAGGCGAACTACGATCTGAAATCGTGCACCGCGTTTGGTAGCGATTGAACTCTTTGCCGGCGCTCTGTAAGTAAACGACATCTGGCAGCTCACAGCCCCAGTCGCGTCTTGGCGCACACGCGGCTATGCGACTTCTTCGGCCAGGTACGAGCTTTCCTTTACTTTTGGGTTGGCGCCCATGCGGGGCGTGGTTGTTTACCCGCGAAGAGTGTCCGAATGGACAGGACCATTCGGGCTGTCGGCTCCTGCGCTACAGAGACGTCGTCGTCCCTCTGTCAGTAAGCCACCCACAGTCTGAAGTGCTGGCCTTTTCTTGCCGATGAGAACCACAGCAGCGTCCCCTGACTTACCATGGCTGACCTTCAAGATCCCGAGATTCTCCGCGCCGTGCTAGATAGCTTGCAGACCGGCGTCGCCATGGCGGATCGAAACGGGAAACTCCTGTTCTGGAATCAGGGGGCTGAAAGGCTTACCGGGCACAAACGGCATGAGGTCGTAGGACACCCCTGCCGGGACAACATTCTCATCCACTGTGACGGCCGAGGCTGCGTTGCCTGTGGCGGAACTTGCCCGCTCGCCCGAACCATGACCGAAGGCAAGCCTCACGAGGCCAAGGTGCAGCTTCGCCACAAAGAGGGACACCCGGTCCACGTGCTGATGCGAGTCGCTCCCATACGCGATGCGCGTGGCTCCATCATCGGGATCGTGGAGAGTTTTGACGAGCAGAAATTTGCCTCGGATCGGAACCGCAATCGGCATACTCTGGCCGCACATGGTTGCGTCGACGAAACTACCGGCATCCCCAATCAGGAGTTCACTCAATTCCACCTGAACGAAAATCTCGCAACTTTCGAGCGCTACCATCTTCCATTCGGCATCGTTGCCGTACAGATCGACCGCTTGGAGCACTTCCGTTCCGCCTACGGTCGCCAGGCAGCCGCCACCATTCTGCGCGTCGCCGCTGAAACCATGGAGAGCGCCTTTCGCCCCGCGGATTTTGTGGGACGTTGGGCCGAAGACCAATTCCTCGCCATTCTGGTTAATTGTCCCAATCACGGCGTGGAGAAGACTTGGGAGCGCATTCGGAAGATGGGCACTTGCGCCGGGCTGCGCTGGTGGAGTGACGAGTTGGCGGTGACCACTTCGGTAGGATTCGCCACTGCTCAAGAGGGGGACACCCTCGACTCCCTGTTGAACCGGGCACAGAGTTCGCTGCAACGCTCTTCGCTGAAAAAAGCTGCTGCCGCTGCCGACTCGCAAGGAAGCCACGGAAGTTCGGAGATCTGATCCCTTATGTTTGCAATCATCGGTATCGTCGTTGTCTTCGGTTCGGTACTGGGCGGATACCTGATGGAACATGGCAATGTCAAGGTTCTGATTCAGCCTGCGGAACTCGTCGTCATTGGAGGCGCCGCGATCGGAACCGTGTTAATCGCTAACCCTCTTCACATCCTGAAGCAAATCGTGGGCGGCGTCGTGGGCGTATTCGGGGGATCGAAATTTACCAGACAGCGTTATCTCGACTCGTTGAAAATGATGTATGAACTTCTCAACAAGGCGCGCCGCGAAGGCCTGATGGCGTTAGAAGGTGACGTCGAGGACCCGGCCAAGAGTCCGGTTCTCTCGAAGTATCCCGACTTTCTCAAAGATCACCACGTTCGCGACTACTTCTGCGACACCATGCGCATGGCTATTACCGGTGTCGAAGCCTTTGACCTTGACCAACTCTTGGATCTTGACATGGAAGTTCACCATCACTGCGCCAGCTTGCCCATAGCCTCGCTCAGCAGCATGGCCGATTCCTTGCCTGGCTTGGGAATTGTCGCAGCCGTACTCGGCGTCGTGATCACCATGGGAGCGCTCGGCGGCCCTCCCGAAGAGATCGGTCACAAAGTTGCCGCCGCTCTAGTTGGCACGTTCCTCGGAATCCTGCTGTGCTACGGATTGGTGGGACCGCTCGCCGCCAGCATGCAGAAGATCGCCGAAGACGAGGGCGCCTATTTGCATGTCCTACGCGTGGTGATGGTTTCTTTCCTGAAGGGAACCGCTCCGATTATGGCTGTCGAGTTCGCTCGCCGCGCGATTCCGGGTCATGTGCGCCCTTCGTTCCTGGAAGTTGAAAAGCATTGCAAGGGAGGCGGTGAAGCAGCGCCAGCCGCGGACGCCGCCGCCTCGGCGTCAGCGTAGAAAAAGATAAATCCCATGCCTGATTCACGTCCCATCATCATCATTAAGAAAAAAGGCGGACATGGCGGACATCATGGAGGAGCGTGGAAAGTCGCATACGCTGACTTCGTGACCGCGATGATGGCGCTCTTCATCGTGCTCTGGCTGCTCAACACCAGCAAGCCTGTGAAGGAAGCCGTGGCTGGCTACTTCAAAGATCCTTCCGGAACCGCAAACAAAATGGGATCCACGAAAGTAGGCACTGCCGAGGCCCTGGCCATTACCAAAGACGATATGCCCAAATTGAAGGAGGAATTAGAGAAGGCGATCAGCAAAGTCCCAGATTTCGACAAAATCAAAGATCAGATCGAAATGACCATAACTCCCGAAGGCTTGCGTATCGAACTCCTCGAAACCGAAACTGGGACCTTCTTCGAAGTTGGCAATTCCTTACCGAGCGACAAGGGAAAAGAGTTGCTGTCGCTGCTTGCAGTTGAACTGGGAAAACTTCCCAATCACCTCTCCATCGAAGGCCATACCGATTCCAAACCTTACACTGGTCGCCGCGAATACGGGAATTGGGAGCTTTCTACCGACCGCGCCAACGCCGCCCGTCGACTGATGCAACACGATGGTTTGCGAGACGACGAGGTCTCCGAAGTCCGAGGCTACGCCGATCAGATGCTGCGCACTCCCGGTAAACCGCTCGACCCATCCAATCGTCGTATTTCCGTAATCGTGCAGAATCTGGAACAAAAACCGGACCCGGTCGAAAAAAGGAACGCCAATCCCGAGGTCACCCCGCTCGCTGCAAGTGCTCCCAAAAAAGAATAGAAACTCATCACGCGCCCTCGTTTGTCATCTTGCACGATGGTTTGATTGATTGGTCCGGTCAGCGCCCACGTTACTGCATTGGGGACGCTCATCCGCTACAATGACGGGTTCGTGTTTTACCCAAATCAAAAGGAAACAAATTCGTGATTATTGGTGTACCCAAAGAGAGTTACCCGGGAGAGCGACGAGTTGCGCTCGTTCCCCTGGTAGTGCCCAACCTTCTCAAGGCGGGACTTGAGGTCGCTGTCGAGAAGAACGCGGGAGCAGAAGCCGGCTATCCCGACGCACTCTACGTCGACAAGGGCGCAAAAATCCTTCCCGATCGTGCCGCTGTTTTCGCGAATGCTGACATTATCGTTCAAGTGCTCTGCTACGGCTCGAACGACGTCACGGGAAAAGCGGACCTTCCACTTATGCGGCGTGGCCAGATCCTGATTGGTTTTCTTCGGCCACTTGGATCAGCGAATGTCATCCAGGAAATTGCTCAAACCGGCGTCACTGCATTCTCCGTGGAGTTGATGCCGCGTACTACTCGCGCCCAGAGTATGGACGTGCTTTCCTCGATGGGCACAATCTGTGGCTACAAAGCAGTACTCATCGCGGCCGACACTCTGCCCAGAATTTTCCCCATGCTGACCACCGCAGCCGGAACCATTACTCCAGCTCGCGTTCTCGTAATTGGCGCTGGGGTTGCCGGATTGCAGTCGATCGCCACTGCTCGCCGGCTGGGTGCTGTGGTTTCTGCTTACGACCTTCGTCCGGCATCGAAAGAGCAAGTACAGAGTCTGGGAGGGCGCTTCGTCGAACTTCCCATCGAAGCCAAAGATGCGCAGGATGCGCGCGGATACGGCACCGCTCAGGATGAAGCCTTCTATGCGAAACAGCGCGAGTTGCTCACCCGAGTCGTTGGGGAGAGTGACGTCGTGATTACGACCGCGGTTGTTCCCGGCAAAAAGGCACCCGTGCTGGTAACCGAGGAAATGGTGAAAGGGATGGCCCCAGGTTCCGTCATTTTTGATCTTGCGGGAGAGCGCGGAGGCAACTGCGAACTCACGCAATCCGGCAAGACCATAGTCGCGCATGGAGTCACGATTATTGGGCGCATCAATATCGCGACCGAAGTCCCTTATCACGCCAGCCAGATGTATGCGCGCAATGTCACGGCATTTCTTTTGCACTTAGTCAAAGAGGGAAAACTGCGGATCGATCTAAAAGACGAAATTACTCGCGAAACCCTGCTGACGCGGGACGGAGAAATAGTGAGCCAACGCGTCCGCGAATTCTTCAAGTTGCCAACGTTAGTTTCGCAAGGCGCATAACTGGGAACCGAAAACTGGGAACTGTCAACTGAAAATATGAACTCCTCAATCTGACAACGGGAGAAAACATGGGTTCAGCCTTAATCAACGGATTATTCGTTTTCATGCTTGCGGCTTTTATCGGATTCGAAGTCATCCGCCGAGTCTCGCCCTTGCTCCACACGCCGCTCATGTCGCTGACCAATGCCCTCGACGCCATCGCCGTCGTCGGCGCCATCGTGCTGGTCGGCGAACACAAGAGCACGCTTTCGTTCGTGTTCGGATTCCTGGCCGTAATCGCCGCGACCAGCAACGTTGTCGGCGGATTTCTAATCACCGACCGCATGCTGAAAATGTTCAAGTCGAGCCGCCCGACAAAACCATGAACACCGACTTGGCGGGCAATCAGCAAATCATCGAGATCGTCTACCTCATCGCCAGCGCTCTCTTTATTCTTTCGCTGAAGTGGATGAGTTCCCCAGCCACCGCCCAGCGCGGCGTCCGCGCCGGCGAAATTGGCATGGTCCTGGCAATCGCAGGCACTTTGTTGCACCACGGTATCGTGGACTACAAGTGGATCGCCATTGCCCTCGTCCTCGGAACTGGAATCGGAATTCCGCTGGGCATGGTTCACATGACTGCCGTCCCGCAGCGAACTGCGCTCAGCCACGCCTTCGGAGCGTTCTGCGTAACTCTGGTGGGCACCGCAGAATTCTATCTCCGTACTCCGAACGTTCCGCGTTTCATGATGGCAGTGCTCTCGATGGAAGTAATCCTAGGTTCTCTCACATTCACCGGAAGCTTGATGGCCGCCGGAAAGCTCCAGGAAATTCTGCCTCAGCGCCCCCTCATATATAAAGGACAGAACTTCGTCAATCTGTCGCTGCTGGCCGCTTCGGCCGCAATCGCCGCTTACCTCGTGATTCACCCCGAAGCCCGCCAGCTTTTCCCGGTGATAATTGCTGTTCCGCTGCTCTTCGGCGTGCTCATGATTGTTCCCATCGGCGGCGCAGACATGCCCACGGTCATCTCACTGCTCAATTCTTACGCCGGACTTTCCGCCGCCGCTATGGGATTCGTAGTCGACAGCAAACTCCTTATTATTGCGGGCGCGCTCGACGGATCTTCCGGTCTTATCCTCTCCGTCATCATGTCCAAGGCGATGAACCGATCCTTCACCAATGTTTTGTTCGGAGCTTTCGGACAGGTGCAGGCTTCGACCGTCGCTGGACAGGAAGAAAAAACAGTTCGCAGCGCGACGGCGGAAGAAGCCGCTGGAATCCTCTCCGCGGCGAACAAAGTTGTGATTGTCCCCGGCTACGGCATGGCGGTCGCCCAAGCACAGCACAAAGTTCGCGAGCTCTACGACGCTCTGACAAAACGCGGAGTGGATGTGCGCTTCGCTATTCACCCCGTTGCCGGCCGCATGCCCGGACACATGAACGTCCTGCTCGCTGAAGCTGATATTCCTTACGACCGCCTGATCGAGATGGATGACATCAACGGCGATTTCCCGCAAACCGATGTTGCCCTGGTGATTGGGGCCAACGACGTTACCAACCCAGCCGCCCGAACCGATACCGGCAGCCCGATCTACGGTATGCCAATCTTAGATGTAGACAAGGCCCGTACTGTCATGGTGATCAAGCGCGGCATGAGTCCGGGTTTCGCCGGCATCGACAACCCGCTCTACTATCTCGATAAGACCTTAATGCTCTTTGGAGACGCCAAGTCTTTCGTGAACAGCATTGTCCACGAGCTATCCGGGAACTCGCATTAACGAAGACGCGCTGCGTGTACTGTAGAAACGCAGCGAGCTACGTTTCTACCGCGTTGATTTCGGTAAGCGAAACCTTCTGCCGCCCGCTCGCGTCGAAGTTCGACGGATCGAGCCAGCGCTCGAACGCCGCTTTTCGTTTCGGCCATTCCGAGTCCAGCATCGAAAACCACGCTGTGTCCCGGTTGCGTCCTTTGATGATCATGTGCTGGCGAAAGATTCCCTCGAACCTAAAACCGAGACGCAGCGCCGCGCTTCGTGAAGGCGCATTCAGCGCGTTGCACTTCCACTCATAGCGCCGGTATCCTAAGTCTTCAAAAACATGGCGGGCCATTAGGTACGTCGCTTCGGTTGCTCCAATGGTCCGTTGCAAACGAGGCGTATACAGGATGCTTCCAACCTCAATTACCCGATGCGTCGGCTCCATGCGCATGTATGCAGCGTACCCAACAGCATCTCCGGACGGCTTCTCGAGAATTGCAAAGAACAACGGATCCTCCGAACTCGCCTTCTGATTCAGATGCAAATCGAAGTCAGCCCGGGTCGCAAACGGCCCCTCGAACAAATAACGCCAGAGGTGTTCCTTTTCTTTTCCACGTGAGCCCGCGTAGAGCGTCTCGGCGTGCGCCAAAGCATTAAGGGGTACAACTTGAACCACACGGCCGCTCAGAGTCACGCGTTGCGGACGCTTTGCCGGCGTCGCATCCACCGGCGCGCCGACGGGAACAATCTTGATGTTTGGTTCTGATGTCATTATCACGTCATTCCAGTGTCTAGTTGTTTTCCACAGTCTGAATTCTCGGACAATTCGCTTCTTTTCGCAGCTTAATCTGCGCTCTGACAAGAAAGTTACACGGCGGAGACAAAAGAACGTCATAACTTTGACATCTTGCAAACATCCTCGTGACACAAGACGAATTTCCGCCCCGTAATCTCACTTCACGTATCCCGCCACTTTTAAACACAGGGATGCCTTGAAGAAAGTTACGACAACTCGCTGCGTCTAGCCCAACAGTCCTGCGAGAACTTCATTAAACAAAAAGAATTGGAGCATAAACATGAAAAAAGAAGAACCTCTCCCATCCATCAGTGGTTCCGTCGGCCGCCGTTCCTTCATGAAAGGTAGTCTTCTGGCAGGAGGCGCATTAGTCGGCGCCGGTCTGCTGGCAAACGGAACCTTGGCCCATGCACAAAGCGGTTCTCTCAGCCAGGGTGATATCGCCATTCTCCAGTTTCTGGCGGCGGCAGAACTCATCGAGTCTGATCTGTGGATACAGTATGCGGAACTCGGTGGTATCGGCAAACTTCCACCGATCGAGATAGCTCCGCACGAACATTTGAACCCTTATCAAATTGCCTTGTCGAACCTCGACTCCGACGGCCCGCAATATATCTCCAGCAACACGCGGGATGAAGTCAGCCACGCTACTTTCCTTAACGCGTATCTGGTGTCGAGAGGAGCCCAACCGGTCGACCTTACCCCATTTGCAACTTTGAAGGGAAGCACAGCCCAGGGATCAACGGGCAAACTGCGGCTGACCAATCTCATGCAGCTCAACGTCGACACCAGTTGGTACGTTCGCTACCGCAGCGCAACCAACCCGGACCTCGGCGCCACCTTTCCTCAAGCGATCACTCTCAATGGAGTGACGGCCATTCCCAGAACCGATGCCGATTATCAGGGCCAACACAACTCCAACTTTAAAGGCAACGATCACATTCAGGCGATCGCGAACGTGGCCGCCTTTCACTTCGGACAAATTGAGCAGGGCGGATCAAGTCTCTACGCAGCCATGAGTCAAAAAGTCACCGATCCCGATGTGCTCGAGATCACACTCGGCATCGGCGGGGACGAAATCGCTCACTTCTTGGAGTGGGTTGATTTTTCGGGTAACGGAGTGCAAGCCCCCATTGCGCCCTTTACCGATTCCAAATCCGGGCTGACATTCCCCAATTTTTTCAGCCTGCCTCTTAACCGCCAGATTCAGCCCAGCCTGATCTTCCCGCTGCCTTGCAAGTTCAGGCCCGGACTCCCAGAGGTCTCGATCATTCGTCCACTGACCGATAAGTTCGCGGGAGCCGTGGCTGCGATCACAGGCCTCACCGCCAGCGGCCTCTTCATCGGCCAAAGCCAGAAGTTCTTCGACACTCTGCAAACTCTGGCGGAAGCCGCAGACGCAGCCGAACGCGGCGCTTAAACGGTCCGAAGTCGTGTGTAAGAGCGCCCTTGGATCCGCTCTCTCACTCGGCTTGCGGCGGGCGTTGTGCCTGATCTACAGTCATGGCGCCTGCCTCTTTCACCAACCTCATGATATTCGGATTTTAAGGAGCACTCATGTTTGAAGGATTGTTTCAACCTATGCATCTGCTGGTCATCTTCGGAATCGCCCTGCTCGTTTTCGGTCCCAAGAAACTTCCTGAGCTGGGAAAGGGAATTGGCGAGGGGATCCGCGGCTTCAAGTCAGCCATGAAAGCCGAGGAAGAGAAGCCAGCTAGCCCAGCCGTCGTCACCAGCGACCCAAACCAGATCAAAGCGTGACATCATGGGCTTTGGTACTGAACTACTACTCGTGCTTCTGCTTGGTTTCCTGATCCTCGGTCCCAAGCAGATGCACTCTCTTCTGGGCCGAGTGGCGCGGCTAAAAACCGAATTCGATAAAGCCACGCGCAACTTTAAGTCGCACCTTACCCTCGAGCTGGACCCCGCTCCACCCGAACTTAACTCCACGCAAGACAGCGCCAAGCGCATACCCTCCTGACCGGCAAGAAGCAGGTCCATTCTGGGAGGCGAACGCCGATCAGTTATCCCATAAATCATATTTCATCTACAGCGAAGCGTATCTAACTGACCGCCCGCGATGCCCCCGTTGCGGCGCAATATCCTAATAATCAACAGCTTACCTACTAGACAAGAGCTGGCAACGCATGTGCATATACTGCGTTGACACACTTGTTATTTCAGTGCTGCATTCGTGCAAGTCAACTAGAGTTTCGTGGAGGAAGTATGACACCTAAGCGCTTTTTGCTGTTCACTTTCCTGCTGGCACTGGCCGTCAGTATGCTAGCAAGCACTCTGGCCTTCGCCCAGTCGTCCACCACCGGCGAAATTAGCGGTACCGTCACCGACCCATCCGGCGCAGTATTGCCGAATGTCAGCGTCACTCTGAAGAGCCTCGACAAGGGAAACACCCAGACCGGCACAACTAACGCGCAAGGCGCGTATCGGTTCTCGCTGTTATCCCCCGGAAATTACTCGATTGCCGCCGACGCTCCGGGCTTCAAAACGTCCTCGATATCTCAGTCAGTATCGGTTGGCGCAGTCGCCATCACCAACATCAAGATGGAGCTTGGCACCACCGGAACCACTGTCGAAGTCAGCGGCGAAGCTCCGCTGCTGCAGACCGACAGCTCCGAAATTTCCACCACGATGAATACGCTCGCGGTGCAGAGCTTGCCCAACCCTGGCAACGATCTTAGCTTCATCGCCCAGACCGCTCCCGGTTCCGTCATGAACACCCAGAGCGGCTACGGCAACTTCTCGAGCTACGGAATCTCGGCAACTTCGAACTTGTTCACCATGAACGGCATGTATGACAACGATCCGTTCCTGAATCTGAACAACTCGGGCGCGACCAACCTGCTCCTCGGCAACAACGAGATTCAGGAAGCCTCGGTAACCAGCAATGGATATTCCGGCGAGTACGGCGGCTTCGCTGGCGCCACCGTGAACTACGTCACTAAGTCAGGCGGCAACCAGTTCCACGGCAACGCAGCTTACTGGTGGAATGGCTCCGCCATGAACGCCAACGATTGGTTCCACAACAACACCTCCCCGGCTACCCCGAAGACATTCGACAACGCCAACCAGTGGGCGACGTCCTTCGGCGGGCCAATTAAGAAGGACAAGGCTTTCTTCTTCATCAACTATGAAGGCCTGCGCGTCGTGGTTCCAGTCACCCAGACAGTTACCTATCCCAGCCCGCAATTCCAGACGGCGACGTTGAACAACTTGCCGTTGATCGGGCAGAGCGCCCAGATCCCATACTTCCAGAATATGTTCGGTCTGTGGAATGCTGCTCCCGGTGCTAGCACCCGCGGCACCCCTATTGCGCTTGGGGGCAACACGAACGGGGGTTGTGGCGATCTTGCCGGCGTTAATTCGGCCAGTGCAACGTCTATAACCGGCGGACCGGTATTTGGCACAGCGATTCCCTGCGCCAATAGCTTCCAGTCTGCTGTCAGCGCCCTGACCCACGAATTTCTGCTCGCGGGTAGATTCGATTTCAACATCACCAACAATGACAAGTTCTTTATTCGACTGCAGGAAGACAAAGGGCTACAGGCTACTTACATCGATCCCATCAGCCCGCTGTTCAACAGCACCAGCAATCAGCCTGAATATCAAACACAGGCCAGCTGGAACCACAACTTCGGCACCAAGGCTGTAAACAATCTTGTGGCGTCTGCGACTTACTACAGCGCGATTTTCAACACCACCGACCGGTCAGCGTCGCTCGCCGCGTATCCCACAAACCTGCTGCTGGCTGACGGATCTTTCGGCAACAGCTCTACGGGCCTCTCTTTGGG
>Ga0070762_10000522_pt1 | contig 16336 bp, 10 predicted proteins | sample HubBroMetageREF2_FD_66726 | JGI IMG/M metagenome (GOLD analysis project Ga0070762, IMG submission 66726) | Reference soil microbial communities from the Hubbard Brook experimental Forest, New Hampshire, USA - Hubbard Brook CCASE Soil... | ecosystem: Environmental > Terrestrial > Soil >...
CCCTGCATGATCGCCTCGTGCAATTCCAATCCCGACTTTCGCATGCGATTGAGATTCGAGACCATGATGATGCCGTTTTGTACCGCGACGCCAAACAGCGCGATGAAGCCAACGCCGCTCGCGACATTGAGATTCTGTCCCGTGAGGTGCAGTGAAATCAGACCACCGAGCATCGCCAACGGCACGACCCCCAAGATGAGCAAGGCCTGCCGGAAGGATTTGATGCCGATGGTGAGGAAAATCAGCATCATCCCCATCACCAGCGCCAGGATGACCAAGAGGCGCGCTTCCGCTCGCCGCTGGTTCTCGAACTGGCCGCCCCATTCCAGCCGAATCTTGCTCCGGTCAAAATGAACCTGCGAAGCGATCTTGGCTTGCGCCTCCTTAAGATAGGAAGTTAGGTCGCGGTCGCGGTTGTCGATCCGAATCGTGAGATTGCGCTGGCCGTTTTCGCGGGTGACCGTGCTCTCTCCGGAGCGCACGCGGATGTCGGCCAGTTCGGATAGCGGCACTTGCGCACCGCTCGAGGTATTCACGAGAAGATTGCCCAGGGCCTGCGGCGAATTGCGCGCATCCTGCGTGTACCGCACGGTCAACGGATAGGTTCTTTCACCGACATACACGGTGGACACCGGCGCCTGACCGACGCCGGTCTGAATGACATTCTGCACGTCAGTCATATTGATCCCGTAGCGGGCGGCCTTTTCGTGATCCAGTTTGATCTCGATCTGCGGGATCGGCGGCTCCTGAAACAGGGAGGCGCTCGAGGTGCCTTGGATGCCGTACAGAACATTGACGATCTGTGCGCCTATGGTGCGCAGCTCGTTCAGATCGTCGCCATAGAGCTTGGCCACCAACGGACTGTGCGCGCCGCCGATCATATCGTTGACGCCGTCGATGATGGGTTGGCTGATGCCGATGGAATAGCCGGGGAGGTTTTTGTTGAGGTCAGAGGCCAAACGGTCGACGAATTGCCGCTTCGATTCGCCCGAGGGCCAGGTGTCATAGGGCTTGAGTCCCACCGGCGCCTCGATGTGCGACATGGTCCAGGAGTCCGTGCCGTCATCATTGCGTCCGGTTTGCGTGACCACGTAAGACACTTCCGGATATTGGAGGACCGCCCGGCGCAAATCGCTCGCCATGTCGCTGGCCTTGTCCAAGGCCAGTCCCGTCGGCATTTGCACCTGGAGCCACAGCGCACCCTCATCCAAGTCCGGCAGAAATTCCCGGCCCACTGTTGCACCCAAGCCGACCACGGCAAACAACGCGAAAATCACCACGCCATAGATGATCCGCGGCTGCTCGAGACAGGTCCCAAGCACCCGGTCGTACTGGATGGTGAGGCGCTCGAGCCAGCGGTTGTGATACACGCGTCCGGGTTTGCGAAACGCCAGGTACGCAAGACCCGGCACCAGCGCCAGCGAGGTCAGCAACGCGCCGAACAGCGCATAACCCATGGTATAGGCCATGGGCGTGAACAATTTAGACTCGGCCCGCTCGAAGGAAAACAACGGCAGGTAAGCCGTGATGATGATGAGGCTGGCGAAGAAAATGGGGCGCGTGACTTGCAGCGTCGCGGCCTTGGCCTCGCTTTCGCTGAGTTCCTCGTTCGGCATGGCTTCGCGCCGGCGCAACACGGCCTCGGTCACGACAATGGCGCCGTCCACGAGGATGCCGAAATCAATCGCGCCGAGGGACAGCAGGTTGGCCGACACGTGCGTGAGATTCAGAAGCGTGAACACCGACACCAGCGCGAAGGGAATGCTCACGGCGACCACGAAGGCGCTGCGCGGGCTGCCTAAAAACAGAATCAAAATGATGAAGACCAGGCCGATGCCTTCGAGAATGGTTTGTCCCACTTTATGGATCGTGTTTTTCACCAGGTCGTCGCGGTCGATGTAGGGAACGATCCGCACGCCCTCACCGGCCAATTTGGCGTTGAGCTCGGCCACCTTGGCGTGCACGCCGCGCAAGGTTTGCGACGGGTTTTGATACTTCAGCATCAGCACGATGCCTTCGATCGTGTCCGGATTCTTGTCCTTGCCGAGAATGCCCTCACGTTCCTGATGACTCAACACGACGGTGCCGAGGTCGCGCACCAGCACCGGTGTGCCGCCGACTTGGGTGACGACGATGGAGCCGATCTCGGCGAGGCTATGGATCAGTCCGACACCGCGGATGACGTAGCTCTGATCGCCTCGAGAGACGCGCCCGCCGCCGGCATTGTTGTTGTTGTTATTGATGGCGTCGATGACATCGGTGATGCCGAGCCCATAGTGCTGCAGCTGTTTAGGATCGAGGTCCAGCTGGTACTCGGTGGTAAAGCCGCCGAAATTCGTGTCATCGACGACGCCGGGAACCGACTTCAGAGCCGGAATCACGACCCAGCGCTGGATCTCGGACAGCTCCTGCAGATTTTTTGTGTCGCTCTCCAGCGTGTAGCGGTAAATCTCGCCGCCGGGACCCGCCACCGGATCGAGCGAGGGCGTCGCGCCGGCCGGCAACACCGCCTGCCCAATGCGCTCGGTCAGGCGCTGCCGCGCCCAGTAGTCCTCGTAGCCATCGCGAAACAGCACCGTGATCAGGGATAAGCCGAAGGTGCTCGAGGAGCGCATCAGCAATAGGCCGGGCGTGCCGTTGATCTGGCGCTCGAGCGGCACGGTGATCAGTTGTTCGACTTCCTCGGCCGCAAGCCCGGGAATCTGGGTGGTGACCTGCGCCGCGACATCGCCGAGTTCCGGATACGCCTCGACCGATAGGGTCTCCCATGCGTAAACGCCGAAGGCGGCCAACAACGCGGCCAGGATGAATACCGCGACGCGGCGGTGCAGGCAAAACGAGACGAATTGATCAATCATGGCAATCAGTCATTCAAGAGGATTGCGCCTTTGACGAGCACTTGCTCGCCGGCGCTCACGCCGGAGCGGATGGCGACCGATGAACCTTCCTCGAGCTGCGCATCGACGGTGCGCCGCTCGAAGGTCCAGGGCGCGGTGGCGACAAACACACTGGTCCTATCGTTGTTCATGAGCAGCGCCGAGCTCGGCAGCACGACCAAGGAGCGAGCGCCTCCCGACAGCACGACGCTCGCAAACATGTTGGGCTTCAACGCATAGTCGCCGTTCGCGAACGCGATGCGCATTCTTCCGCGCCGTGAGTCGGAATCGAGGACGTCCGAGACAAACAAGACTTTCCCGTGCAGTACCCGGTCGGGATAGGCCGACAGGGTGACCTGCGCATCTTGATTTTTGGAGACATCGGCAATGTCTTTCTCGGGAACCATTGCCGTGACCCAGATAGTGCTCAAATCCGCGATGGTCATCAGCGGCTGCGTCGGATCATTGATCATGTTGCCCGGCGCCACGTTCAACGCCGTCACGCTGCCGCCTACGGGCGCCGTCACGGCCAGCTCGCGCGATGCCGGTTTGGCTTCGGCGGATGCGCCGAGCGTTTTCAAGTGCGCCTGAGTGCGCGTGTATTCGGCGGCAGCCTGGGCGTAGTCGCTCTTGGCTTGATCCAAATCTCGATCCGACGCCACACCCAGCTTGTTCTGCGCCTCCTGGCGCTCAAGAGTCTTCTGGTTCAATTTGAAGGCATCGGCGGCCTTTTCATTGTCGGTGTAGGCCTGCGCGAGATCCGGCGAATCAATGATTGCCACCACCTGGCCGCGGTTCACGCGATCGCCGAGCGCCACTTTCAGCGCAATGAGCCGGCCGCTCAATGGCGTCAGTACGGTGGCCGTGCGCGCGGGATCGGATTCGACCACGGCCGGCAGCAGCAACTTGGGACTGAGCGCTTGCGTCGATGCCGCCATCACAGTCAAGCGGCTGCGCAGCGCCGAGCCTTCGGGAACGACGATCTTGTCCCCTTGGCGCACCATCAAGTCAGGGGTGGACGAACCCTTATCGCTGCGGTTGAGCAGGCCAAAACCATGGGTCAACAATGTGACCAGGAGCAGCAGACCGAGTCCGATGCCGCCCCAGAGGAAGACGCCGCCGCGAAAATTTGGCTCATGATCATGTATAGGCATGGCTCACCCGAAAAACGTGTCTGCGGACGGTAAGACAGTTCGATGACGAATCAGTGTCGGAAAGGGCGCTCACGGTCCTTTTGCCGCGCACTCAGGTTAAAAACTGCGCGCATGCTATGCCTCTTCCCTTATCCTGTCTAGGGGGATAGGATGGATGCTCTGGATTGGAAGCACGAGGCACGATGCATAAATTTCCCGAAGTCGCGACCCGACTGAAACGCGCCCAAGGCCACCTGATCGCGGTCATCGACATGATGGAGTCCGGCCGGTCCTGCATGGACTTGGCGCAGCAACTGCACGCGGTGGAAAAGGCGATCGCCAACGCCAAAAAAGAGCTGATCAAGGATCACATTCATCACTGCATGGAGGAGACCTCCGAGGCTCTTCCGCGCGAGTTTCGCGAGCTGATCAAGGAATTCCAGGGGGTCACCAAGTATCTTTGATCGATGTCGCGGTGTCGGGCGCCACCGAGCCGCCCAGCGCTTGAAATAGCGCCGCCGTATCCGCAAAGCGATTCGCGCGCGACTGAATCACGGTGATCAACGCCTGCTGATAGGCCTGTTCGGCATTGAGCTGCGCCAAATAGCTCACGGCACCGATCTTTAGCTGCTGCTGCGTCACGCCGAGGCTTTTTTGGGCCGCAGTTTCGGCGCGGCTGGCGGCATCCAGCGCCTGCGCATCCGCAGCCAGTGCGTGCAGGGCGTCAGCGACGTTTTGAAAAGCCGTCAGGACCGCGGACTTGTAGGCCGCGCCGGCCTGATCCAGCGCCGCATCGGCAGCGCGTTTACGGTGCAGCAGCGTGCCGCCGTCGAATAGGGTCTGTGTGGCATTGGCGCCAATGCTCCAAAAACCCGTGCCCGGCTTGAATAAATCGCTCATGGCGGTTGCGGTACTGCCGACATTGCCGGTGATCGTGAATTGCGGCAGTAGATTGGCGATCGCGACGCCGACCTGCGCGGTCGCCGAATGCAATTGCGCCTCGGCCGCGCGCACGTCGGGCCGCCGCTCGACCAGTTCTGAAGGCACCCCGAGCGGCAAATCTTGAGGCAGCACCAATTGATCGAGCTGCAAATGGTCAGGCGTCAGATCCGCCGGCAACCGTCCGGTCAATACCGCCAATTGATCTTGCATCTGATGCAGCTGCCGCTGCAGCGGGGGCAGCGTTGCTTCCAATTGCGCGAGAGCCGCCTCCTGCGCGTAGACGTCGACTTCCGCAATGGCGCCCAGATCCAGTTCTCGGCGCAGCACAGCCAGGGATTCGCGTTCCAGCGCAATCACCCGTTCCGTCGCGGCAATCTCGGCCCGAAACCCGGCCTCTTGGATCGCGGACGTGACGACATTGGCCGTGAGCGTGAGATAGGTGGCATCGAGCTGAAAACGCGCGGCTTCCGCTTGCGCGGCCAATGATTCCACTTGCCGGCGATTCGCGCCAAATATGTCGGGAACGAAGTTTACGGTGACTTGCGGCGTGAACAAATTGAAGAGGGGAGTTCCCGAGGCCAAGTCCGGCGCCAGAACACCGGTGGCGTTGCGGTTGCGGCTGGCATCGAATTCGCCCTGCACCGCCGGAAAATAGCTGCCGCGCTGCGCGGCGGTATTTTCCAGCGCCTGGCGCAATGCCGCTTGAGCGGACCGCACATCAGGATTGGCGCGCAGCGCGGCGGCGACCAGCGCCTCGAGTTCCGCGGAACCAAATAGCGTCCACCAATTTTTCGGTACGTCGGCGCCGGCCAGAAAGGTTTGCGCTGCCCCGCCGGGCCCCGAAGCCGAAGCGGTATTAGGCGCCAGAGGCTCGACCGTGAAACGCGGCGGCTGCGGCGGCGCAGGTCTGTGAAAATTGGGACCGACGCAGGCGCACATCGTCAAAGCGCAGCATGCGAACGCCGTTACCTGTTTCATGCGCCGCTCTCGCGGGGTAATTCCTGCGGCATTTCTTGGGCCCGCGAGAATTTCAAGATCAGCACGGGCAGCACCAGCAATATCAACAGCGGCGCGAACAGCATGCCGCCGACCACGACTCGGGCCAGGGGACGCTGAACTTGCGATCCGATGTTGGACGAAAACGCCGCCGGTAAGAGTCCCACGCACGCCACGATGCAGGTCATCGTGACCGGCCGAAGCTGCGTGCGGCAGGTTTGCAGCATTGCGCTGACACGGTCGAGTCCGGATTCGAGGCTCAAATGGTAGTAAGACAGGACCAGAATCCCGTCCATGGCCGCGATTCCGAACAACGCCACGAAACCGATCGCCGAGGAGACGCTGAAAGGCGTACCGGTGATCCACAAGGCGAAGACGCCTCCCACCAGGGCCATGGGAATGACGCTCGCGGCCAGCAGCGCGTCGCGCAGGCTGCTGAAATTCAAGTACAGCAGCAGCACGATGAGCGCGATCGACAGCGGAACGACCACGCCCAGTCGCGCAATGGCCTCCTGTAAATTCCCGAATTCTCCCACCCACTCCAAACGGTAGCCGCCCGGCAACACCACCGAAGACTCGACGCTGCGTTGCGCCTCGAGCACCGCGCCGCCAAGATCGCGGCCCCGCACGCTGAACTTGATGGGCACGTAGCGCTGCTGCTGCTCGCGATAGATGAACGCCGCGCCGGAGACCAAGCCCACGCTCGCCACATCCTCGAGTGGAATCTGGATGACGCCTCCCGAAGCGGCTTGGGCCGCGATCGGAATCCGTCGGATGGAATCGAGATTCTGCCGAAAGGGCGCGGCAAGCCGCACCATCATCGGAAAATGCCGATCGCTGCCGCCTTCGTACAGATCGCCGGCGCTCTGGCCGCCGATGGCGGCCTGCACCACGGCGTTGATATCGCCGGGCGCCAGGCCATAGCGGGCGGCGCGCACCCGATCCACGTCGATGCGGATGGTGGGTTGACCCAGTGAATGCAGCACGGCGAGGTCGGTGATTCCCGGCACCTTGGCCAGCACCGCGGCGATGCGATCCGCGGTCTTTTCCAGTGTCTCCAAGTCGTTGCCATAGACCTTGACCGAATTCTCGCCCTTGACCCCGGAGGCAGCTTCCTCAACGTTGTCCTGTATGTATTGAGAGAAATTGAAATCCACACCGGGGAACTGCTGTTCCAGCGCCTCAGTCATTTGTTGGGTGAGTTTTTCCTTGTCGACGCCGGCGGGCCAGGTGTCGAAGGGTTTTAACGGCACGAAAAATTCGGCGTTGAAATATCCGGTCGCATCCGTCCCGTCGTCGGGCCGGCCATGCTGCGAGACCACCGATTCCACTTCCGGATAGGCAGCCATGAGCCGGCGCATCCGATTCACGTAGGTGTCGCTGTCTTCCAGAGAAATGGACTGCGGGAAGGTCGCTCGAACCCACAGATTTCCCTCTTCCAGTTTGGGCAGGAATTCCAATCCCAAGGAGCGCACGGCGACAAACGCCAGCACCAAAAGCACGCCGAGCGCGGAGAAGGTGATGATGCGGTTTGCCAGCACGAATTCCAGGGCCGGCTCATAGACGCGGCGCAGCCAGCGTACGACCGCAGTTTCACGCTCCTCGGCTTTTACATCAAACAAGATCAGGCTCAAGGCGGGCGCGATCGTGAACGTGGCGATCAAGCCTCCCGCGATGGCGTAGGCATAGGTTTTCGCCATCGGACCGAAGATGTGTCCTTCGATCCCCGATAAGGTAAAGAGCGGCACGAATCCAGCGATGATGATGGCGGCGGCGAAGAAAATGGATTGACTGACTTCCGCGGCGGCGACCGAGATGATTCCGGTCTTGCCGCGAAATCCGCTGCGCACGCGCATGCGGTGCAGGGCGCTTGGGCCTTGACCCAAGTGCGCCGAGGCCTCCGCCAGATGCCGATAGATGTTCTCGACCATGATCACCGTGGCATCGACGACCAAGCCGAAATCGATTGCGCCGACCGAGAGCAGATTGGCAGACTCGCCGCGCAACACCATGAGCCCGATCGCGAACGACAGCGCGAAGGGTATGGTCATCGCCACGATGATGGCGCTGCGTATGTTGCCGAGGAACGCCCACTGCAGCAGAAAAATCAGCACGATGCCGGCAATCATGTTGTGCAGCACGGTGCGCGTCGTGACATGGATCAAGTCGCTGCGATCGTAGATGCGCTGAATGCTGACGCCCGGCGGGAGAATGCCGCTGCCATTGACCTTGTCCACCTCCGCTTCGACCCGCTTGATCGTGGGGATGCTTTCCGCGCCGCGCCGCATCAGCACGATGCCCTGAACGATGTCATCGACATCGTCGTAGCCCGCGATCCCCAAGCGCGGCATATTGCCGATGGTCACTTCGGCCACATCGCCGAGCACCACCGGCGCTCCTTGATTGTTGGCGATCATGGTGTGACGAATTTCATCGGCCGAATGAATCAGGCCCACCCCGCGCACCACGGCGGACTGCGCGCCGAAATTGACCGTTTGGCCGCCGACATTGATATTCGCGTTGCCCAGCGCCTGCAAAACCTGCGGCACGGACAGGCCGTAGCCGACCAGCTTGCGTTGGTCGATGGCGATGTCGTAAGTCTTGGTTTTGCCGCCCCAACCGGTCACATCGATCACGCCCGGTACGGCCTTGAAGCGGCGTTCGAGCACCCAGTCTTGCAGCGTTTTCAGGTCCGTGACCGAATAATTCGGTGGGCCCGTCACTCGATAGCGATAGATCTCGCCGATGGGGCTGGTCGGCGATATTTGCGGCTGCGCGCCGTTTTGCAAGTTGCCGAGCTGCGAGAGGCGGTTGGTGACCCATTGCTCGGCCTGCGTGTAGGTGAAGTCGTAGGTGAATTGCACCTTCACATCCGAAAGGCCGAATAGAGAAATCGTGCGGATCGCCTGCACATTGGGGATGCCGGCCATTTGGATTTCAAGCGGGATGGTGATGTAGCGTTCGATTTCCTCGGCCGACTGCCCCGAGTTTTGCGTCACGATGTCGACCAGCGGAGGCACAGGATCCGGATACGCCTCGATGTTGAGGTTCAGAAAGCTGGCGGCGCCCGCGGCGAGCACCATGCACAGGATGACGATGATGAGCACGCGCTGCCGAAGCGCGAAGCTGACGATGGCATTCATGTGGTGGCGGGAGCCGCCGCTTGATCAATGAACAGGCCGCCCTTGGTGACGACGTTTTCACCCGGCTTCAAGCCCTCGAGCACCTCGATCAAACCGTCATTGCTGCGTCCCGTGCGAATGCTCCGCAAGCTCAGCAACCCATCTCCGGCGACCACCCACACGTGTGCAGCCGCCCCTTCATAGAGCACCGCACTCTGGGGTACGGCGGGCGACTCGGATGCTTCGCTGGTGAGAATACGGAAATTCGCAAACATCTCAGGCTTCAAGGCGCCATCGCGGTTGCCGATTTCGGCGCGCACGGGCAAGCGATGGGTGACCGGGTCGACCACTGCGCTGACATAGGTGAGGCGCGCCTTGAACACGCGCTCCGGGTAGGCGGGCACATGCACCTCGACGGACTGTCCCAGCTTGACGAGAGCCGCGTCGGTTTCGCGCACGTTGGCAAGCAGCCAGACGCTCGAGATGTCGGCGATGATGAATTGCGGTGTGGCGCCGCCGCTTTGCACATATTGGCCCGGTCCCACCTGTCGATCCACCACCACGCCGGCGATCGGCGCGGACAGCGTCGCCACGGGACTGATGGTCTGATTTTTTTCCAGCGCAGCGATTTCCGCCGGCGACTTGCCCAAAATGCTCAAGCGGTTGCGAACCGCGCTGAGCGCGGTTTCCGCCGCCGTGAGGTCGGTCTGCGCGGCTTGCCAATCCTGCAGGCTGCCGCCCTTGGCGTCGTACAGCGCGTGCTTGCGGGTTTCCGTAATGCGCGCAAGTTTCAGCTGGGACGCGGCCGTTGCAAGATCGTTTTGCGCCTGAACGAATTCCGACGCCTCCAGTGTTGCAAGCGGGGCGCCGGCCTTCACGGTGTCGCCGAGGCCCGCGATGACGCGCGTGATTCGGCCTGAATAGGGCGAGAACACCGGCGTCGCGCGATCGGCATTGGCGGCAATTTTCCCTTCGGTCAACTCCTCGCTGACAAAACCGTGCAGCCCGACCGGTTCAACCGTCAGCGTCTTCATCTGCACCGCCGAAGCGCGAAAGGTGCCGGCCGGTAAAGTGGGCGCCGCAGCGGGACTTGCACGCTTGCCCAGCAGGGATTCCGCCGCCCAAAAACCGAATACGGCTACCAACACCACGGCAATGCCGATGCCGACCGCGAACAGTTGCCGCTCGCGCGGCCACGCGCGCCGGTTGATTGCCTCCTGGCCGCTCGAAGGCGGCTTAGATTCGCCTGATGCGCTGCTCATTCCTGGACCTCGTTCGGCAACGGTGCGGTGTCCGCCCGTTAGGCAGCGCCGCGATTCAGCTGCGCGGTGTTCGCGGAGGGGTTCACAGCGGTGTCCGCAGCAGCGCCGGCAGCGGGCAGGCGCACCGCAAAGGTGGAACCGACGCCCTCGCTGCTATCGACCTCGATCGTGCCTCCATGCAGCTCGAGCACCATGGCGACGAGGTGAAGGCCGACGCCGCTGCCGGCGACGCCGACCGCGTTCGCGCCGCGGAAATAGCGTTCGAATAAGTGGGCACGATCCCGTTCTGGAATTCCGATGCCCCGGTCGCGTATGCGAACCGCGATGTTTTCCCCGGAATCGCGGTATGCCGTTACCTCGACCGGGTCGCCCGGTGCGGAATACTTCAGAGCATTGGACAAGAGGTTGCTGAACAACGCGAACAGCAATTTGCGATCTCCATGCATGAGGCTCGGCAGCTCGGCGAAGTCCTCGCGGATATCCGCGCTTCGCGTGGTTTCCCGATGCAGTTGACACACCTCGTGCAGCAGTGCCGCGGGCGCGAAATCGCTGGGGCGATACACAGCCTGCCCATCCAGCAGCAGCGAAGCGCCGAGCAGGCTGTCCATGATGCCCGTGAGACGCGTCACGGCGCTGCGAATTCGCAGTGCGCGCTCCAGCAGGTCATTCGGCGCCAGCCGGTCCTTGAGCTTGATCAAGCGCTGCGCCTGAGCGTCGATGACGGTCAGGGGAGTGCGGAACTCATGCGAGGTCATGGTGACGAAATTGCGCTGTTGCGCCGTCGCGCGCCGCTCATTCTCGAGGGTTGTCTCGAGCGCCGCGGCCTGCTCGATCAATCGCTGCTGACTCTGCACCAGCGCGATCGCATTGTCGCGAAAAACCGCGACCGAACGCGCCATCTCGCCGATCTCGTCGTCGCGCCGCGTGCCGGGAATGCTGACATTCGTATCATGAGAAGCCAGGGCTTGCATGCGCCGCGCCAGATTGAGCAGCGGGCGCGATACCGACCGCGTGATGTAAATGATCGTCGCCAAAACCAAACAGGTCGCCACGATCATCGCGGTCACGATGAGGCGGCTGTCGTGCAAATAGGTGCCGGCGGCACGCTCGCTCGCCTGCCGCGCCTTCGAGACGGTCTGGTCTGTCAGCCTTCCCAAGGTTTCGCTTGCCCGATCGAACGCCTGCCGCGAAGTTGTCATGTACATGACGATCGCGCCGGGCTTTGCACCCGAATGCGATAGTGCGAGCACTTGAGCCGCGATCTTCTGGTACGCCGTCCATTCGCTCGCAAACTCATCGTAGAGCCGCTGCTCCGAATTCTCGTGCGGCAACGCCTCGTAAGCGCGTTGCGCACGCGCGACTTTCGAGTTAAGTTCCGCGATCTCCGTTTCGCTGGCGGTGAGTTCGGCCGCCGTATTGGACAGCAGGTGAGTACCCTCGCCGGTCCGGTAGTCGGACATGTAATTGTTCAGATCGCCGATCAGGCGAATGTCCTGTAGCCATTGATTGCGAATCTCATCGGACACGCGATTCACGTCGCTGAGGCGCTCCATGCTGAAAACGCCCAGTCCGATCATGAGCAGCAGAAACAGCAGCGACGCGGCGGACAGCAGGATTCGAATGGCGCGCGGTGCGCGGCGAGCTGGCGGCGCGCTCACGGGTCTATCAGCCGGCCGGAGACGGCTTTCACCGCGGCTTGCACGCGCGTGACGACGTCGAGCTTGCGGCATGCGGTTTCGATGTGGAAATCGACGTTACGCTTGCTCGTGCCGATGATCTGCGCAATTTCACTTGAACTCTTGCCGCGCGCCGCCCAGGTCAAGCATTCAACTTCGCGGTCGCTCAGGTCGACCCGCCGGGCCCAGGATTCGGTTCGAGCCACTTTGGCGAGGCGTGCGCGAATGATGGTATCGAGGATCTCGAAGTCGATCGGCTTGACGACGTAATCATCGGCGCCAAGACGGCGGCCTTTGAGCTGATTGTCCCGATCCCCGAGTGCGGTCAGGAAGATGAACGGCATGGACGCAAAGCGCGGCGTCAGTGCGGTCAGGCGATCGAGCAATTCAAAGCCGCTCATCACCGGCATGCTGACGTCGCAGAGCACCAGATCGGGTTGAGCTTTGAGCACGGCGGAAAAGCCCGCTTGACCGTCATGCGCCAGAGCCATTTCATAGCCGCGCTCCTCGAATTCCTCAGCGATGAGCGCTGCGGTCTCGAGATCGTCCTCTACGCACAGGATTTTCTTACGCAGCGGCACCATATCGTAATGATCCGCGCTGTCGAAACGGGCGTCTACTGTGATCCGTTACAGTAAATCTTGATAAATGCCTCAATCGCCGAGACTAATGTCTATGTTATCAACCACTCTTTTCACTCCCGGCATTCTCCTGACCAGGCGCTTCATGGCGATGACGTCCCAATAGTCCGTCGCAATTCCGCGCAAGGTGACGACGCCGTTCTTGGACGTGACGGCTACATGCTCAGAAAAGATGTAGCGGTCCGAGTGCAAGGCCGTCTCGACTTGCTCTTTCACCTCTTCGTCGGTTTTGGCGACCTTCCTGGCCGTGACGGTGATCTCCTGCAGCGCATCGCGGCCCGCTGCAGGGGCATGCTGCGCGGCAACGGGCGGCGCACAGAGACCAAGCACCGGCGCGCAGGCTGCGCTGAGCAACACCTTTGCGATATAAAGTCGCGCTGCCGATCGCCGCATAAAAGTCCTCTCGCACGTTGTGCACGTGCACTATAGGCGGCCGCGAAATAAATTTCTGTTAAGAAGTGCCGAGGCGGGCGCGATCAGGGCTTCGGTTTCGGTATCCGCTTGGCGATGACTTCGGCCTTTTCTTTTTCGCCAAGCTTGGTGGGCCGGGTCCAATTCTCGATGGTGATCTGCTTTGACCTTTCGAGCGTGAGCTTGTCATCCGGCGTGCTCGAGGTGATCGTCGATCCCGCGCCTGTCGTGGCGCCCGCGCCGATCCGCACCGGCGCCACCATCATGGTGCCGGAGCCGATGGACGCGCCGTCTTCGATGAACGTGGGCCACTTGTTGGCGCCGTCGTAGTTGCAGGTGATGCTGCCGGCGCCCACGTTGACATCCTTGCCGACGTGCGAATCGCCGAGGTAGGTCAAGTGATTGGCCTTGCTGCCCGCGCCGATCTCGGTGTTTTTGACTTCGACAAAATTGCCGATGTGCACCTCGCGGTGCATGACGGTACCGGGCCTGAGCCTCGCGAAGGGTCCGATGCGGCAATCCTGCGCGACGATGGCATGATCGACGACACTGTTGGCAAGGATTTCGGTGCCTTCGCCGATGCGCGAATTGGCGATCACGCAGTTGGGTCCGACCTTCACGCCGGCCGCCAGATGAACCTTGCCGATGAGTACGGCATTGATATCGATGAAAACATCGCGGCCGACTTGGATGTCGCCGCGGATATCGATGCGGGCGGGATCTGCCAGCGTCGCGCCGGCGAGCATCAGCTCCTCCGCGCGCTGACGCCGCAAACCCGCCTCGACTTCGCTAAGCTGAATCTTGTCGTTGACGCCCGCAACCTCCAAGGCATTCGCAGCGGGTATCGCCTCGATGCGTGTGCCCGCTTGCGCGGCGCCGGCGACCACATCGGTCAGAAAGTATTCGCGCTGAGTGTTGTTCCGTCCTAACCCCAACAGCCACTCGCGCAGGCGTCCCGCCGGCGCCGCCATGAGGCCCGAATTGACCTCGCTGATCTGCAGCTGTTCCGCGCTCGCGTCCCGGTGTTCGACGATCGCGGCGACCTGGCCGTCGGCATTGCGCACGATGCGTCCATAGCCGTGCGCCTCGTCGAGGTTGACGGATAATATGGCGAGCGCGCCCGTGTCGGCGGCGGCGATCAATTTCGACAGCGAGGCGCCGCTGATGAGCGGCACATCGCCGTACAACACCAACACGGTGTGCTCATCGGGAATGACGCACATGGCCTGCATCACCGCATGGCCCGTGCCGAGCTGATCCGCCTGCAAAACCCACTCGACCGGCTCGCCGTGCAGCGCCGCTTGCACCTGCGCGCCGCCGTGTCCGTAAACCACGTAGATATTGCCGGGATTCAACGTACGCGCCGTGCTTATCACATGCTGCAGCAGCGGTTCGCCGGCCAAGGGCTGCAGCACCTTCGGCAGGTCTGAGTTCATCCGCTTACCCTGGCCGGCTGCCAAAATCACGACCGAAAGCTGCATGCAGACTCCGTGTGCGGGAGATCTCTAACGTTTCTTGCGCAGGCGCTCGATGGCGCGCAATTGCGCCAACACGCGCACCAGTTCCGCCTGCGCCTCGGCGATATCCATTTTATCAGTGCGATTGCGAACGGCATCCTCCGCGCGCTGTTTCGCGGCGACCGCGGCAGCCTCGTCCAGATCTTTCGCGCGCACCGCGGTGTCCGCGAGCACCGTCACGAGGTGCGGCTGGATCTCCATCGCGCCGCCGCCGACAAAGAAGGACTGCTCCTCCTGTCCCTCGGTCTCCACGCGTACCTCGCCAGCCGTCAAGGTGGTCAGCAACGGCGCGTGACGCGGGTAGATGCCGAGCTCGCCCTGCGATCCCGGCGCGAAAACCCGCGTGGCCTCGCCGGAAAAGATCTGGCCCTCGGCGCTGACGATGTCGACGTGAATGGTATTCGCCATGATTTAGTGCAGCGTTTTGGCTTTCTCGACGGCCTCTTCGATGGCCCCGATCATATAGAACGCCTGCTCCGGCAGGTGATCGTATTCGCCCGCGATGATGGCCTTGAAGCCGCGGATGGTGTCCTTGAGCGAGACGATTTTCCCGTCTTGGCCGGTAAACACTTTCGCGACGTTGAAAGGCTGCGACAAGAACCGCTGGATCTTGCGCGCGCGGTAGACGCTGAGCTTGTCCTCTTCGGACAATTCATCCATTCCCAGAATCGCAATGATGTCCTGCAATTCCTTGTAACGCTGCAGTACGGCCTGCACGGCGCGCGCGGTATCGTAGTGTTCCTGGCCGACCACCAGAGGATCCAGCTGGCGGCTGGTGGAATCCAGCGGATCCACAGCCGGATAAATGCCCAGCGAGGCGATCTGCCGCGACAACACCACCGTGGCGTCCAAGTGGGCGAACGTCGTCGCCGGCGAAGGATCGGTCAAGTCGTCCGCGGGAACGTATACCGCCTGAATCGAGGTGATCGAGCCGGTCTTGGTCGAGGTGATGCGCTCCTGAAGGACGCCCATCTCCTCGGCCAGCGTCGGCTGGTATCCGACCGCCGAGGGCATGCGGCCGAGCAGCGCGGACACTTCGGTGCCGGCCAGGGTGTAGCGATAAATGTTGTCGACGAAGAACAGCACGTCGCGGCCCTTTCCGGAAGCCTGTTTCTCGTCGCGGAAATACTCGGCCATGGTCAAGCCCGTGAGCGCGACGCGCAGGCGATTGCCCGGCGGCTCATTCATCTGGCCGTACACCATGGCCACTTTGGATTTCGAAAGATCGTCTTTATCGATGACGCCCGACTCGATCATCTCATGATAGAAGTCGTTGCCCTCGCGGGTGCGCTCACCGACACCGGCAAACACGGACAAGCCACTATACTGCTTGGCGATATTGTTGATCAGTTCCAGCATGTTCACCGTCTTGCCGACGCCGGCGCCGCCGAACAACCCGACCTTGCCGCCCTTGGCAAACGGCACCAGCAGGTCGATCACCTTGATGCCGGTCACCAAAAGATCCTGGCCGCCCGCCTGTTCGTCATAGGCCGGCGCCGGCCGGTGAATCGGCAGATACTCCGTCGCCTTCACGGGGCCGCGCTCATCCTGCGGTTTGCCCAAAACATCCATGATGCGACCGAGCGTGCCCGTACCCACCGGCACCAGAATTCCCTTGCCCGTGCCTTTGACGGTAAGGCCCCGGCGCAGGCCTTCGGAGGGGCCCATGGCGATGGCGCGTACCACGCCGTCGCCGAGCTGCTGTTGCACTTCGAGAGTCAGGTCCACGTCGTCGAGTTTGAGCGCGTCATACAGCTTGG
>Ga0070762_10000523_pt1 | contig 16332 bp, 12 predicted proteins | sample HubBroMetageREF2_FD_66726 | JGI IMG/M metagenome (GOLD analysis project Ga0070762, IMG submission 66726) | Reference soil microbial communities from the Hubbard Brook experimental Forest, New Hampshire, USA - Hubbard Brook CCASE Soil... | ecosystem: Environmental > Terrestrial > Soil >...
GCTACGTCCGGTGGCGGCTTTGCATTGATGAGCGAAGGCCTCGGCCTCTCAGCCATGATGGAAACTCCGGTAGTGGTAATCGACTGCCAGCGGGCCGGTCCGTCCACGGGGGTTCCGACCAAAACGGAGCAAGGCGATCTTTGGCAAATGCTAGGCGCCGCTTTCGGCGATTATCCCCGGGCGCTGGCCGCTCCACTCGATATCGGAGACTGCTTCAAAATCATCCCTGAGATTTTCAATATCGCTGACCGGTTCCAGTGCCCGGGCATCGTGCTCTGCGATCTATTGCTGTCGGAAGGCAGGCTCAGCGTCGATCCGAAGGACTTGGACTTTGCCCCCATCATCGATCGTGGGGAACTGATCACCACAGCTTCCTCCGGGCCAAATGGCGACGGCGTCTACAAGCGGTACAAGATTACCGAAAGCGGCATTTCCCCGCGCGCGGTCCCGGGCGTTCCTGGTTACACCCACACGGCGGCGAGTGACGAGCACGATGAAGACGGCGTCCTGATCAGCGACGAATTTACAAATCCAACGAAGCGCCGCGCCATGATGGAAAAGCGTATGCGGAAGGTCGCCGGGATTGAAGCCGCGGTTCCTCCGCCGGTGCTATGGGGCCCGCGTGATGCTGATGTCACGCTGATCGGCTGGGGCTCCACTAAAGGCGTGATCGAGGAGGCCTGCGAAATCCTCGCTGAGCAAGGTATTTCGGCCAATCAGCTCCAGATTCGCTGGCTCGTGCCGCTGCACGGCGATGCAATTCTGGACATCCTCAAAGACGCGCGGCACACAATCATCGTGGAAAACAACTACAGCGGCCAGTTCGCCCGCTACCTGCGCAGCGATACCAGCTTCGTACCTGGCGGGAATATCCGAAAGTACGATGGCGAACCGTTTATGCCGCACCACATCGTCGAAGCCGTAAAGGAACAGCTGAGTGGCAAAACCAAGCTTTCTGTACCGACACATGAAATCTTGGTTTGAGGAGAACAGAAGATGGCGACGGCTCTAGCAGCAACCAACCACGTGGCAATGGCCGACTTGAAAGGCAAGGTCGATCCCGATTGGTGTCCCGGATGCGGCGATTTTGGCGTGCTCGCCGCGGTCCAGAAGGCCCTAGTTGAGTTGCAGATACCGAACCACAACGTGGTCACCATCAGCGGTATCGGCTGTTCGTCAAATTTCCCCGGCTTCATCAACACTTACGGCATGCACACCCTGCACGGTCGGGCTCTGGCTGTAGCTACTGGAGTGAAGCTCGCGAATCACGATCTGACTGTGCTGGTGACTGGCGGCGACGGTGACGGCTTCGGCATCGGTGGCAATCACTTCGTGCACAGCATGCGACGCAACGTTGACCTGCTCTACATCGTGATGGACAACCAGATCTACGGCCTCACCACCGGCCAGACATCGCCCACCAGCCGCCTCGGGATGAAGACGAAAAGCATGCCCTTTGGCAACATCGAAGCGCCGGTGAATCCAATTTCGCTCGCTCTTGCGGCTGGAGCCACGTTCGTTGCCCGAGGGTTCAGTGCGGAGCAGAAACACTTGACGGAACTGATCAAGCAAGGCATCCAGCACCAGGGTTTCTCGTTCCTGGATGTCTTCAGCCCGTGCGTCACCTACAACCACGACAACACCTACCAATGGTTTCGTCCTCGCGTGAAAAACCTCGAGGATGATCCAGCGCACGATCCCACGGACTGGATGGCCGCCATGGGGAAGTCTCTGCTTTGGGGTGAAGAGATTCCAATCGGGAAGTTCTTTGAACGCACCGACGTCCCGACTCTGCACGGAGCGGAGCCAGTGCTGAACGCGGGCCCCCTTACGCATGCTGGCACGCGGATCCCTGTGGACGTGACCCGCGATTTCGTTGAGGAGTTGATGTAGAAGACAGCAGCACCGTGCGGTGGCCTGTGGAAGCGACACCACAACCTCTGCAAGCGGGTGATTCAGGTCTGCAGGCGTTTGGATTCTTATGCTGCCTGCACCGCTTTTGCTTCTACCTCTACTGTGTAGACGACGACCGCTTTACGCCCGCCCTTAGAGGCTGTTGCATGAACCGAGCTTAGGTTGACCCCTTTAGCTGCGAGTTTCTCCAAGCACTGCGCGAGCGCTCCGGCCTTGTTTGGCAGTTCGTACTGCTCTGCTGCAGTTTCCTGGTACGAAATCTTAGCCTCATCCAGCGCCTTCTTCGCTCGGCTGGCATCTTCGGCGACGAGTTGAATCGTGCCGCTGGTTCCCTGGGAGGTTCCCAGCAGTGAGAGAACATTCACCTTGGCATTCCCAAGTGCTTTCACGATCTCTGCGACCGCACCCGGTCGATTCTCGACAGCAATTGTGAACTGCTTGATCTTACCCATATCGGCACCTCCAGCCACTGTGGCGACATGTTATACGCCACGCTCCCCCGACTTGAGCTGTGGGCCGCAAGATCGCTTCACAGGAGTTTTCGATCATTGGCCGACTCGATGGCGAGTTGCATCCGCTTCGCGGCCAATGGATATTCTCCGCGCAGGTAGATATAACCTTGCCGCGCGCCGGTGACTAAACCAGCAATCGTCATGCCCTCGAGAACGGCGAAGGGATCGCCTTCCATGAGGATGCGGTCTTTGAAAGTGCCAGGCTCGGATTCGTCGTCATTGCAGACGACGTGGTGCGCGCGAGCAGAGTCTTGTCGCAGCACATCACGCTGCAGGAAGAGCGCTTCCCACAATAGTGCGCTTTCCATCCCGAAGCCAGGACTCCCGCCTCGCCTTTGGGAAATCCCGTGTGGGTCAAATACGATCTTGGTCCCGGAGCCTTGCGCCCCAAGCTCGAACTTCGCAATCGAATAGACACCCGGAGCCCAACCACCCGTTCGCCTGGCCTGCACGATTCGCTCGTTCGGCAAAAGTTCGACTTGTCGTCTCGTGATGTACCCGCCGAAGAGCATGAACGCGCCTCCCACTTCACGACTGATCTCCGCGGGCTTGTCTCCGAGGTGTTAGGGTGCTTCTTCACCGACCCGCAGTGGAAAAGCTGCTGGGAAGGTGTGTAAGTGGATCTGTAATCGAGCGACGTAGGACCTCAAGTCGTCCGCGCCTATCTATCCAGCCAGCATTTCGATGACGTCGAGAACTCCTGCCCCATGGTCGCATTGCCGACCGATGTCGCTCGTAGCGGCGTAAGTGCAAAGCGCGCTTTCGAGACCGTCTTCAAGGCATCTTGGAGCAGAGTTTGATCCAGAAAGGCCGCCTTCGCCGCACTACCCAACAGAGCATAGCTGCCTTGTCCATAGGAGGCATGGTCGTGGCGCGGACCATGGTCGACAGCGCTCTTTTGCGGATGAATTGCGCGCCGCCTGCACAGCTGTCGCTCTCAATCTTGGTGGCTGGGACGAGAAGAGCAAATCGAAAAACGGTAAATCCAAAAGATTCCGACCGCTCCGCGTGGCCTAGCGATAGTTCCAGCAGAGGTGATGCAAATCACGCAGGTGCGCGGCTCACCTTTTCACCTTCGTTATTGTGTCCGGATGACGATAGATCCCTATCGGAACTGGCCCCGACCACGACACCTGCGCACAGACCTCGCACCTCATCTCGTGGCAGTTCCGATAGGGATCTGTCGTTTGTCAGTACGAACCCGAAACGCCGCCATGATGTTTATTGCCCGTCGGTCGGGAGGAATCCCAGCGATTGTCAGCGGAAGACGTGCACAAGCCGACTTCTGGCCCGAAATGACTTTCGAATTGCTTGTGACACAGCCAGAATCCGTGACCTGCTACTCCCCCTCGTGAGTTAGGGGTCCCAGCCTTGGGTTCCCCCTCGTCCCCTAAAATGTGTGTAACATCCTTCGATCTGCAGCGTACTGCATTATGGACGCCAAGAGGAACATGGCGAAAGAACCGCAGCCCCGCGAGGGCGGAACCAGCCAGATGGAGGGGCTGGATTTGGAGAGCGTAATCGAGCGCGCACGGGGTCACGATGCCGAGGCCATGGGCGAGATCTATCGCCGTTATGTCCGGCGCGTATTCGGACTGTGCCGTTACATGCTGGACTCACGGGAGAGCGCAGAAGATGCCACCAGCGAAGTCTTCCTCAAGCTGCAGCGCTCCATCGAGAGCTACGACCGTTCGATACCGTTCCCCAGGTGGCTGCTACGAATAGCTGGCAACCAATGCATTGACGCTTTGCGGCGCCGGCAGCGGGGGCGGCGGGCGATTGTGGAAGTTGAAGACGGAGCCGCGGTCATCGAGGCAGCCAGTTCGGAGCCATCGCCGCTGGGTGCTGTCATCAGCAAGGAAGATAGGGCGAAGGTGCGGGATACCATCGCACGCCTGCCAGACAATTATCGCGTGCCGCTGGTTCTGCGATATTACAGCGAACTGAGCTATGACGAAATCGCGCAGCAGTTGGACCTGGAAAGGAACAACGTGGCGGCGCTGATATTTCGGGCAAAGCAGGAGCTGCGCCGGCGGTTGCCCCATAGGAGCAAGTGATCATGGAATGTTATTCGGAACAGACCTGCGCCCTCGCGGTGGATGGCGAATTGGCGGGGGACGAGGCGCAGCGCCTGCGAGACCACCTAACCACGTGCCAGCGCTGCCGGGCGCTAGTGGACGCATTGCGCGCTGAGAACCGCGTACTGAGCGAAAGTCTCAACGAGCTTCCGGAAGAAGCAGCCAGCCCGGCGAGCTTCTCCCCTCGGCGCTGGTCCTGGGGGTGGGGCGACCTGGCGATCCTGGCCGCGCTGTTGGTGCTAGGTTCGATCGTTTCCGGTTGGTTCAATGAGCTGGATATTCCGGCAGCGCTGGAGTCGTTCAATCCATTCAGCGTAAGCGGCCGCACAAACCTGATCTTCAACTCTTTTTACTACTTTGCACACGGAGGTACTGCCATGCTAGCCGATTATGCTGCGGTCGTGGGGTGGATTTGTTTGCTGTTGCTGTTGGCCGGCAGCGCACTGTTAGTCGGACGTCGAGGGCGGCCACACTACCCTGGCCTGCGCCTGCTGATCGTGTTGCTTGCGTTGTCGTTGCCCAGCTTTGCCCTGGAACGGCGTCACGGTGAGTTCGTCACTGTGACGGCGAACGAGACTGTGGATGACACTCTTGTGGCCGCCGCTAACATGGTGCGCGTGGACGGCGTGGTCAATGGAGATTTGCTGACTTTTGGGCGGACCGTGGAGGTGCGCGGCACGGTGAAGGGCGACCTAATCAGTTTCGCCCAGAGGACTGAGGTCAGCGGAACCGTGGAAGGCCACATCTACACCTTTTCCCGCACGCTCGACTTCGAAGGGCAATTGGGCCACAGCATCTACGGCCTGGTGCAATCCTTGCATATTGATGACCGTGGCCGTGTGGGTGACGGTATCGTGGTTGCCGTCGGCGACATCAGCCTCGAGGGCGAGGTGAAGCGCAGTGTGAACATCGTGACTGGTGGCAGTGCCGATGTGAGCGGCACTATCGGCCGCGATCTGACGATGGTCGGTCGCAGCCTAACGCTGACGAACACGGCCCGGGTCGGTGGCAACCTGAGCGCTCGCGTGCGCCAGCTGAAGGAGGTGCACATTGCCGAAGGTGCGACCATTGGGGGCAAGCGTGACATCCAGGTGAGGGTGAGGGAGAGCAGCTTCACGCGCCCGAGATTCTACTTTCACCAAGCTGTCTGGTTGGCTGGCGGCATACTGGTGGGATGGCTCGGCATGCTTGTGTTTCCCGGCTTCTTCCAGGCGACGACTCAGCTAGTGGGCTCAGGCTGGCTCAGTTTGGGACTGGGGGTTGGGGTCCTGGCGGGCGTGCCGGTGGCCATCGTCGTCATAGCCATAACGCTGGTTGGCCTCCCGCTCTCGCTAATGTTGGTCGCGCTGTATTTGGCTGCGATCTACCTGGCGAAAATTTGGGTTGGAGCCTTCCTGGGGCGAATACTTCTGAAGCCATCCGGAGCCACAAAGGGCGATTGGTTGCTGGGACTTCTGGTGGGCCTGTTCATCCTCACCATCGTTGGGTTCATCCCGTATCTTGGCGGGCTGGTCCGCTTGGGTGTCATTTGCCTGGGTTTGGGAGCGTTTGCCGGGCAGCTTTATCGGGCTTCACGACCGGTAATGTAGTCGGCCATGCAGAATCAATGCCGTCGGGCAGATCGGTAAGGGGAAGTGGCGAGTGACGAGCTAGCCGGAAGTTATGAATGGGTGGGGCAGATCTGGATCCTGTTAGGTCAGCTTAATGTAATGCGAGATCCCCGCCGAATCAGGCGGTTGATGCGTTGGGAGGATTTTCGATCGACGATGGTGGGATCTTTCTCATCTTTCTGATCCACTCGGCGGCTCGTTGTTCGGCTTCGAGCAGTTGCTCCATGGTCATCGGGTCCGAACCGCGCTGGGCTATTGAGTACTTTCCGCCATCCAGGAACCAATGGAATCCGGTAATTGGACCCGAAGTGAATTTCGTGATCTGGTGACCCGGCGAGCTATCGAGAGATTGCATCCATAGATTCGCAGTTCTCTTTTCTTTGTTCATACGGAATCGTCAGATCCTCTCTTCTGATCACTCTAACGCGCAGCTTGACTATCCTGCCGAACTGCGAGAAGCTTTCGCCACTTGGGCGTGCCATCACGAGGTGGCAGGCAGCCCCTGGGGGCAGACGTGGGGTCGGCAATTCCTTCTCTCATTGTCGCAGCCGAACGAGGAGACATCCAGGCCGGGGAAGCGTTGTTTACTGCCCTGTACGCCGAGTTGCATCGGCTAGCCAAGCGTCAACTCGCCCGGCATGGCTCAGAGGTAAGTATCAGTGCCACAACCCTTCTGCATGAGGCCTATCTGGACATGGCTGCGCGCGACGGCCCGTCATTTCCCGACCAGGCCCGATTCATGGGGTATGCGGCTCGAGTGATGCGGGGACTGATCATCGATCATGCCCGAGAACGACACGCTCAAAAGCGCGGCGGGCTCTTTGAGATTACTACGCTCGACACCGATGCTATGGAGAATGCGGTGAACCACCAAGAGCTTGTCCGAATCAGCGAAACCTTGGACGAGCTTGGCAAAGTGGAGCCTGTCCTCGCCGCGATCGTCGACTTGAAGTTCTTTTGTGGCTTTTCCTTCGCGGAAATCGCCGCCATGCAGGATGTTTCCGAACGAACAGTGCAACGCAACTGGGAAAAAGCTCGTATCTATCTTCATCAAAAAATTCGCGCGGATTTGGAGGTCTGAGGAATCGCGATGCGCACCCTCAGTCCCGAACGCTGGCAGATTATAAGTCCATATCTGGACCAAGCGCTCGCCATGACCGACGATGCGCAAGCCGTATGGCTGTTGTCGCTCAGACAGCAGAATCCTGAATTAGCCGCAGAGTTGGCAGCATTACTGGACGAACACCGCATGCTGGCCCAGGAAGGTTTTCTGGAGAAAGGTTCGCCCGGATGGTCGAGTGCGCCAGGCCTTGCGGGCCAGACCATTGGGCCCTACACGCTGATCTCGCAGATCGGCCAGGGTGGAATGGGAAGCGTCTGGCTCGCCCGTCGTAGCGACGGCAGGTTCGAGCGGCGTGTGGCCGTGAAATTTGTCAACTTGGCCCTGGCGGGGAAAGGTGGAGAAGAACGCTTTAAACGAGAAGGCAGCATTCTCGGGCGATTGGCGCATGAACACATCGCGGAGCTGGTGGATGCCGGTGTCTCTGCAGCTGGACAGGCATATTTGGTCTTGGAATATGTCCAAGGCGACCACATCGATAAGTATTGTGACCAGCACAAGCTCGACCTCGAGGCACGCATTCGCCTGTTTCTGGATGTGTTGGCGGCAGTGGCGCACGCCCATGCGAATTTGATCGTCCATCGCGATATCAAGCCTTCAAACGTGTTTGTCACCACCGGCGGAGAAGTCAAGCTGCTGGACTTCGGGATTGCCAAACTTTTGGAAGGCGAAGGCCAGGCGGGTGCCGCAACCCTGCTCACTCACGAAGCCGGCTCGGCTCTCACTCCTCAGTACGCTGCGCCAGAGCAACTTACAGGCCGGCCCGTTACGACTGCTACGGATGTTTACGCGTTAGGCGTTTTGCTCTACGTCCTATTGTCTGGCCAACATCCCGCGGGTTCAGGGCCGCACTCGCCCGCGGAACTGGTAAAGGCTGTGCTCGAGATTGAGCCGCCGCGCGCATCGGACGCAATTACTGCAGACAGCAGCAATCTCATCGCTGAAAGACGGGACACCACTTTAGATAAACTGCGCCGCGGACTTCGTGGAGATCTGGACACAATTGTTGGCAAAGCTCTAAAGAAGAATCCACAGGAGCGATACGCCTCAGTCACCGGGCTGGCCGACGATCTTCAGCGTTATCTGCAGCACGAACCGATTAGCGCCCGACCCGATACGCTTGCCTATCGCACCGCCAAATTCCTGCGCCGGAACCGCACGGTGGTGACACTAATCGCCGCTGCTATTGTGCTTGTGATTGGCAGCCTTTCCGCCGGTCTGTACGTGGCGAACCAGCAACGAAAGATCGCCGAGCAACGATTTGCTCAAGTGCGCCAGCTGGCCAACAAATTCATAGGACTCGATCAGGACATCAGAGGCTTGGCTGGTTCGACAAAAGTCAGAATGGAAATGGTCTCTGATTCGCTCCAATATCTGACTTCGTTGGGTAGTGACGTTCACGGCGACAAAGATCTCGCGCTCGAGATCGCCTACGCCTACGTACGCGTAGCGCACGCTCAAGGAGACCCCACATCGCCCAACCTCGGTCAATTCGCCGAAGCGGAAAAAAGTCTTGAGCAAGCAGAGAACTTCGTCGATGGCGTACTCTCCAAATACCCCAAAAATCCGCGGGCGCTGTTCATTGCTACCACAATCGCTCATGATCGCATGGTCTTGGCAGACCGCCGGGGCGATCAAGCAGAAGCGTTGAACAATGCTGCCACCACTGTTTCGCTGATCGAGCGTTTCATGAGTACTCGCCCCCGCGAGTTCAGGGACCTCTATAGCATGAGGTACTTCTATGTGAACGTCGCTAGCGTTTATAACGTCGCAAGAAATTTCGATGACGCAATACGATATTGCCAGCGAGCATTAGACATCCGGGTACCAGGGCCTAGGGCGAACGATCTGCGCGGGCTGGCCCTTGCTTATTTAGGGACTGCACGTTGGCAGTTGGGAGACCTGGATGGCGCTCTGACGACCACTCTTGAGGCGATTGAGCTCCAAAAAGCCGAAGCCGAAGGCGCAGGTGGGCACGCGTCGCTTCGCATTAACCTGGCGAACGGGCTCGACCTTGAAGGTATGACTCTGGGTCGGCAGGATGCAGAACCAAGTCTCGCCCGCAGCCGCGAGGCGCTCGCCAATTTTCAAAAAGCGTTGGATATTGCCGAGGATCTCTCCAAGAAGGATCCGCTGGACTACCTGGGCCGGCACAACGTAGCAGTATTTGGACTTGAGGTTGGCAACACCATTCGTCACACTGACCCCCGCCGAGCTTTGACGGTTTATGACCACTCCCTTACGCGGATCCGGGAGGCCCAAAGCAATGCCAGTACTCAGCGCGACGAGGCAGAATTGCTGGCCGGATCTTCCTATCCCGTTCGATGGCTGGGACGCGACAAGGAAGCCAAGCAACGCATCGCCAAAGCTTTGGAATTGTTGAGCCAAACTGGCAGATATCCAGCGGACAAGATCGAGCCGATGAGCGATACTTACGATGTGCTTAGAGCGCAGGCTGACGACTTCGCGCAGACCGGCCAGACCGCCAAGGCGGTCGCGGCGTACCAGGGGTTGCTGGACAAGCTTATGGCTTGGAAACCCAGTGTTCAAAACGATCTCCGCGATGCGACGTGTATCTCTCGCACCTGGACTGCGCTTGCCTACCTACTTCGGCGAGCTGGACGGACTGACCAAGCCAAGCGGCTGGAAGCGCAAAGAACAGAACTCTGGAACCACTGGAAGGATAGGCTTCCAAATGGTCAATTTCTGCTCCGCCAGTCGTTAATCCAAATCACTCCGCACGCAGGTTTCGGCGCCCTGGCTAAGCGCTAGAGAAATTTGCGCGTTAGCTGTCCGGAACGGGCCCCCGTCAAACTTACCGGCTTGCCCCGCGTGAATTCCTTCATATGCTTTGTCGTCTTTTCCCTCTCCTTTTCGATATCCCAAGTAGAGCCGAGTAATTCGGGTCACCAGATAAGTCCTCTCACGACTGCCTTCAGCGTCGTAGAAAAAAAGGAGAATCGTTATGTTGCGCACAAAGTTACTGCTCAGTGTTTGGCTCCTGTTGATTTGCTCTGCAGTTTCCCTCTCCGCACAGCAGGCGGCTCTGGCCGTTGCGAATGCGGTCGTGCCGCCTGTGGTCAAGTTCAGCGGCGTTTTAACTGATGTGAATAACAAGCCAGTGACGGGCACAGTGGGCGTCACATTTTCTCTCTACAAAGAATCCGAAGGCGGCGCTCCGCTATGGGTAGAAACCCAGAACGTTACACCCGATAAAGCCGGTCACTACTCGGCGATGCTGGGCTCGGCCTCTACCCAAGGGCTACCTGGCAGCGCATTCGCATCCGGCGAAGCCCGCTGGTTAGGAGTGCAAGCGCAGGGGCAGACTGAGCAGCCCCGCACGCTCTTGATGAGCGTCCCCTACGCGTTGAAAGCCCTGGATGCAGAGACCGTCGGCGGCCTGCCGCCCTCGGCATTTGTGAAGGCGGCGGCACCCGGAGTTGCATCGGCCGCCAATTCAAATGCGCCGACTGCGGCCATCAGCGGCAGCGGTACGGCGAACCACGTTACCAAGTGGACGGGCACCAGTACGTTAGGGAACTCCAACATCTGGGATGGCGGGAATGGTGACGTTGGTATTGCCACTACCTCTCCGACTGCCAAGCTCGACGTCAACGGCACTGCTCGCATTCGCAGCAACGCCACGGTGAATGGGAGTCTTACCGCTGGACCGATCACGGCTGCCTCCACTAGTTCTGGCGGTACCGGGGTATTTGCCAACGCCGGTTCCAGCACCGCCAGCAACGGGGTGATCGCCTATGGTGCCACCGGCGTAGCAGGTTACACGACAGTTGCTGGTAGCATCGCACTGTACGGCAATGCGGGAAACAGCACTGGCAGCAATGGCGTGGTCGCCTATGGTGCTACCGGCGTGGCGGGCTACGCGACCGTTGCTGGCAGCAACGGAGTGTACGGGAATGGGGGAAGCAGCTCTGGCAGCGCCGGCGTCTCCGGAAGTGGCGGCACGTACGGAGCGTATGGATATTCCGGCTCCGGCTATGGAATTTATGGGACGGTACCGTCGGCCGGAGTTGACGGAGTGCATGGAGTATCGGCTAGTGAAAACTCGGGCGTGGCGGGAATTAACGATAACAGCACAGCCGGTTTCGGCGTGTACGGACAGGCCGCAAGTCCCAGCGGCGTAGGCGGAGGCTTTTACAATACCTCCACTGGAGACGCGGTATTTGCCTACGAGCAAAACGGCGGCTACGCGGCGTTTTTCGATGGCAATGTCGACGTCGATGGCAACCTCTCCAAAGCTGGGGGGTCGTTCAAAATCGATCACCCTCTCGATCCGGCAAACAAGTACCTCTATCACTCCTTTGTCGAATCGCCCGACATGATGAACATTTACAACGGCAATGAGACTACCGACGCGTCAGGCAGCGCAGTGGTTACCCTGCCCGAATGGTTTGAGACTTTGAACCGTGATTTCCGTTATCAACTGACAGTTATGGGCCAGTTCGCGCAGGCCATCGTGGCCAGCAAGGTCGCGAACCATCAATTCACGATCAAGACGGATAAGCCCAATGTTGAAGTCTCCTGGCAAGTGACCGGCATTCGCCAGGATGCGTGGGCTAATGCTCACCGCATTCCTGTCGAGGTGGAGAAGGCGCAGGCCGATCGCGGACTTTACCTGCATCCCGAACTCTTCGGCTCGCCTGCGGAGAAGTCGATTGCGCTGGTGCACCACCCGATGATGTTGAAGGTGATGAAACAGCAAGCGGCTAAACAGCAAGCGCCTAAACCGCCGCAAGCACCTGAACAACAGCAAGCGCCGAAACAACAGCAAGCGGCCAAATAACAACCGCAATTCAGCGACGATAGGCCCCACCCTTCGGAAAACCTTCAAAGGGTGGGGACTTTCAGCATGGTCCCTTTCCGAGCCCGTGACCCCTGAATTTCTTCGGCACCCTGTCGTTTCTTGCTAGCCGTTTCCGATTTTTTAGGTAGAAGCAGGAACTCTCGGTGGTTTGCCCGACGGCTCAGGCAAAATCCACGAGATCTCCAACCTCGGAAACCAAGGAGGACTTGCTTATGGCCTCGCATTCGACTTCCATATCTCTGAATTGAAGGTCAACATCAACCAGAATGTCGTTAGGGAGGGAAGGGCAACTGAAAGCTGTGCGCCACTCACCCTGAAACCGAGGCTCGGAAAGCTGCTGTGCGAAATATTCGAAGGACACGAAGAATACCTTGGGGTCACTCCGGATTACGCCCTTGCCTTCAGCCAGCTAGGGCTGAGGGACAGAACGCGGATAAGGGGAGGCGCGTTCTGCTAATCCGAGTATCGGCAACCTCAACTTGCGACCCGGCCATTCGAACAGGTGTGTTGGTCAGACGCTTACGGAAGAGTCGCCCTGAGCAAAGGTCGTCTGCTTTTTGAGAGAAGCTAAGATCTTCTTACCGCGTTGGTGATCGCAAGGAAAGCCTTCGGTTCGAATTGCCTGCGTTCTTTAGGTGTGCAAGCTTCGACACCAACCTTTTTTCTAAATCAGGCGGTAGATGCGTCCTTCTCCCTCGTGGGTCGGTGTTCAGGAGGACCTTCGATCGACGAGGGTGGAATCTTTCTCATCTTTCTGATCCACTCGGCGGCTCGTTGTTCGGCCTCGAGCAGTTGCTCCATGGTCATGGACTGGTTGAGATGGTTTTTGGCCTGGGTGATCTGTTCGCCAGCGATAAGAAACCACATATAGGCGTGCACCATGTCCTTCGGCCCAGCACGACGAGCCGCGTAAAGTTGTGCCAAGGCGATTTGTGCGGTGGGCACGCCCTGCTCAGCAGCTTTTTCACAGATGGCGAGCATCGCCTTATCGTGGCGAGCATCATGGGAAAAATTTGCAAACAGGGATGCGACCAGCGATTGTGCCGGACTGGCTGGCTTAGCGTCATGAACAGCAGTTCCACACGGCTCGCGTTATTACTTCCGGTTTGTCGACCATCCATCCGGAATCGTCGCATCTTCCGTGCTGCGCAGGCTATAATTGCGCGCACTGATGACGCTTACCTCTGGCACGAAACTCGGTCCCTACGAAATCCTCTCTCCCCTTGGCGCGGGCGGCATGGGAGAAGTGTATCGAGCGCGCGACCCGAGGCTCGATCGCGAAGTGGCGATTAAGGTCCTGCCTGCAAGCCTCTCCTCCGATGCTTCTCTGAAGCAGCGGTTGGAGCGCGAAGCCAAAGCAATTTCCAAACTTTCGCATCCTCACATCTGCACACTGCATGACGTTGGTCATCAGGACGGCGTGGATTTCCTGGTCATGGAATACCTGGAAGGCGAAACGCTCGAACAGCGCCTCATCAAGGGGCCGTTGTCGCCGGGGCAGACGCTGCGCTACGCAGCGCAGATTGCCGATGCGTTGGCCAAAGCGCACAAGCTTGGAATTATCCATCGAGATCTCAAGCCCGCGAACGTCATGTTGACCAAGAGCGGCGCCAAGCTAATGGACTTTGGTTTGGCGAAGCAGTCGGGACCGGCGCCGCTCGCGGCCGCTCTCACCGAAATGACCCTGGAACAGGCGAAGCTGACCAGCGAGGGCATGATCGTCGGCACTTTTCAGTACATGGCGCCCGAGCAGTTGGAAGGGAAAGAGGCAGATGCGCGCACCGATATCTTTGCCTTCGGCGAATTGATCCACGAGATGGTGACAGGAAAGCCGCCATTTTCCGGTAAAAGCCGAGCGAGCTTGATCGCCGCTATTTTAACGACAGATCCTCCGCCCATCACGCAATTGCAGCCCATCACGTCCGTGGCGCTGGAGCACGTGGTAAAAAAATGTCTGGCGAAGGATCCAGACGAGCGTTGGCAGAGTGCAAGCGACCTGGCCAGCGAACTGAATTGGATTCTTGCATCTGGATCGCAGAGTGGCGTCGTTGTACCCGTAACCAGTCGACGAAAACCGCGACAGCTTGCAATCTGGATTGGGGCGGGACTCGCCTTGGCACTGATAGCAGCTTACCTCGGCTGGCAGATCGGATTCGGCGAACACAGCACCACCCCGGTGCATCTGACGGTCACGCTTCCCCCCGCCAAGGCGCTGCCCAACACCTCGACGAAACCGATCACAATTTCCCCAGATGGTTCGGCGGTCGTGTATGCTGCCTACGGCGAAGACCGGAAGACGCAGCTTTATCTTCGCAGGCTGGGCAGCTTTGAGAGCACGCCCCTCGTGGGCACGGAGGGAGCGCGAGGTCCATTCTTTTCGCCGAACGGAGAATGGCTGGGATTCGTGTCCGAGGATGATAACAAACTCAAGAAAGTACTATTGCGGGGCGGGAGCGCCGTGGTCGTTGCGGACAACGCTACCCTCGGAGGTACTTGGGCGGACGACGACACCATCTACTATGTCAAAGGGTTTACTTCTGGTGTGTATGCGGTTCCGGCCGGAGGAGGCCAACAGCCCCGGCAGGTGACGAAGCCAGGATCGAGTCCGGATGACCGCGCCCACGTGTGGCCCAGCGCGCTCCCCGGAAACAGCGGCCTGATCTTCACGGTTTGGACCGGGCGGACGTTCAACGACGCACGAATCGAGGGCCTCTCCTTCGCCTCCGGGAAACGGAATGTGTTGGTCGAGGGTGGTACCGGTGGAACCTACATTCCCGGCGGTCACCTTGCCTATACGCGCAATGGCGCGCTCTTCGTCGTGCGCTTCGATCCTAAACGGATGGAGGTAAAAGGCACGCCGGAGCCCGTGGTCGAAGGAGTAATGACAGGCGCATCGAACGGCGATGCGGTTTTCGCAGTTTCAAACACTGGTACGCTAGCTTTTCAACCCGGGACCCTGAGGTCGTACCCGCGCAACCTTGTCTGGATGGATCGCAGCGGCAGCGCCACGGATATCACTCCCGAAGTGAAGCCCTATGCTAATCCAGCAGTCTCGCCCGACGGCAAACGCATCGCGCTGACTTTGGAGGGCAGCACATTCGATATCTGGGTGTATGACCTGGAGCGAGCTACGCTTACCAAAGTGAGCTTTGGAGGAGACGATTATTTCGCGCGTTGGTCACCGGATGGAAAGATGCTGGGCTATGGTTCCACAAAATCTGGGCACATGCAGCTGTATGTGAAGCACGGCATCCTGCAAGGTGAAGAAACCATGGTGACCGAAGGTCCTGAGATGAAAGCACTCTATGATTGGACGCGGGACGGACGGGAGATCATTTTTGGCCGACAGAATAAAGACACAGGATGGGACGTGTATGCAGCAGGCATCGAAGGCGATCACAACGTGCGACCGCTGGTCGTGGCGCCGTTCGAGCAAGGCCGGGCGCGTGTTTCACCCGACGGAAAATGGCTGGCTTACATCTCGGACGAATCGGGACGGGAAGAGGTGTTCGTGCAGGCCATGAACGACCCCAGTACCCGTGCGCAGATTTCGTCGGAAGGCGGCAAGGACCCGCGATGGTCGCACTCCAGCGACGAATTACTCTTTCTCTCCAAGAGCCGGCTCATGTCGGTAAAGTTTGCGCCCGGAGCCGAACTCAATCCTGGCAAGCCGGTCGTGCTGTTTGAGGATAAGGCAAATTGGCTAGGGTACGACGTTGCGCCGGATGGACGCCTGGTGGTTGCGCGCGATGCGAGCGACAAGGATCCCGGGACCCAGATCAATATTGTGCTGCATTGGTTCGACGAATTGAAACAAGAACAACGCAAGTAGTCGCCGCTTTTGGATAGAACATGCTCTCGTGAGGATTTCTGGCTACCAAACCGTGCCCCCGTAATGGGAGATCCTTCCTCTAGATCAGGCGGTCGATGCGTTGGGAGGATTTTCGATCGATGAGGGCGGAATCTTTCTCATTTTTCTAATCCACTCGGCGGCTCGTTGTTCGGCCTCGAGCAGTTGCTCCATGGTCATGGACTGGTTGACATGGTTCTTGGCCTGGGCGATCTGTTCACCAGCGATCAGGAACCACATATAGGCATGCACCAGGTCCTTCAGTCCAGCACGACGAGCCGTGTAAAGTTGTGCTAGGGCGAGTTGGGCGGTGGGCAGGCCCTGCTCAGCGGCTTTTTCACAGATGGCGAGCGTCGCCTTATCGTGGCGAGCGCCATTGCTAGGGCTCGCAAACAATGATGCGGCCAGCGATTGTGCGGGGCT
>Ga0070762_10000525_pt1 | contig 16316 bp, 10 predicted proteins | sample HubBroMetageREF2_FD_66726 | JGI IMG/M metagenome (GOLD analysis project Ga0070762, IMG submission 66726) | Reference soil microbial communities from the Hubbard Brook experimental Forest, New Hampshire, USA - Hubbard Brook CCASE Soil... | ecosystem: Environmental > Terrestrial > Soil >...
TCGGGTTCGCGAAGTTGTTTTTGATGCCGACGTCCACAGGCGCATCGTTCATGTAGTTCTCAATGCCTTCACCGTATACGACCTGTAACCGGCCGACGTCCTTCTTAGTGAGGTTGAGATTCGAGCTGAAATTCACGCCCCAACCAATTGCGGTTCCGCTCAAGTTAAACGGACTTGCGGTACTGGTGTCGACCCAGGCGATCTTTCTGAGGATCGCGCCCACTTGAACGTAACCCCAATCCCGGGCAAGTCGAGCATGGCCGCTGAGGTCAGGCCACTTGAACTGAGGAACGACGTTCTGGAGTTCGATGCGGTTGGCGTAAATTCCCTCGTCCGCGCTGGCACCGGGGCGTTCAAGAGCGATTACGACATTGCTCGCACCCTGGATTGGCGTCCAGCGTACCTGCACATTCCGAAAGAACACCATTCCGTTGGGTCCCCAGTACTCAAGTGAGTTTGGAAAGACATCAATATCCATGAAAGGACTCCAGGTCTGTCCGGCGCCGAAATGGCCGAGTTCGCCCCAAGCATGGCGCAAGCGAAAAGTAGTCTGTCCGGCGTCGACACCTGTGCCGAAAAGTTCAAATTCGAAAATAGTTTTGAGATCTCCGAGGGGGGTCGGAGTAAAGGTCTTCGCGCCGAAACGGGTCTGTCGAACGCCGAAAAATGTGCTGCCGTCCGGGCCAAACTCCCCTCTAAAGGCTGGTAATTGAGTGGGGCGCTCCACGTCAAACCAGTTTGGGTTGATGGATTTAAAATTGTAGCCACTGTCCAGCATCGCGTAGCCATAAAAATTGATTGAACTTGATGGCTTCGGTTGCTCCGCGCGTTCCTCTGCTTGGCGGGTGTCGGTTTCCACGGCAATGCTTGGCCCGGGCACCGCTTCCTTCGAAAGGTCTGCGGCGGCGCCCATCTGCTGCTTTAACTCCCGCAACTCTTTTTCAAGCTGTTCCAACTTCTTTTGCATCTGTTTTAGATCTGGCGTCTGCGAAGATTGCTCTTGCGCAGAAGCAGGTACTCGCCCGAGCGAAGTGAAAAACAAAGCCATCATCAAGGGGATCAGGAGTCGGTGGGAAACGTGGGAGTGTTTGAAGATCATCGGCGGTTCGCTCCTTAGTAAATCGGCGTCAAGCAAGCTCCCGCCATACGCGATCGCCGACAGCCTGCCAGTGCGCCAACGCGCGTTGCGTGTATTACAGCTACAGGATTGAATTCTGAATCGTTTTTAGAGGAAGAAACTGTGAGCCACAACTAGGGAAATCCCTAGGATATTTGCGCTGCAGGTGAATTCGTTGGACAGATGTACTTCAGCTGTGGACATTTCGCTCGCTCAGTGACACGCCTAGTCCAATTGCCAGCATCATTTCGATGAGCAGAATCAGCACGAGGAGGTTTGCGATCTTATTGATGACCGACTATGTTCGCCCTCAATAATTTCACAAGATAGAAATACTCCGCGATCAGGAAGAGTCCGCCTTGGTTAGCCCCCGGCCACTTGCTCCCTTGTCATGCGGGCCGATAGTTCATCCTTGGCGATTTCAAGCGCGTCTTCCGGACCTATCCGGGCAAAAAGATCGAGTACCCTCGCGATGACCCCGGTCCAGCCAGTTTGATGGCTGGCGCCAAGTCCCGCGCCGTTATCGCCATGGAAGTATTCATAGAAGAGGATGTAGTCGCGCCAGTGTGGATCTTCCTGAAACCTCTTGCTTCCTCCGTAGACCGGACGACGTCCACTCGCATCGCGCAAAAAGATATTGGACAATCTTCGGGAAATATCCTTGGCCACTTCGAACAGCGTCAGATGGTTACCCGAGCCAGTCGGGCATTCCACCTTAAAGTCATCACCGTAGAATTGATAGAGATTGATCAATCCCCGGATGAGCAGAGCATTTACAGGCATCCAGACCGGGCCGCGCCAGTTGGAGTTACCTCCAAACATTCCGGTGTTGGACTCGGCCGGCAAATACTGAACCTTGTATTCTTCGTTTCCAACGTGGAAAACAAAAGGATGATCGAGATGAAACTGCGAGAGGGAACGAATCCCGTACGGCCCAAGGAATTCGTTTTCGTCCAGCATATAGCCAAGAATTCGTTCAATTTTCTGCTTGTTACATACAGACAATATTCGACGTCCTTTATACCCGATGAAAGACTCATCGGCCGGAGAAATGTGTTTCACCAATTCCGGGTGGCGTTTCCGGAACAAGGCTATCAATTCCATAAGTCTGGGGTGCCGCTGTACGATGCCGTCTTCGAACACGGTGGACGCACACAATGGAAGCAAGCCGACCATGGATCGGACTTTCAACCTTATGGAATCTCCGTTCGGGAAGTGGAGCAAATCGTAGAAGAAGCCATCCTGCGTGTCCCACATTTCGTCATGGTTGGCACCGATACGATCCATCGCATAGGTGATCCACAAGAAATGCTCCATAAAACGAAAAGCGATTTCCTCATACATCGGGTCGCTTTCCGTCAGGATGAGCGCAATCTCGAGCATGTTCTGACAATAGAAAGCCATCCAGGCTGTGCCGTCCGCTTGATCCAAGTGTCCGCCAGTGGGAAGTTGGGCGCTGCGGTCAAATACCCCGATATTGTCCAGCCCAAGAAAACCACCGGCGAAGACATTGCGTCCTTGAGGATCCTTACGGTTGACCCACCAATTGAAATTCAACATCAGTCCCTGGAAGGAACGCTCCAGAAAGCGCAGATCTGCCCGGCCTAGTTCTTTTTCAATGTTGTAGAGAAAAAGCGTGGCCCAGGCATGTACCGGGGGATTGACGTCGCTGAAATTCCACTCGTAGGCGGGAATCTGCCCGTTCGGATGCGAGTAGAGGTTTCTCAGCATGAGCAAGAGCTGATCTTTAGCAAAATCGAAGTCTACGAGCGACAACGCCAATGTATGAAAGGCGAGGTCCCATGCCGCATACCAAGGGTATTCCCATTTGTCTGGCATGGAGATGATGTCGCTGTTCAGCATGTGAAACCAGTCCGCGTTTCTCGTGCTCTGGCGACCAGCTCCCAAAAGGGGATGGGTGTCATGTTCTTCGAGCCATTTATCCAAATCGAAGTAGTAATACTGCTTGGTCCACAGCATGCCCGCGAGAGCTTGGCGGTGAACGCGGCGTTCGTCTTCGCTCAGTGTGCGCGGGCAGATCTTTTCGTAAAACTCATCGGCCTCTTCCAATCGAGTAGAAAATGTCTGATCGAACTTATCGAAGGGATTGGAGAGCATGCGGACACTCAGCCTCAGGCGAATTTCCTTGGAGCCTCCGGCCGGTAATTCGAGGACATAGTGCGCTGCCGCTTTAGTGCCGGTTTTGACGGGGTTAACTGCCTCGTGGCTGCCGTTCACCACGTATTCGTGGAACGCGTCCTTCACATAGGGAGATGGATTGGGCTGACCCCACAAACGAACTGCGTTGCTTTCGTTCTCGGTAAAGAGCAGTCCCGGCGCCCCCTCACAGTAAAGTGTGTGAACACCAAGTTGTGGATGTGAGGCGCGTATCGCTCCTTCTCCCGCCTGTTGCAGTGCAGGCCTCGGTTCCTTCTCCCCCCACGACCAGGTGTTGCGGAACCAGAGGGTAGGAAGCACGTGCAGAACGGCGGCTTCCGGCCCCCGGTTGTGCGCCGTAATGCGAATCAACAAGTCCTCGGGCTCATTCTTTGCGTACTCCACGAAGACGTCGAAATAACGGCCATCGTCGAATAGTCCGGTGTCGAGCAACTCAAACTCAAACTCGTCTCGTGAGCGGCTCCGGTTCATCTCTACCAAATCTCGATACGGGAATTCTCGCTGCGGATACTTATAGAGAGATTTCATGTAGGAATGGGTTGGAGTGCTGTCGACGTAGAAATAGTATTCCTTCACATCCTCCCCGTGATTCCCTTCGCTGTTAGTCAATCCGAAAAGGCGTTCTTTCAGAATTGCATCGCGCCCGTTCCAAAATCCCATCGCAAAGCACAGCCGTTGTTTATCGTCAGAGATCCCAGCGATTCCGTCTTCTCCCCAACGGTAGGCGCGAGACCGCGCATGATCGTGACTGAAATAATCCCAAGCATTCCCGTCTTTGCTATAGTCCTCACGGACCGTGCCCCACTGTCGCTCACTAAGATAAGGTCCCCATTTCTTCCAGGGAACTCCTCGATCCCGGGCATCGTTCAGCCGTTTCTGTTCTGTGCATTCCGAAAGTGGCGTCCGTGCGGACTTCCTTTCCGCTGTGTTCATGGCCGACTCCTTCTACGTGCACGCTCACGCATGCGGTTCTATAAAATGCAGCCTTTTGTTTAGCCATTGCAATTTGCTCCTCGATCGCGACGGGACACTTCCCTCTCCCTGATCCGCTGCGGCAGGCTCTAGGGAGCCGGAGACTTCACAGGCACAGATGCCCCACTGGTGCTAATCCACTGCGAATCGTTCAGACTCCATCCGCCGCCCAGCGCCCGGTAGAGATTCACCAGGGCTACCTTGCGGCCGAGATCATAGTCAACGGCGGACTGCTCAGCCGGATACATCTGGAGTTGAGCATCGATGATCTCGAAATAGCTCGCGAACCCGCTGTCATACCGAATATTGGATAGCCGGACTGACTCGCGGTAGGCCTCAACAGAGTTGAGTTGCTCTTGGTAAGCTTTGGCCAGCTGTTGGTGGGCTGAGAGCGATGTGGAAACTTCGCCGAATGCTTGTGTAACGGCCTTTTCAAAGGCAATCCTCGCCTGATCGCGTTGCGCAAGCGCCGCACGATATTCATTCTTTAAGCGGCCAGCCGTAAACAGAGGACCCGCCAAATTACCGGTCAAACTCCACGCTTTGCCAGCGCCTGTGAGTTCCGAAAGTTGCGGACTCACTCCACCAAAGGCACCGGTTAACGAAATCGTGGGGAAATAATTAGCTTTAGCCACACCGACGTTGGCGTTCGCGGCAATCAGGTTCTCCTCCGCCTCCCGCAGATCGGGCCGACGCTCCAGCAATTGAGCTGGCAAGCCGGTGGGCACCTCGGGTGGGTCGTACTGCTCCGCCAGGGCGCTACCGCGCACAATCGGGCCCGGATTGCGTCCCAAGAGAAAATTCAGTGCCACTTCTTGTGCAACGATCTGCCGTTGAAGATCCGGGATGGTGGCGGCAACATTCGAGAGAGCCGCTTGTGCTCGGGAGACCTCGAGACCGGATGATGCACCTCCCTCAAACTTGTGCTGAAAGAGGTCTAACGTGTCCTGAAAACTTTTGACCGTTCGGTGCGCTATTTCAAGATTGGCGTCCAATGCGCGCAATTGAAAATAGCCCTGCGCAACCTCCGCGAGCACCAGCAGGCGAATGTCACGCCTCGCCTCTTCGCTGGCAAAATAGACGGCACGTTGCGCCTCATTCAGTTTGCGGATGCGGCCAAACAGATCCATTTCCCACATGGTGTTGAAGTTGTAGGTATAAAAGGTGTGGCTCGCGACAAAGGGAAAGGGAGCCTGCTGTCCGGAAATGCCTGCACCGTATCCAACTTGAGGGAAATACTGCGAACGAGTCACGCCGGCGAGAGCGCGTTCCTGCTCAACGCGGGCAAAGGCCACTCGCAGGTCATAGTTGTTCTGAAGCGCTTCCCGAATTAGCGATTGCAGGACCGGATCCTTGAACAACTCCCACCACGCCGCATCGGCTTGCGAACTCGCGGTTGTCTGTCTCTCTGCATAGAAATTCGCGGGAGGTTGAATTGCAGGGCGGTTGTATTTGGGACCGAGGTTGCAGCCGGCCACGAGCGTGGATAGAAGGAGGACAACAGTGCTGATTCTTCGCATCAGTCGTGCCCTCCTTCGAGCGCAGCGGTTTGGCCTACTGCTACTTGTGGTTTCTTTTTAGCGATGCGCTCAACCACTACAAACAGCACGGGCACAAGGAAGACTCCCAAAACGGTGGCCGCGCCCATGCCGGTGATTACTGAACTTCCCAACACCTTCCGACCAATCGCCCCGGCGCCTTTCGCCGTCCAAAGAGGCACACACCCAAGAATGAATGCGAAGGAGGTCATCAAGATGGGCCGCAAGCGCAGGCGCGCGCCTTCGAGCGCTGCTGCTACTAATTCCTTCCCTTTTGAGTGTTCCAATATCGCGAACTCCACAATCAAAATCGCATTTTTGGCAGTGAGGCCAATCAACATCACCAGGCCGATCTGCGCGAACACGTTGTTGTCAAAATGCCGCAGAAGCAACCCGCCATAGGCCCCGAGAACGGCTACGGGAACTGAGAGAAGCACGCTGAAGGGAAGCGACCAGCTCTCGTACAGCGCCGCCAGAATCAAAAACACAAACAGGAAAGACATTCCAAACACCATCGCTTGCCCGCCTTCGGCTTTTTTCTCCTGATAGGACATGTCGCTCCACGCATAGCCGAACCCGGAGGGCAAAACTTCATTGGCGACTTGTTCCATGGCGGCCATGGCCTGTCCGGAACTGAATCCGGGTGCGGGTGAGCCGTTGATCTGGATGCTTCGGAAAAGATTGAATCGGTTGGTGTACTCCGGCCCTGAAACTCGCTTGATGTTGATCAGCGATGCCAGCGGAGTCATCTCGCCCTTGGAGTTTCGTACATAGAAACTATTGACCTTCTCGATATTCGTGCGGTATTCCGGCTCTGCCTGCAGGTAAACCTTCCACTGGCGACCGAAGCGATTGAACTGGTTGACATAGGCGCCGCCCAGAAAGGCCTGCAATGTCTGATAAACTTCGCCAAATTGCAGCCCTTGCTTCAGCACCCGGTCCTGGTCAATATCCACAAAAAGTTGGGGCACGGTGGGACGGAACGTGCTTACCAGAGAGGCAATTTCGGGGCGCTTCCGCGCGGCCTGGACATACTTGTCAAGCGTGTCCGACAACTGTTGTACGTCTCCACCGCTCCGATCCTGCAACATCAAGGTGAATCCACCAGCCGTCCCCAGGCCGGGAATGGCAGGAGGACCGAAAGCGAAAGCAATGGCTTCCGGAATTTCCGTCTGCAATTTCTTGTTGAGGGTTTGCATGAGCCCCTTGGCGGAAAGTTCCTCGGTCTTGCGCTCTTCCCATGGCTCAAGCTGAAGAAAGTAGAAACCCGTGTAGCTTGCAGACGTGTTGGACAAAAGACTGAAACCTGAAATTCCGCTAAAACTTTTTACCCCGTGCAGGTGCCCAAGCATGTCATCAATCTTGCGCATGACCGCGTCGGTGCGCTGGAGAGAAGCGGCGTCTGGCAGTTGTATTTGGAGAAACGCGTAACCTTGATCCTCTTCCGGAATGAAACTCGTAGGGAGGTTCTTGCCCATCCCTACGGCAACCACGGAGATGCCGGCGAGCAACAGCAGGGACAGCACCCACCGGCGAATGAGAACATGGCTCCAGCTCACGTATCCGCCGGTCATCTTTTCGAACCCGCGATTGAACAACCCGAAAAATTTGCCCAGCGGCCCCTTCGATTTCTTACGCGGACGGAGCAAGAGCGCAGAGAGCGCGGGGGAAAGCGTCAAAGCGTTGAACGCGGAAATGAGCACAGAGATGGCGATGGTGATTGCGAACTGCTGGTTCAGCAGCCCTTTAATGCCGCCCATTGCCGCCATGGGCACGAATACGGCAGATAGCACCAAAGCGATCCCGACCACGGGGCCGGAAACTTCTTCCATCGCTTTATGAGTTGCCTCTTTGGGCGAGAGTCCGTGCTCAATATGATGTTCCACGGCCTCGACCACCACGATTGCGTCATCCACAACGAGCCCGATGGCAAGAATTAGTCCAAAGAGGGACAACGTGTTGATGGAAAAACCCAGCATGGGAAAAATCGCGAATGTACCGATCAAGGAAACGGGGACTGCAAGCAAAGGAATGAGGGTTGCTCGCCAATTCTGCAGGAACAGGAAAACAACGATAATAACCAGGACAAGAGCCTCAAGCAGGGTGGTAACGATTTCCTTCATCCCCTCCGTGATTGGAAGCGTGGTGTCCATCGAAACTGTGTAGTCCAGATCGTTCGGAAAACGGGTCTTCAAATCCTCCATTTGCAGCTTTACCTGTTTGGCCACTGCCAGCGCGTTGGAACCAGGGGCCTGATACACGCAAATGATCACCGCCGGCTTCGCGTTGTAACGTCCAATTTGCTGATAAATCAAAGACCCAAGCTCGATTCGCGAAACATCCTTGAGCCGTACCGTGGAGCCATCGGGATTTTGCCGAACAATGATTTTCCCGAAGTCTTCCGGATTGACGAGCCTGCCGGCAGCTCGAACGGCGTAAGTGAACTGCTGGCCCTTGGGAGCCGGTTCCGCGCCAATCTGACCTGCGGGATTCACAGCACTCTGCTGTTGAACGGCATTACTCAAATCGGTGACGGTCAATCCGAGCTTCGTCAGTTGATCCGGCTTCACCCAGATGCGCATCGCATAATCAGCGGCGCCAAAATTCGTGACTTGTCCGACTCCCGGAACTCGAAGTAGCGCGTCGTTAATGTTGATGGTCGCGTAGTTCCCCAGGAATTGACCGTTGTAACTGCCATTTGGCGAATAGACAGAGAGCACGAGAAGCGGAAGGCCCATCAATTTCTTCACGGTCACGCCATACTGATTGACCGAGGTAGGGAGATTGGGGCTTGCTTGCGAGACACGGTTCTGGGTGTTCACCTGGTCGATGTCCACATTTGTCCCCACGTCGTAGGTCACCTTGAGCGTCATGGTGCCGTCGTTCGCGTTCGTGGACATCATGTAGAGCATGTTGTCGACACCGTTCATTTGCTGCTCCAACGGCGTGGCGACGGATTGTTCAATCGTTACCGCGTCCGCCCCGGTGTAGGTGGCGGATACGTTGATCTGGGGAGGGACAATATCGGGAAGCTGGGCCACTGGCAGTTTTGCCATAGCCACAAGACCCGCGAGTACCGTGACGATCGAAATTACAATCGCAACTATGGGCCGACCGATGAAGAATTTTGCCATGGCTACTTCTCACCACTCTGCGCGTTGGCCTGCGTATCTTTAAAGGGTGTCGGTGCCACGGTCATGCCATTCCGGACTCGCTGCAATCCATCGACGATGACGTTATCCCCCACCTGCAATCCGGATTCGACTATCCATGCTTCGGCGACTTGCGGTCCAAGGTTTACGGCCTTGACCGTGACTTTGTTGTCCGGGCCGACCAGTCCTACCTGGTAAACTCCCTGTAGTTCGGCGACGGCACGCTGCGGGATCAGGAGTGCGCCCTTGCGGACCTCTGTTACCGCCCGAATGCGGGCGTATTGCCCGGGCCGGAGAACATTGCCAGGATTCGGAAACTCTGCACGCACCTGAATGGTTCCGGTGCGTGAGTCCACCTCACGGTTAACGAGGAGGGCGCGGCCACGATGGGGATATACCGTCCCGTCACCGAGGATCATTTGCAGCGACCGCCCTGCGGCCCGTCCTGACTTTTCACGCTGAAGTCGCAGGTAGTCTTGCTCCGCAATGCTAAAGTCAACGTTGATTGGTTCCACGTTTGAAATCGTCGTCATGACCGTTATCGGGGTCATGAGATCTCCGACACCTACCTTGGAAATTCCGGCAATTCCGGAGATCGGAGACGTTACGGTTGTCCAACCCAGGTTCAGATTGGCGTTGTCGAGGACTGCCTGATTCGCATCCACTTCCGCCTTTGCCGCCCGTTCCATGCTCAAAGCCTTATCGAGTTCGGCCTGGCTGATCGCCCTCTGCGCCACCAACGGTGTGTACCTTTTTACGTCAATCTGTGCTTGCGCTAAGGAAGCCCGTGCGAGCTCCAGCTTCCCTTTCGCTTGCTCCACGCTCGCTTGCGCCTGGCGCGAATCGAGCTCGAACAGCGGCTGCCCTTTTTTGACATAGGAGCCTTCTGAGTAGATCTGTTTCAGCAAAAACCCATCCACTTTCGGGCGGATATCCGCGTCAATATTACCGAGCATTGAGCCAACCCACTCCTGTTGAATCTCGACATCTTTTTTCACGACGGGTGTGACCGTCACCCCGGGAGGCGGGGGAGCCGGTTTGTCTTCCTTGGAAGAACATCCGGCAAGCGTGGCGAGAAGGAGCAGAGAAGCAAAGAGAAGCTGTGATGGGTGACGCGAAGAGCTGCAGACTACTCGCTTGTTAGAGGAGATTGGGGTCACTGTAGAGGATGTTTCGCTTTTCGACGGCAAAGGGTCGCGGCAATTAGATTTCGTAGTCATTCGATTCGTCTCCGGACTGCAGCTGCCACCGTGAATCGGACACCCGGAAAGCGGGGGTCCAACTTCGTTTCTCACCAAACTTGCAAAACCTAGCATCGAATCGGTAACGACCCCACGCCATTCGCCAAATCGGCTGCGGCACAGAGCCTATATGTTCGATGACGGTCGTGCATATTGGTATTTGTGACAGTCACACCTAGGAGAATCCCTAGACGCACGCGCCGGTTCATCTACGGTTGCAAGTTCCTGAGGGGAGCGATAAGGCTACAACCCCTCAACCCGGGAAGGGTCAGACGTCTTGAAAATCGGCCACAAGCGGCGGCATTGGATACAGCCGACAAATCAACGATTCAGTCGTTTGCCGCGGACACAGACGTATCAAACGGCCAATTGTCATCCGTCGGCGTCCAGGACTTGTCGGGGTTGTAAAGCCCCATATCCCTGAAAATCTTCAAGGTATCCGGGCCCAAATCCTTCTGATAGACAATTCCTTCATAACTGACGATGAAGGATTTGACTCCGGTGACGCGATAATGTGCCGGAGCCGCGGCGAGAGCAAAGCCCCCGATCATTGCCCCTTCCACAACAAAATTCTGATTTCCCAATGGAGCTGAAGGGCCTTGCCCTTTTAAGATTTTGAAAAAATATCCATGATACGGTTGGGCTTTGTCGGTGTAGCCTTCCTGCAAAGCATTCGCGATATCCTCGGACATGGGGCCGCCCAAGCTTCCATCCTCATTCCTCCACACCAGTCCATCGTGTTTGCCAGGCGTGCTGATTACCCGCTGCGCGTATTGGTTCACTTTGGCATCATCGTGTTTTTCCAGGGCGTATTCCTTTTGGGCGTCAACGTAACCACGGCAGATTTCGATTGCATCCAGCTCGTTGCTTCCAATGCGGCGGTAGAGCACCTCCTGACGGCCCGCCTTGGTATCAAACAGCCATGCCCCATTGCGTTTAACGATGGGGATCGCCAGGGGGAAGTCATCCTCTCCGACGATGAGCGTGGCTCGATTCGGATTTTTGGGGTCAATCACGACCGAGTGCCTCTGTTGCGCCTTTGCATTAAAGGAGGCCGCAATGCTTTTGTCTCTGACGGGATCCTCGGAAGATACAAGGTCTTCACCTTCCGGTCCGAGAATCTCATTCAGGGCTGGAGCATCAAAGGCTTTCGTCGCCTCGATGAAGGCCGCAGCGGCCCCCTCGGGGGTGGCAAACGTCTTCTGAGCAGACGCAGTAACTGTCGGTGACTTCGACTGTGAGAATGCCGGGGAAGCGAAAATTAGCGCGAACGCGCAAGCGAAACCAATCAGCGACGATCTATTCCGTGCATTCCCTGCCTGCGAGTCCATATTTTGCAATTTCATTGGCTTTTCCTTCTCCATGAGTTGTTACCTCCGCCGTCCGCCGCCACCGCGAGAGCCACCACCTCCTCCGCGGGAACTCATGCTGGAGCTGCCACGCGAACTGCTGGCACGCGCCGAACTTCCGCTGCTCCTGCCCGAGTCATTACCCATTGCACCTCCCTTGGAACTTGCGCCGGGGGATGTGCTGCGATTGCCAACCCGATCTCCTCCGCCCCCACCACCACGGTCTCCGCCGCTGCTGGCACGATTGCTGGCGCCTGGCTGTTGTCCGCGTGAACCGGCGTCGCGTGTCCCGGCTTGTTGTCCCCGCGTACCAGCGTCGCGCGCGCCTGCTTGTGGTCTGTTGCCTTGCTGAGAAATATTCTGGCGGGCACCGGCTTGGCGGTCAGACGCCGAAGCCCCGCGAGTTGTTCCTCCATATTTATTAGCGGTTGCTTTATTGCCATAGGGCGTTCCGCCCCGATGCTGGGCATTATGTTGCCAGTTGTTGCCTCCAGCCCCGCCGCGGTTGCCGCCCCCACCCGCTGGTTGGTTCGAGGGTCGGTTGCCCCCGTTTATGTTGTTGCGGTTGCCTCCGTTTATATTGCTGTTCCGGTTGAAATTATTGTTGTTGTTGATCGTAACGTTGTTGTTCCCGCCCCATCCGCAACCATAACCCCAGCCGCCACCCCATGCAGCTCCCATGGCGAGACCAACTCCGAAGGAAATCGCCATGCCCGCCGCGTAATATCCGGGTGGTGGATAAGCGACGGGAGGATAGGGATAGACAGGCGGACCATAAACAACGGTCGGATTGTAACTGGGGACATACACGACCTGCGGATTGGCCTGCTCAATCACAATGACCTGTTTTGATTCCACAACTTTTGTTTCAACCTTCTGTTGTTCGGTGGATTTCAGGTTGCCCTTGTCTTGCGCCTTCTGCCGCATGCGCTGCACTGCTTCCATAACATCATTCTGCTGCGCCAGAAATGCGTTGCCGAGGTCGGTCGTCCACTGAATGTCATCCGCCAAACGCTTGACCACGTCCGGCATCGCGGCCAAGCCCTGCACGCTGGGGTCCCATGGCTGCTTCTCCACGGCGTCAACCAGCGCCTTGTCCTTCAGACCCGGGTTTTTGCTCAGCCACTGCTGGAGCTGAATAATTTCCAGCGGGTAAGTCGAAGCGGCAAGCACTTGCGCAAGCATCGGGTCCGGGTATAGCGCGATTGGCGCAACCAGCGAATCAAGCTGATCCGGCGGGATTTTCGGGGCATCTTCTTGGCCCCCTTCAGCGGTCTTCTCTTGCGCCTGTGTCTGACTTGCCGAAAATACGTCTCCCCGCAAGAGAAGCACAGAGCACAGAACGGCGATACCGTTTTGCGCGATTTTCCAGAAAAGCTTTGACGCAACGGTTTTCTTTGACATACCTGAACCTTCTCTCTGAACTCAGTCTTCCTGAATTTGCGGCACGGCGGGCATCCCTTAATCCCTCTTGGCCGCGCCGAGCGCTTTCACATCTAACCGCCTCCTGTCGTGTTCAGCACGAGGAGGAGCTTACGAATGCCTTAGCTCGTCCTCACTTGGGAGCTGGCTAAACTCCGGTCTTCACGCGGAGCAACTTGACTCCGAGGGCAGCACAGAGGCACAGAAGTCCGAGCAGACCAACCAAAGGCAGATTGCTCCCGGTCTTCGGTAGTTTTGCAGGAGTAGCAGCGGCGGGTGCTTCGGCCGCGGCTGTGGGCGCTTCTGTTGTTGCGACAAGGATTGGCACATCGGCTGGCGGAGCCGGTGGAGGGGCAGGCATCGTTCCCGTTATTTTCTTCTGCTGGGTTACCACGGTTTCTGGCTCTTCGACGACTTTGGTTGCGGTGACGATCATTCCCTTCTTCAAACCAAAAGCATCGACCATCTGGCCGTTTATATTGAATTTCTGGCCCTTGGGAATCTTGAATGACTGGTTTGTGCCATCTTCCAGATGCAGAATCACAGAGTTTGGCGGCGAAACGTGCCACACTTTACCGGTGACGTTCTGGACGTTCGTTACAACTTGGGGAGTCGTGACAGTGGTGATGGTGTGGTGTAGATGCATGCCCGGCCTCAGGTCATGAACGCCAACTTGTCTGCCGTCGACATCAATCTTGACGCTGTCCGGCACATTGGGAATGTGCCGAATGCTTCCATCCTCCATTTTGATTATCAGGTCGTTGCCTTCCACGAGCACAACTTGCCCGTGCTCGACAGTGACCTCCTTTTTGGGATTGCCGGTCTTGGTGATCGTTTGTGTTTGTACTTGGGCACAGGAAACGTCTGCGAAAACAAAACAGATCACTGCTGTCACCAGCACGAATCCTATCTTCACCCATTGGCCTACCGACATCATTTCTCATCCTCCGTAATTGAAATAATCGAAGATTGTTTGGACACTATTTTCCCGCTCGCACTACGTTCAGTTTCTGTCTCGGCCTCCTCCCTCCTCTGCCAAGAGCTTGGTCGTCCAGATCTCGTAAGATTGCTCGAATCCGTAATCGAAGCGTGAACGATGTAGCGCAGGGGTGCACTGCCAACGAAATAGAAGGGATAGCAGGTCACAAGTGTGAGAGCGAGCTTTGATCGCGGCGCCAGCACAGAAACGTTCTCTGGCGGAACAATAAGAATCTCGTCCACAACATAACGAGAATTTCCTTTCTCGGTAAAGAGATCCATCGTGTCGCCAAGATGAAGATCCTTGAGCCCTCGGAAGAATCCGTCGCGATGTCCAGCAATCCCCACATTTCCGATTCCACTGGGAGTGGCCGTGCCTTCAATGTGTCCAACTCCGCGATTCAATGTCAGGTCGCCACTACCCTCTAGCAAAGGGACCTCAAGCCCGATCGACGGAATCTTGAGCACTCCGAGCGGGGGCGGGACATTGCCGAATAGGCTGCTTTGGTAGGCCTCAACCCGTTCTTCAGACCAAAGCCGAAAATCCGGAGTTCCGGCTTTTCGCGAGGAGGGATTTTCGGGTCCGTTCGCGGTCGTGGGGGGTTGTTTCAACGAAAATTCCCGTAATGCCGCACGCGAGTAGGCCACACTATAGGCACGGACGGCGCTGTACACACAAACCAGAAATAAGCCGATGAGCAGCAGAAATCCGAAACCGCTGAAACTTTTCGTGCTGTCGCCGCTAACCATAGGCTGAGCCACCCAGACCAGTCAGCTGCATTCCTCCGCCTGTTTTTGTGCAGCGAACGTCGCTTCACTTATCTGTTTAGGTTGTTCTCCTCATGGCGGCAACTAGGGGAATCCCTAGCCAAGAATGGTGCTTTGCGAAGGAATTTGAACGCTCATTCAACGGAGGAAGAAATGTAGGACATGTCATCCAGAACTGCATGAATTGCAGGAATCAGGTGAGCTTTCATTTTGGATTTTGAAACAAATCCCCGAGCTCCTGCGTCCAAGCAGGCCTTGATAAATTCCTGGCTGGAATGAATCGTGAGAAATATAATTTTAGCGGTGGAGCCGCATTGTACAAGTTTCTGGACGGCCTCGATTCCGTTCAAAACCGGCATGGTAATGTCTACGACAATCACATCTGGATTGAGCCGCAGCGCCTCAGACACTAATGCGTCTCCGTCCATTGCGGTCCCCACGATATCGAAAAGAGGGCGAAGAAGATCACTTTCAGCTTCGAGCAATTGAGAATGATCATCGGCCAAGAATACTCGCGGGCGAATCAACATTCGCCTCCGATCCGAACAAACATGCACCAACTTATGGCATGACGGGGGGCCGGCCGTTCAGGGTGAACTCTCGAAAGTAATTCTAGGAGCGTTCTGGAATGCTACGCTACTGGGGGAATCCCTAGGTGAGTAAGGCGAAGAAGTCCCTAACTTTTTCCATGTCTCGCTTTGGGGTCGTGCACCGATTCGGGATTCAATGAGATAAGACCATGCTTCAGGGCGAGTAGCACCAGATCCGCGTTGCTCTTAATCCCAAAAGACTCCATGATACGGCGTTTGTGGAACTCCACGGTTTTTTCGCTCAGGTTGAGGAGGTCCGCAATTTCCTTTAGGGAACATCCTTCCCCGAACAACTGAACAACTTCTCTCTGCCGGGGGGAAAGTTCCTTTGAATACTGGCGCGCCCTGGCTTTTGCCTCCACCCAGTCTTCGGATCGCATCTTGGGCGTTATGTACGGCTTGCCATGTAGTACATGCTCAATCGCGATCTGCAGTTCCGAGCCAGCGGAGTGCTTGAGAACAAAGGCGACTGGTCCGAGTTCGAGTGCGGCTGCGGCAAGATTTGGATCGTCTTGCATCGTCAAGAAGATGAACTTGATGTTTCGATCTTGCTCGCGGATCTTGTGTGCTGCGTCTAGTCCATTCAGGATGGGCATCCCTACGTCGACGACAATTGCATCCGGCCTGAGCCTTATTCCTTCTTTCACCATCGCACGGCCATCAGAGGCCAGTCCAACGACGGTGTACGCTTTTTCCAAATAAGCTCGCAGAGCCTGCGCGAATATCGCATGGTCATCGGCGATTAGGACACGTGGAGGGAACCTGTCCGGAGACATAACTTGCATGCAGTGGGCCTTTCTGGACTATCCGATCCAAACGACACAACGGGTAGGCGACTACTTTGGGGCGGGAGTAACTGTTCCCAACCCGTACACTACCCCATCGAGTCTACATTTTCAAGAGCTGCATGTTGGCTGCCTCGGCTCGACTTCTCTATATCCCCCTCGGCCAAAACAGTTGAGACACCTCTAGTGTTTCACAGGTCCTGGCTTCGGTTAGTGTGGCACCCAG
>Ga0070762_10000527_pt1 | contig 16275 bp, 15 predicted proteins | sample HubBroMetageREF2_FD_66726 | JGI IMG/M metagenome (GOLD analysis project Ga0070762, IMG submission 66726) | Reference soil microbial communities from the Hubbard Brook experimental Forest, New Hampshire, USA - Hubbard Brook CCASE Soil... | ecosystem: Environmental > Terrestrial > Soil >...
CCAGACTTCACCCGCTTCGCCCGCAGCCAGCGTCAACAGGTGATTGGGCAGGCCCTTGCCTTGCCGACCACCATGACGCTCTATTCGCTAATCGGAATCCTCGTGACCTCGGCGACCGTAGTCATCTACGGAAGCGCGATCTGGGACCCAGTACAACTGCTGAGCCGATTTCATTCGCCCGTGGCTGTTGTCATTTCGTTGCTGGCAATTCTGCTGGCGACCCTCAACGTGAATATCGGCGCCAACGTGGTTTCTCCCGCCAACGATTTTTCCAACCTATGGCCGCGGAAGATCAGCTTCCGCACAGGAGGGGTGATCACATGTTTCATGGGAATCGCGATGATGCCGTGGAAACTGCTGGGAAACTACAAGACGATGATCTTTGGCTGGCTCGGCGGATATGCAGCATTCCTCGGACCCGTCGCCGGCATCATGATCTGTGACTATTTCATAGTGCGGCGGCGCGTGCTGTTGGTCGACGACCTCTACCTGCGCGGCGGTGCCTACGAATATTCGCGTGGCTTCAACTGGCTCGCTGTAGCCGCGCTGGCAGCGGGCGCGGGAACGGCCCTGGTGGGATTAGTTGTTCCGACACTACGTACTCTATACGATTATTCCTGGTTTGTGGGGTTCGCCGTTTCTTTCATTGTCTACTATGCGCTGATGATGGCTTACCAGGGAGCAGGACAGATACCTCTCGCAAAGGCGTCGTAAGCTTGCAGGGGGGACCTTATTCCTGGAATGTGACGCATACCCCGCTGGGATCGATCGCGCCAAACTCTTTCGTGCCCCAAGGCTTGGTTTGCAACGGGCCGTTGGGATGCACCTTGCCTCCGCGTTTCTGGTATTCAGCATACATCGCCTCAATACCCTTGACCGCGAGGCGCACCATGGTCTGGTCGCCGACTTTCCGCGCTAGTGCTTTGTCATCCATCCCGGCGATGTGCAGGTAAGCATCGCCCCGATTGATCCCTGCATAGGTTGGCGGAGTGCTATCGCGAAAAGTCTCCTTGAAACCGCAGACCCCCGTCCACCATTTCAGAGACTCAGCAGTGTCAGCCGCAGGCAAAACGGGGATAGCGCCTTTGATGATCGGTTCCATTCACGAAGTATAAAACGAATTTCTCCGGGTTTCGTAAGCTCGAGTCCGCGCTTCACAGCCTATCGAAAAGCGGGCAATATTTCCTTTTTGTACCGTTCGAGAGTGTCTTCTTCTTCCCCACACATCAGATACACATTGAACTGCGTGACGCCGACACTGGCCAGCTTGCGGAGTTTTTCTCGATGCGCCTCAGCCGGCCCAACCAGACAAAATCGATCTACAACGTCATCCGCAACGAAGTTCGCATTACTGCTTTCCACTTCACAGTGGTGCTGATAGTCGTACCCGCCTCGATTGCGGACAAACGACGTCAGTGCTGGCGGCAGTTCGTCTGGCTTGTAACGTGAGATCAGATCCACTACGTGGTTCGAAACCAACGCCGGAAACCAACGCACTCTTTCCCGCGCGAGCTTCAGATCGTCAGACATCCACACCGGCGCGGCCGCCATTACTTCAATCTTGTGCCAGTTGCGTCCTGCATGCTCGGCGCCTTTTTTCACGAAACTTAAACACCACGCGATCAAGTCAGGATCAGCGAATTGTAATATGACGCCGTCCGCGACTCTGCCCGCCAGGTCAAGCACCTTCGGCCCATATCCCGCAATCCAGACCGGCGGCGAGGCCTTCGCCCAGGAAAGACGCGTAGGCTGGCCGTCGTAGTCGATCTCGTGTCCAGCAGTGAGTTCACGAAATGCTTTCACCGCACGCTCCAGATCACCCGCCCCAACCGGTTTTTTGCCCAACACTCGGCGTGAACTGTCCCCACGCCCAATGCCAAGCTGCATTCGCCCTTCCGAAATCAGATTCAGCGTGGCGAACAGGCTGGCAGTCACGGTGATGTCGCGCGTAGCGGGATTGGTCACGCACGGGCCCAGACGCATGTTCTTCGTGTTGCTCGCCATCAGAGTAAGCAACGGATACGGCTCCAGCCACAGGACGTGAGAATCGAAGATCCAGCCGTACTGAAATCCCGCGGCTTCCGCCTGGCGCGTGAGGGCGACAATACGCTCGACTGGCATGTCGGGTTTAATCGTGATACCGAACTGCATCTCGCCTCCTCTTGAAATCGGCGCTCGAGGTGTTGCAGTTTAGCATAAAATCTCTGCTGCAGTTCGCGGGAGGAACCGGTGGGCTTTGACACCATCATCACAAACGGACGCGTGGTTACGGCCACTGACACGTACGCCAGCAACGTCGCCATTAGCGATGGCAAGATTACCGCCATCGGGCAAAACCTTCCCCGCGACAATGCAACGAAAATAATCGACGCCGGCGGAAAGTATGTGTTGCCCGGAGGAATCGATGTTCACACCCACCTCGACATGCCCTTTGGAGGCACTTACAGCGCCGATGATTTCGAAACCGGCACCAGAGCCGCGGCCTTTGGGGGAACCACGACTCTGATCGACTTCGCCATTCAGTACAAAGGCCAGACGCTCCGAACCGCTTTCGATACGTGGATGAAAAAGGCATCCGGCAAAGCTGTCGCTGATTATTCGTTTCACTGCATCATCACAGATCTAGCGGACGCGCAACTAGAAGAGATGAACGCCCTGGTACGTGAAGGCGTCACCAGTTTCAAATTGTTCATGGCCTATCCCGGCGTGTTCATGCTCGACGATGGCAGCATCTTCAAAGCGCTCCGTGCGACTGCAAAGAACGGGGGACTGGTCTGCATGCACGCCGAAAACGGCAGCGCCATCGACGTGATCGTACAGCAAGCTCTGGCGGAAGGGAAAAAAGCACCGAAATATCACGCGTTGACGCGCCCGACCACGGCCGAAGCTGAGGCCACGTCGCGCGCCATCGCCCTTGCAGAGATGGCGGGAGCTCCAGTCTACATTGTGCACCTGAGCTGTAACGATGCTCTCGAGAAAGTTCGCGAGGCCCGCGATCGCGGCTTGCCTGTCTATGCCGAAACTTGCCCGCAATACCTTTATCTTTCGATCGACAATTTCGACGTCCCCGGATTCGAGGGAGCGAAATATGTGTTTACGCCCCCTTTGCGCGAGAAATGGCATCAGGAAAAACTTTGGAACGGCCTGAAGCAGGATCACCTACAGGTGGTTTCAACCGACCACTGTCCATTCTGTTTCAAAGAACAAAAGGAGCTAGGCCGCGATGACTTCACGAAAATCCCCAACGGCGGCCCCGGCATCGAGCACCGCATGAGCCTGATTTATTCCGGCGGCGTAGCCACAGGGCGTTTCAGCGTGAACCGCTTTGTGGAACTGGTTTCCACCACGCCAGCAAAACTCTTCGGCCTCTATCCTCGGAAGGGCACAATCGCAATAGGGAGCGATGCCGACTTGGTAATTTTCGACCCCACCCGCAAACACACCATCAGCGCAAGAACGCATCACATGCGAGTCGACTATTCGATGTTTGAGGGCATCCAAGTAACCGGCATGCCCGACGAGGTGCTCTCGCGCGGCCGCGTAATCGTCGAAGGCGACAAGTTCTCAGGCCGCGCCGGCGCTGGAGAATTTCTGAGGCGGTCACTCTATTCCATGTAGGCGCGAGCGTCTTCGCTCGTGCTCCTCGCCGAAAAGGCCGAGGAAGTGCAGCCGAACTTCATGAATTGGAAACGCTAAATCCTAAACGCTAACGGGCGCACGTTCCAAAGAGTGCATGGTCGCCTGAATTGTGGCGATGACATTGTCATTTCCGACCGCCGTGTTGATCATCAAATGATAGAGGCAACGGGTAGGCCAGTCAGCATTGAAATAACGCTTCACGAATGTGATTCGATCGCGGTCGATCGTATCCAGCAACTCTTCAGCTTCTTTCTCGCTCTTACCGACTTTGAGCAGTCGGTTGAGCTTCTCCGCGCGGGGTGCATAAAGAAAAACATGAAAGACGTCACCGCGCAGACGCAAAAAGTACGGCGCGCCCCGGCCCACGATCACGCAACTTCCGGCCTGGGCAACTTTTTCCATGACCTGCTGACCCACGGCTACAAAGCGGTCGGTGTCAAATGTCTCCGATCCAGCCAATGGTATGCTGCGCTCGTAACTCCCACGCAAAAAAACTTTGACCAACCGCTGAAACGTGCCATCGGCGCGCTCCTCGCAGCGTTCAACGGTCGAGCACTCCACATTGGCTACCTTGGCGATCTCCTCCGTCAGGGCGTGATCCCAAACCTTCCAGCCGAGCCGGCCCGCAAGCTCGCAGGCAATCTCGCCACCCCCGCATCCGTATTCGCGTTCGACGGTGATCACCCGGTACATTAACTTTCCCCAATTTTCATTTTATCCAGACCTTCGGTTCAACTGACATCCCCGGACGCAGAACGTGCTCTTTGGTCTCACCGGGATCGAATGTAATCTTTACCGGGATGCGCTGCACCACTTTGACGTAGTTACCGGTCGCATTCTCCGGTGGCAGCAAGCTCGTGATCGCCCCGCTCGCTCCCGCAATGCTCTGCACGTGACCGTTGTAGTCCTTGCCGTTTGTGTCCACGCGAATTGTAGCTCGTTGGCCGACTTGCATATGCTTGAGTTGAGTCTCCTTGAAATTCGCGGTCACCCAGATATCGTCGAGGTTGATCACCTTCATCAATTCCTGCCCGATCGAAACATTCTGCCCGACTTCTACCGTGCGGTTGGTCACGACTCCGTTTACCGGAGCAACAATAACCGTGTATCCCAGATTCAATTGCGCCTGCGCCAATGCAGCTTTCTTGGTGTCTGCCTGGGCCTCGGCGGATTGCGCTCGCGAACGAATGGTCGCAACTTGCTGTGGACCTGTCGCCGCTGCGCGAAGGTTCGCCTGAGCCAGCGCCAGCCGGCTTTGCGCTTGGCGAACCTGGTTGTCTGCGGCGGATGCCGAGGCTCGAGCCGCGTCCACAGCCGCACTGCCCGCGTTGGCTGCAGCCAGAGCTTGATCATATTGTTGTTGCGAAATCTCTTCTTTGTCTACCAGTTGTTTGTAGCGCACCAGATCATTTTGCGCCTTCACGTTGTTGGCTTCCGCCTCCGCCAGTTGCGCTTTGGCTGCTGAATATTGCTGCCGTGCAGCAGCGATTCCGGCGGTTGCGTTCTCCACATCCGCTTGTGCACTGGAGGTTTGGCTGGTGGTATTCACGGAAGTGATGGGCACATTGACCCGCGCCGCGTCGGCTGTCGCGACAGCATCCGCGTAATCTGCCTTCGCTCGATCCAGCGCTACCTGGTAGTCCTTCGGATCAATCTCAATCAGAGGTGTTCCCATCGGGACGTATTGGTTATCTTCCACCAAGAGCTTCAAGACATGGCCCGAGACCCGCGCGCTGATCGAGTTCAAGTGGCCGTCGATCTGCGCATCGTCTGTGTCCTCGTAGCTGGCGAAGTAACGCCACAGAAAGAATCCGGCCACCAGCAACACGACGATTCCTACAATAAGAAACACACGGAATCGGGGATTGCCAGCTCGAAAGCTTTTCCAGCGGAGATCTCTGTCCGACGCGGGCAATGGAGCAGGCTGACTTGTAGGCCGCTGCGCTTGAGGCTGATCTTCCCTCACTACCGTGTCTGTATTTTCTGCCATGATTTACGTACCTGATTTTACTTTTGATTCTGAAGGTATTGCTTGACCCCCTCTTCGGCAAAGCCCACAGCCTTAGCCAGTGAAATCTTGGCCAAGTTGTGCGAGTAAAGGCTGGAGATATAAGTCTCGTTGGCCGCTGCGAGAGCCTCCTGCGCCTGAACTACCTCCAAATTGTCGGTGACCCCTGCGGCAAACCGGTCCCGTGCCTGATCGAGTGTTTGGGTTGCGAGATCAACCGAACTGCGCGCTACCTCGACCTGATCCGCTGCGGCATTGAGATCGAGACGGGCGCTGCGGACCTCGTAATCAATTTGACCGCGCAGGTTCTCCAATTGCTGGCGGCTTTGGCGGAGAGTGGATTCCGCTTCTAAAACATCCGCATGGGTTCTTCCGCCTGCAAAGATCGGAATATTCAAAGTCGCTCCCACGGCAAACACGCCGTGCGAGCTTCCCGGGCGAATTCCCGCTGCTCCATAATCTCCCGCGATATCAAGCGACGGGTAGTATTCTGCCGTCGCGGCCCGGCGAAACTCTTCCGCTGACCGCACTTGCTGCGCCGCCGCCAGATAGTCCGGCCTCGATGCATATGCACGCTGCAAATCCTGCTCCAGCGGTAAGGTGGCTAACGGCTCATACGGAGCGGTAGTGGTCAAACCAAATTCCTGCCCCGGAGGCAGCCCGATGACGCGTCCCAGCGTCAGTTTCTGTTTCGCATAATCATTGCGCGCAACGATCAATTCTTGTTGCCGAGTCTGGAGTTCTACATGTGCCCTAAGGGCATCGATAGCGGGGATAACTCCGGCTTTCTGCTGGTCGGCGGCCTTCTCGTAGAGGGCCTGCGCAGTCTGTACGTCGGCTTGTGCCGTGGCCACGCGGGCGGCTCCCGCGAGCGCGACAAGATAGGAGTTTCCGACCGCGAGCACCACCAAATCACGAGCATTTTTCAAAGAGTACTGTGCAGCCTTCTCATTGAATGAGGCTCCCCGTTTGCGCTCGATGGCATGATAGTCGAACACCGATTGAGTAAGGTAGGCGCCAGTCTGGAAAACTCCGATCGGGCCAACCACGTTGGGTATCCCGGGAACGTTGAAGCGAAATCCTTCAGATGCCAGGTCGATTTGTTCGACGCTTTGGTTGACCAAGGCGCTTACGTGGGGAAGCAACTCGCTAAGCTCTTTCCACTTTTCCCCCTGAGCCGTCAAACTGGTATCACTTTGCAGCAAGACACCAAGATTGTTTCTTAATCCGCGATCGACTGCGTCCTTAAACGAAAGTGGCAATGTCTCCGCCGTCGCTTTCCCTTCCGGAATACTGCCTGAAAACGGGCTCTGGCTAAGGGCTGCGCCGGGATTACTGAACTGGCTGTTGCTGGATTGACTACCGCTGTAGGACGACGAACTTGATTGCGGAACTGGGGCTGGTGCCAGCGACTGGCCCCATGCAGACTGGCACATCGAAAGAAAGCTGGCCAGAACGCACGAGACTACGATACAAGCAAACGGTATCCTCTTGTGCCGCAATTGGTTCCTCGGGTTGAGGTCGTTCATAGACACTAGTTAGGGGCATAAGCAGCCCAATATTAGCGTTATGTTGATTCAGGCTGCCGCACTATAGATGCAACCCATTGTAGCCGCGTAACAACGCAACGGGGGAGTGCTTACTGACGTGCCGCGGGGCTAGCTCCCATTCTGCGCCCGCTATCCCCTGCTTATTTTAGCGAAAGAGTGAGTACAATAGAGGGAAGCAGACCTGTAGTCGCTCATGTTCACGCAACTCTATTCCGGCGTTCCCAAACGTCAGGCGACGTCACTAAGCGTTTCCTTGGCGCTCCATTTCGTATTCCTCGGATGGCTTCTGCACAGCCCAGCCCCTATCTTTGTGGCTCCATCGTCGGTGGTGAGGGGCCAATCCGGCAGTTCACTGACCCGCATTTATTTCGGAGGTGACTCCGGAGTCGCGCAGGACCAGCCGAAGCCCCGCCTAACCTGGCAACGCGCGGCAAAAAAAGAAAGTCCGCATCGCATGGAGCCACCCCCAGCGAAGCTGGAAGTCGGAAATGAGACTGCATCCGCTCGCCCCGGCGGTCCGGCAGCCGGCTCTCTCTATGGATCGCTTTCGTATGGAACCTTCGCCGGCCCGGAAATCCGCCCGGCGCTACCGGTTGTATCACCTGATCCGGTGTTCGGCTCGAACGCTGCGGGGATCGAAGGGGACGTCATCGTCGAGATCACCATCGACGAGACCGGGACCATTGTTCAAAAGGTAGTGGTTCAAAGCCTCGGCCCTTCCATCGATGAGAGAGTTCTCGCGGCGCTCGAAAAGTGGCACTTCACTCCCGCATCCAAGAACGGTGTGCCCATCCCGTCGAAACAGGACGTCTACTATCATTTCCCGCGCTGAAAGATCGCCCACACGTCTAGGTCGGCGGCAAGTCGAGGCGGAATGGGTTGTAAACTACGAATCTGAATGTATCGCTGGTTGCTGCTCATTCCCGTTTTAGCTCTGGGCGAAGCGCTCTTGGCCCAGGAGATGACCGTCGAACTCGATCCGGCGAACACGCGGATCGAATTCACGGTACCAGCCACTCTCCACAGTGTGCACGGAACCTTCGCGCTCAAGAGCGGAACTGTTCACTTCGACTCGTCAACTGGCTTAGCCAACGGCCTGATTGTCGTCGATGCGACCAGCGGGGATAGTGGAAACCAGGGTCGTGATCACAAAATGCACCAGGAAGTTCTAGAAAGCCAACGCTATCCCGAGATTACTTTCACGCCTGCTAGGATTTCAGGCAAGCTTGACCTCGAGGGAAACTCCAGCCTCCAGCTTGACGGCACTCTAGGTCTGCACGGCACCGATCATTCGATATCCATGGCTTTGCCAGTACAAGTGCGAGGGCAAATTCTCAGCGCGCGGATTCACATTATCATTCCTTACGTGGCTTGGGGCCTGAAGAACCCAAGCACCTTCATTCTCCACGTGAATGAAAAGGTAGACGTCGACATCACGGCGGTAGGCCGTCTGCAGCCGTAGGAGGCCGGACATGACAATCTGTTCATTCGCGATTTCAGGGAGGGTCGGCAGGTACCTTCTGCGGTATGATTTCCTCAAGCCGCCACAGACGAACCCGAGGTACCTCGATGAACATGGAAAAGCCGATGCGTCGTATTTTATGGGCGATCTTCCTGACGAGCATCTGCTGCCAGTGGATTTGGAGCCAAACCCTTAGTACCCGGCCCGCACAGCAGAGTTCGCCGACATCTGACGCGGTTCCGCAACCTCCTTCGGAGTCGCTCGAAACGCCCGATTCTATTCCGTTGACTGTTCCCGCGGGCACCCCGCTGAAAGTGGCGCTGGATCAGGAAGTGCGCGTCCAGAAGGTTGGCCAGCCAATTCACGGAAAGGTCGTCGAACCCGTATATTCCTTCGACAAGATCGTTATCCCAGCGGGTAGTGAAGTTACCGGAAGGGTCGCCGGCATTGACGGGGTCTCGAGGATGAAACGCGCTGTCGCGGCAATGAACGCGAATTTCTCCCCCTACCGACAAATTCACATCGAGTTTGACGAATTGGTCGCCGATGGCCGGCATCTCCCGCTGCAAACTATTGTCTCTCCCGCATCCCAGGGCGTCCTGCAGTTCATTCCTGCCAAGGCCATACAAAATACAGGAGCCACCGCCGAAGCCAAGCACGCCGCCTCACGAAAGATCGCCGAGGCTCGCCAGGAGGCCAAGCGACAATGGGATGCAGCCATGCAACAACTGCATGAGCCTGGAAAGATGCACCGCCTGGAAAGACTCGGAGTGGCCCAACTTCCATTTCATCCGCAGTATATGGATGCCGGGACCAGCTTCAACGCGGACCTGCAGACTCCTCTTGATTTTGGGACCGAACCGTTGAAAGCGGCGACGCTATCCAGTATTGGAAATCCGCCCCCATCGGGCAGTGTCGTTCACGCCCTGCTAACGACGCCTCTAAGTTCCGCTACGGCGAAGAAAGGCGAGGCGGTCGAGGCGGTCATCAGCCAGCCGCTCGTAGTTTCCAGTCAGCTGTTTCTTCCCCAGGGAAGCCACATCAGAGGCACAGTATTGCAAGTGCGCCGCGCTCGCAGGCTGAATCGCAACGGGCAACTCCGCGTCGTGTTCCATCAGGTGGTTCCTCCCGATGGGATCGAACAGAAAGTCGAAGCCAGCCTGGAAGGTGTAGAGGTTGCGAAGGGCGAACACCTTAGTCTGGATGCCGAGGGCGGCGCGCAGGTTACGACTCCCCGGACGCGATACTTGACTACGGCCATAGCAGTTGCACTGGCCGCCTCTTCCGTGTCGCCAGATCACGATGCTCGCTTCCACGGCGGAGACGGCGGGGGCGACCCGGGTGCAGGAGCCGCTGATGGTGCGTCCGGGTTTGGTTTCCTGGGCACGATAGTTGGTGCGCTCGCGCATTCCAGAGTCGCGGCCTCAGGGTTCGGGGTCTATGGAGCGGCCATGTCGGTGTACGCACATTTCCTGGCTCGAGGACGCGACGTGGTCTATCCGAAAGACATGTCCATGGTTATTGGTTTGGGAACTCGCGATACGCGCTCTGCAGTTCCGGAAATCCCTGCACCGTCAAATCAACGACCCGATGTGCACTAAGACTCAATGGAATCCGTAGCAGCATCATTCTCCGGCCTGCGTGCATACTGTTTAAGTCGCGCCCAACGTCGTGCTCCTGGCCCAAGATTTCGATAGTGTTAACAAGACTGCCTAAAATGAGATTTTGGCGACACGTTCACGCTCTGACGGTTAGTCTGGTTTTCGCTTCGATCATGTGTGCCACTTCATATGTGCCGCAGACGGCAAGTCCGACTGCCTCCTCCCGCCCGGCCAATCGTTCGTTTGCGCACCCACTGAAAATTACAGGCATTCCGAATGCCGGCGAGGTGACTCCGACCCTGTTTCGCGGCGGGCAACCCGATACAACTGGATTCGAAGCTCTGGCAAGAATGGGCATTAACATCGTGGTGGACCTGCGTGGGTCAAGAAAAGCGGAGAGTGAACTAGTTACCAAGCTGGGGATGCGATATGTCTCGATTCCGTGGCACTGTCCTTTTCCCAAAGATGACGCGATGGCGCGTTTCCTGATCCTGCTTCGGGAAAACCCAGGCAGAAAGGTTTTTGTCCACTGTAGGCTTGGGGATGATCGAACCGGAATGACCATCGCCGCATATCGCATGGCTGAACAAGGTTGGACAGCGATGCAGGCCAAGCAGGAAATGGAGGCATTCGGCTTTACTTTACCTCACCACTTCATCTGCCCCAGCCTGGCGTCGTACGAGGAAAACTTCCCGGAGCGATTCCGTACCAATTCTGCCTTCCACAGCCTTCGTGCCCCAGCGTCATCCTCCTCACAATCACATTAGTTCTACCCCTGTGCGTGGTTTTCTTATCCGATTCGGCATTCCGTCATCCTCGGCAGCGCACTGAATAGATATTTTGCCGGACGGCCATTCTGGGAATCGCTCAAGCGTCTTAGATTCTGACGTTTGCCGCATCAGTTTCCGTGGGGTGATTAACGTCACACCCTCTTGTGACGACCTACGCTGCAGCCGCGTCCTTTCCCGCTCAAGAATCTGGCTGCGAGCACCTTTTTTTTGCGCCAGGATTTCGAAAATTGAGTGACGAGAAACCTTGGTTAGGAGTAGCTGGATTCATCATTCCGTCATTAAGAGTCTGCGTGCGCGCCACACGTGGATAAATTAGGAGTTCACTATGCAGCCCTCAAAATTAAGCACTTTCAGGCCCTCAAACGGTCTCTATGGAACCCGAATCCCCAGCCCCCGTCAGCACCAAGTCATCGAGTTGGTCGCCCAGGGCTTAAAAAACAGCGAGGTGGCTGAAATCATCGGTACCTCGGAGTATGTTGTGAAAAATCACCTTCGCGCTATCTTTGACAAACTTGGGTTCTGGAATCGAGTCGAACTTGCGTTGTGGTACGAAGCGCGCAGGCACGAAAGCCTGGTCGAGGACCAACGCAACCACGCTGTAGCCTGAACCGGCGTTCGTCACCGGTCAGGTTTGGGGTGTTTCGAAAAAAAACTGCCTTGCCTATTGGTCGCGGTGAACCGTCTCCATTGAGAAGGCCGGCAGACAAACGGCAATATATTCCGCGCCGCCCTCGGCTGGAGTGGAATACTGAATCCATTCGCCCGCGTGCGCGACGACTGCCTGGCCAGCGGTCACATCCATCTCGCCATCCTTGTGCCGTACTCGCACCATGCCCGTGAGAACAAGCGTGAATTCGTCGAATTCTGGCGTCTGACCGGGTTCTTCCCAACCCTTCGGACTGCGCATGTGAGCAACGCTAACCCCGAAGGTCTTGGTATTGATCCGTCCAATGTATTCATCAATCAGCTTGGGTTTGGTTCCGGCGGCGGAAATGCGTGTGGGATGAGCTACCAAAGTAGGCATGAGTCTCCTTCGAAAAGAACTACTGTAGCAACAGCAGGCGCAATTCTGGAAGTCAGTCTCCGCGTATTCTGCGTTCCATCAGCAGTGTCTGCGATTCAAGATTTTAAACTTCGTTGGGGTTCAATCAAGAACCTCAGAACGCGAAGCCGCTGGGGAGAAAACAGAGAACTTTGGCGGAACGCGATTTGCGAACTAAGAAGCAGGCGTCGATGTTGCTCAGGACAGGTCGTGAGATCCGCGGTCTATCACCTTCCGGCCGAGTTCGCGCGGGTCTTTTCGGCGGGGCTGGCAGCCAAGACATCGATTGCCGGAATTGAGACTGGCGCAATCAGTGACCGCTCTTCCGGCATGGTGCCGTTTTGGATGGCTTGCACCAACATCTCCAGCGCAGTGCCTGCATTCGGTGGCACAAAGATCGTGGCCATCAGCAAGCCCCGGCGTACCCAGGCCTGCCCGCTGTTCGGAAGACCGTCGCAGCCAATGTAAGGCAACTTCAACCAGTTTTCGCGTGCTTGCAAATTCAGTTCTTCGTGGAACGCTTTCCTCGCGCCGAGTGCCATGGAATCGTCCTGGGCTGCGATAAGGTCGACATGGGTCTGCTGGGACGTGGACAATCGCAACCAGGAACTGACGGTGCGATGCGCACTGGCTTCGGTCCACTGCGCCTTCATGAGTTTTACCTGCACTTCGGCTGGCTTAGTTTCGTACATCCCAAATGTCCGCTGTTTGGCCGCCAAGCTTTCCGATGGGCCTTGAATGTATAAAACGGCTCCGCCATTGGGCAGGATCGCGGCAAACTGCCGCCCCTGGATCCGTCCGATTTCTTCGTGGTCCGAAGTAATGCAAAAAGCGGGGATGCGATAAGCCTTACGCAGCTCGGCGATGTATTCCACATCGCGGTTCAGCACAACCCAACTGATGCCGGCAGTGGCCGCGGCGCGGGCGACTTGCGGCAAAGCCGTTCCACCCACCGGTTCAAAAAGGATTCCATCCGGAAGCGCGTCCTTGCGGGACTGGATAATCTTCAAGAGTTGTTGACTCTGGGTGACGGAGTCGTTCTCAGCATGGATGATCTGCAACTCCACACCCAAACGTTTGGCAGCAGTTTCAGCCGCCGTCGCCTGCTCGATCTGGTAATCGTTATCGTTATTGGTAAGGCCGAGGGTAAACTTCAATTTCTTCATGCATGTGCCCAAAGTTTGATCATATCCTGCAACCCATCGACGGGTCACCGTGACCAAAGTCACGGTTACGCGGGTGCTAGAATTCCCCGTATTCGGGAGGAGAGCTTCATGAGCAAGACCTTAGTCACGTTTGGGATCGCGCTGATTTGCACAAACGCTGCATGGGCACAAACTAAGCTTTCCGTGCGCTGGGAAGAACTTGCTGCCGCCGAGTTTCACTCAGCGATCGAACAATCCAAAGGCACTTGCCTATTGCCTTTCGGGATTTTGGAAAAACATGGCCCCCATTTACCGCTGGGCACTGATTTGCTTGATGTCCGTTATGCGACTCTGCACGCAACCGAACAAGAATACGCAGTCGTGTTTCCCGAATACTATTTCGGACAGATCTTCGAAGCGCGGCACGAGCCGGGTACCATCGCATATAGCGCACATATGCAAATGGAGCTTCTGCAGGAAACGACCGATGAGATGGCGCGTAATGGCTGCAAGAAGATCATCATCGTGAATGGCCACGGCGGCAACGAGAATCTGCTGCCCTTCTTCGCCCAGAGCCAACTGGAGAAGCCGCACGACTACATCGTTTATGTGATGGGAATTGTCGAGCCTCCGCCTGGCGGGCCGGCAAAGAAGACATCAGTGGATATGCACGCGGGCGAGTCTGAGACCTCAAAGATGCTGATTTCGAATCCAGATCTTGTGCACCTCGACCGGGCCAACCAAGAGTCGGGGACTGACCAGGCTCGGCTGAAATTGCCTGACACTCTTTACACCGGCATCTGGTGGTATGCGCGGTTTCCCAATCATTATTCAGGGGACGGTTCCGCCGCAACTCACGAGCGCGGTGAGTTTGAAATGAAAGCCTGGCAGGATTCGATCGTAACCGCAATTCGAGCGGTTAAGGCGGATCAGGAGAGCTTAAAACTTCAGAACGAGTTCTTCGAGAAGGCCAAACATCCGATGGATGCGCGATTTTAGAAAACCCGCGAACTGTGGCCGGCGTTCGATTCTTCTCGGCTTGCCTTAGTTTCTTGATATAGTGCCGAGCATTATTAGGTGAAGACCAACCTGCAATAACTGTGCAGAAAAAGCGGGATGGGGCCTCCATGCGTCGCACGTGCTTCTGCCGCATCCACGGTGGGGCGCGACCTGTTAACATACGCTGGTTATATGGCTTCTACATTATCGAGCGCCGCTGTTCAGAAAAAGGCGAAGACAATATTGGCCCCGCCGACTTCGCGGTTGATGTCCCTTGACTTGTTTCGCGGGGCCACGATTGCTGGAATGATTCTGGTGAACAATGCGGGCGACGAGGCCAGTTCCTATTGGCCGCTAAGGCATGCACGGTGGAACGGGTGGACGCCGACTGATTTGGTATTCCCGTTCTTTCTGTTTATCGTCGGTGTCGCGATGCCGTTTTCCTTCAGCTCGCGGCTGAATCGCGGCGAGTCGCGATTGGACCTTCTCAGGCATGTGTTTTGGCGCGGAATAGTGCTTTTTGCTTTAGGCATGTTTCTGAATGGCTTCCCCAACGAATATCATCTGGAGTCGTGGCGCGTTTATGGCGTGCTGCAGCGGATCGCGATTTGCTATGTGATTTCCGCGACTCTCGCTCTGTTGACTGATTGGCGAGCGTGGGTAGTCACCATTGTGGGTTGTCTTGTGGGCTACTGGCTCTTGATGCGTTTCGTGCCGGTACCCGGATTCGGCGTGCCGACTCACGACATCCCACTGCTTGATCCGGATCGCAACCTTGCGGCGTGGCTCGACCGGCGACTACTCGCCGGACATTTGTACGAGGGAACGCGTGATCCCGAAGGCGTATTGAGCACCATCCCTGCAGTCGCCACCAGCCTTCTCGGATTACTCACAGGGCAATGGCTACGTTCCTCGCATTCCGCGCCGAGGAAGGCCCTGGGCATGGCGTTGTTTGGACTGATCGGAGTAGTGGCTGGCAGAATTCTCGACCTCGGGTTTCCCATCAATAAGAAACTCTGGACCAGTTCCTACGTGATCTTCACCGCCGGTCTGGCCCTTCTCTGCCTGGCGCTGTGTTATTGGATGGTGGATCTAAATCGATGGCGCGGCCTCTGGACGAAACCGCTGCTCGTATTCGGAATGAATGCGATTGCGGCCTATGTGTTTGCCGGAATGACATCGGGCTTGCTCGATCACCTCCACACAGCTGTCGGGATGAGCTGGCAGGAATCTGTTTACGAACGTATATTCGTGCCGCTGGCCAATCCAGCGAATGCGTCGTTGCTATATGCGCTGGCGTACGTGCTGGTTTGCTGGGCGGCGATGTGGCTGCTTTATCGCAAAGGTATCTTCGTGAAGGTCTGATCGTGGCATTCGGCACTCGGCATCCAGCATTTGCCTTTCCGGTCTAGCGTAGTATTTCCTTGAATACCAGCGTCTCCCGAACTGTCCGTTATGAATGATTCCGCACAGCACAGTTGTTTTTGGATCCGAATGCGTGCGTTCTTAATTTTCGCCGTGACCTTTTTCTCATACGCATACTTTTATGAAGGAGCGGGATGGAATCAGAACTCCCGCTTCGATATGGTGCGCGCCATCGTCGAGCGAGGAATCCTGAGCATCGATGATTTTCAGCAGAACACCGAGGACAAAGCTTTGGCCGGCGGTCGCTACTATTCCGACAAGGCCCCCGGACTCGCACTGCTGGCGGTTCCCGCGGCTTGGGCAGGCCAGACAATGCTGCGAGTTTCGAGCGTGGATCCGGTGTCTCCTCGCGGTCTCCGAGACCTCGCCTACTGGGTCACAGTGTGGGCCGTCGCTCTGCCAATGGCGGCAGCATGTGCGTGCCTGTTCTGGATTGCCATGCAGCTAGGCAGCAGCATAAGCGCCTCAGCGTTTGCTTCCCTTTCGTTAGGGCTTGCAACTCCCATGTGGGCGTATTCGACCTTGTTCTGGGGGCACGCCCTGGCGGGAGCATGTTTGGTTTTCGCGTTCGCTTGCGCTTTGCACTTGCGCCCGGGCGCGAGTTCGGGCGCGG
>Ga0070762_10000528_pt1 | contig 16255 bp, 15 predicted proteins | sample HubBroMetageREF2_FD_66726 | JGI IMG/M metagenome (GOLD analysis project Ga0070762, IMG submission 66726) | Reference soil microbial communities from the Hubbard Brook experimental Forest, New Hampshire, USA - Hubbard Brook CCASE Soil... | ecosystem: Environmental > Terrestrial > Soil >...
CATCCAACTCCTGAGGCAGGAGTGTGAGGTGGGCCGCGATTTGTTCGGGCGCCTCGCCTCCCGAAATCTCTCTAAATGCAAGACATCGCTGGGTTCGCCGTGGCCTGGTTGAGCGAATTGGATTCTGGAACCGCCTAAATTCGCCCACGGTCTATTCGTATTAAGTCGGTTTGACATAACGCTGCTAACTGTATTGAATTGTTTGCCTGCCCCAAGCCAGTCGGACTGGATAGGGCGCTGCCTGCCAGATGGGGGATTGCGCTATGTCTACTAACTTGAAGTCCTTCACCACGCCCGGACCTGTTGTACGCAGCCATCGCGCCTCGCGTCGCCAGAACTCGCTGATTGTTCGATGGGCTTTGCTGGCGCTTCTTGCGCTGACTATCGGGATGCCCCCGGCGCATGCGCAGGTTTCGGCCAGTATCCGGGGGGTGGTCACGGACGCCTCGGGTGCGCCCGTTGCCCGGGCGACCGTGCAAGCAAAGAACCTAGAGACTGAGGTGGTCAGGACAACCAGCACCGATGATGCCGGAAGGTACTTGCTGCTGGCCCTGCCTGTTGGCAAGTATGAGGTGCGGATTTCGAAGAGCGGCTTTCAGGACGCCGTCCAAAGCGGCATTTCCCTTGTGGTCGGCGAAGAGGCGAGCGTCGATCTGCGGCTGCAGGTGAGCACCGTCAAGTCGGAGGTCAAGGTAACCAGCGATGCGCCGATTGTCAGCGTGACAACGCGGGACATCAGCGGCCTGGTTGGCGAACAGGCGGTAAAGGAGCTCCCCCTGAACGGGCGGAGTTACGACCTGCTTCTTCCGCTCAACCCCGGGATCGTCAATTTCACTTCGCAGAAAACGGGCGGAACCGGGATTTCCAATTCCACCACGGCGAACAATTTCTCCGTGACCGGAAATCGCCCGCAGCAGAATATTTTCCTGTTGAATGGCGTGGAGTACACCGGCGCGGCGGAGAACAACATGACGCCAGGAGGGCCAAGCGGAATGCTGCTGGGCGTCGAAGCCGTCCGCGAATTTAATGTGCAGCGGGATTCCTACAGCGCCGAATTTGGCAAGCGGCCGGGCGGGCAAGTGGTGATCGTGACGCAGTCGGGCAGCAACCAGTGGCACGGCGCGGTGTACGAGTTCGTGCGGAATAACGCGCTGGACGCAGCGAACTTTTTCGATCAGGGATCCGCTCCCCCGTTTCAACGGAACCAGTTTGGTGTCTCTTCGGGCGGGGCGATCCAGAAGAACAAGACGTTTGTGTTTGGCAATTATGAAGGATTCCGGCAGAACTTGAACCAAACGTCGGTGGCCTTCGTGCCGGATGCAACTTCTCGCGCTAACGCCGTACCGTCGGTTCAACCATTACTGAATTTGTGGCCGCAGTCCTCTACCGAGGCATGCACTCCGGCCTGTGGTATTGCTGAGTACTTCAGCAGCCCGCTGCAGACGATTCGCGAGGATTTTGGAACCGTGCGCGTGGACCACATTTTTTCGCAAAAAGATTCGCTCGATGGAATTTACACTATCGACGACGGCGGAGACGTGACGGCTACACCCGCCAATCCATTCAGCTCAGACATCCTCAATTTGCGCGAGCAGGTATTAAGTCTTGAGGAAACTCACATTTTTTCGCCATCACTTCTGAATACAGCGAGATTTGGATTTTCGCGCGCGGGTTACTTCTTTACCGGTGAGCCCACGCCGGGCACTCCAGCGGCCGGCGTACCGGGCTTTCTTGCGGGACTTCCGGTAGGCGCGGTGGTGGTGGGTGGCAGCGCGGCGTCGAATCCACAGGCTTCGATCGGACTGGCGGGGAGCAACAACGGTAGCAACCTCCATATTGCGCGCAACCTGTTTACGTATGAGGATCGCGTGACGATGACGAAAGGGCGGCATCAATTGAGTTTTGGCGCGTGGTTCCAGCGGTTTCAGTCGAACGAAATCATCGCGCTCAGCCAGTATGGGCAGGCGACGTTTGCCAGCCTGACGACTTTCCTGCAAGGGACCACGTCTTCTTTCTTGTTTGATCCAGCGCCGACGAAAATGTACTGGAGATCGTTATTCGGCGCTTTCTACGCCGAGGATGTTTTCCGCGTTAGCCCCAAACTGACGGTTTCGCTTGGATTCCGCGACGAGTTTTCTACGGGATGGAATGAAGCCCATGATCACGCCGCCAATTACACGTTCACGAATGGGGTGATTTCCACCAACCCTAGAATTGGCGGATCGCTCTTCACCACGAATAACGCGAAATTCTTGCCACAGCCACGCATTGGCGTGGCGTGGAGCCCGTTGGGCCGCAAAACGGTGCTTCGCGCCGGATTCGGCATGTACAACGACCTGCAAGATGCTTTGGGCTATCGCGCGGACCAGAACGCGCCATTTAATCCGACCTACAGCATTGCCAACTTCAAGGTTTCTTCCTTCCCGGTGAATCCAGCGGCGCCGGTGCCGGCGACCGCAAAGCTTGTGCCCGGCGGGGTTCAGCCGGACATGCATACGCCGACACTGATTTCCTGGTCACTGCGAATTGACCGGGAACTTTCTCCGAACACGGTTTTGACGATTGGTTATGTCGGTTCTCACGGGTACCACGAGTTGATCGGCATCGACGCCAACGAGCCGGTGCCGGTGATTTGTCCGGCTGCTCCATGCCCAGCCGTTTATCCCACGTATGACGCCAGCAAGCCGATAACCGCGACGAACGGGCCTACACTCGGTTTCCCAATCAATTTGCCGAACGGAATTCCAAACTCGCCGCTCGCCGGCGCTCCCGTGCCTGCGGGAACTTATTACATTCCGGCGGGCACGCCGAAGGCGAATCCGGCACTTGCCAATACTTGGACGTGGTTCTCCGTCGGAAACAGTTCGTATCATGCTTTGCAGGTGGACCTGCGACGCAGATTCAGCCATGGACTTTCGTTGCGCGGGGTCTACACTTTTTCGAAAGCGCTGGATGATGGCGATTCCTTGAACCAGACGACGGCAGGCAACGCGCCGGGGCTGGCATCGAATCCATTCAATCTCGCCGCTGACAAGGGACTGGCGACGTATGACGCGAGAAACGTTGGCGTGGTGAACGTGCTGTATGACTTGCCGTTTGGCCGCGGAGAGGCTTTTGCGCGCGATTTGGAAGGCTGGCGCAACGCATTGGTGAGCGGTTGGATGGTGTCCAGTATCGTCACGGCGCAATCCGGTTTTCCGTTCACGCCGCAGCTTAGCTACAACCCTTCCAACAACGGAGACACGCGCAATCCAGTGCGGCCATTTCTGAATCCCAATTTCAAGGGTTCCGCGGTTCTCGGCAATCCGAACCAGTGGTTCAATCCGGCTGCTTTCATCGCACCTCCCTCGGTCAGCGGGTTTTACGGCAATGTAGGAAGGGACACGTATATCGGGCCGGGACTCGCAACGTGGGATTTTTCTGTGTTGAAGAACACCAGGATTCGCGAGAGCCTGAATCTGCAATTCCGCGCGGAGATTTTTAACCTACTGAATCGCGCCAATTTCAATACGCCAAACCTCATCGTGTTCACGCCGCCGACCGCTACTAACCCGAGCGGATTGTCGGGCACGGCGGGAGCGATCACCAGCACGTCCACGACGGCGCGGCAGGTGCAGTTCGCGTTGAAGCTACTCTGGTAACGCGATTGACAGTTTCCGGGGGCTCCGGCAGCATAGCGGACCAGTGTCCACTTTTTCCTCTTTTTCATCGCGGATTCCAGACTTAATCCTGGCGAACCCGACTGCGGGCGGCGGGCTTGGGCGCGAAGCTCTGCCACGCCTGAAGGCGTTTGCTTCGGAAAAACGTTGGAGCGCGGTATTTCGCAGCGCGGAGAGTGCGGCGGAATTTGCCCAAATCGCGCGGGAAGAGGCTGCCGCGGGGAGAGAGCGGATCTTCGCACTGGGAGGCGATGGAACGTTTCAGGCGCTGTTGAATTCCGTGGCCGGGAACGCAAACGTTTCCATCGGAGTGTTGCCGGCCGGGGGAGGAAACGATCTGGCCTCGGCGTTGGGATTGCCGCTGGATCCTGTCAAGGCCGCGGCGATGATTCTAACGCGGGGAGAAGCCGTTCCCCTGGATGCGGCGCGCGTGCGCACCGCCGATGGGGTGGAACGCCTGTACATGGGCGGAGGAGGAGTTGGGTTGGACGCGGAGGCGGCGCGGTTTGCGAGCGGGGTTTACCGGAAGATGCGGGGAAGGAGCCGGTATCTGCTTTCCGCAATTCGCGCCCTTGGAAAATTTCGAGGGATCAATGTGCGCGTTTCTCTGGAAGGTTCCGAACAGACAACCCTGCAGGGAACGGCTCTTGTTCTGGGAGTTCTCAACACGCCGAGTTATGGAGGGGGGCTCCTGCTGGCGCCTGCGGCATGTCTGAAGGACGGGCAGCTCGATCTGGTGCTGCTTGAAAATCTCAGCGCGTTCGAAATTGCCGGGATTTTGCCGCGCCTGGCAGCCAGCGGCGAGATTCGCACGCGGCGGATTCAAAGGCATTGTGTGACTGGAGCGCGAATTGAAACGGAACAGCCATGCGCATTTCACGCGGATGGAGAGATTATCGGGATGACGCCGGTGGAGATTGCGGTGGTGCCGCGGGCGATGCGGGTGTGGCAGCCGCGGCCAGTGAGCGCGGTTTAATCGACGAAATCGATTACAGCGCCTTCGTGGCGATAGAGGAAACCGACGAACTGGCCGAAGTTCGGCGAAGCGACATTGTTGTAGACGGCGTTGAAGTTGCCATGATTGGTGACGTTGAGCGTGTAGACGCCGAGCCGGATGTGGTGCACTTTGCCGCCCCTGTTTCCGAGAAAAGGCACGCGAAACTGGCGATAAAGCTTCATATCCAGGGAAAAGTATTCAGGGAAGCGCTTCCCGTTGGGAGTGCCCACGTATTGTTGCTGAACATCGATCGGGGAATACGGAAAGCCGGAGTGAACGTCAAAGAGAGGGCTGAACGTTAATTTCCAGGGCAGAGCAAAGATTCCCCAACCGACCACGCGATTCGGAATGTCCGACGAGAGAATGCCGTACACATCCGGACGAATCACGGGCGCGGCGAACGGGATATACACATTCGAAAGGCTATTCAGATCGCCGCGCGAGCGGCTCCAGATGTAGGAGATGTTAATCTGATCGTGTTCCCGCAACGAGTAATGCGCCGAGGCTTCCATTTCGCGATAGTGGGATGAACCGGTGTTCGTCAGTCCCTCGAAGGACTGGCCGCCAAGCGCCGAGGTAAACGGATTCACAGTGAACAAGTAAGTGGCGTGGCTGTCGAGGTAGCCAGCGCGCACCTGCAGAGTCTTGTGGAGCTCGTGCTCAATCTGGCCATTCCAGGTGACGTTGCGGGGCGTTGTGCTCGGGTGGCTAGGCAAAACGGAGGAATTCAGCGGGTTCACGTTACCGACGAAGGCGTTCGTGTATGTGATGGGCGTGCCGATCGGCAGGCCAGTGGAGTCAAACGTCGTTATGGTGCGGTTTGGGTTTGCCGCGAAATCGGCGGCAAGGAGAGGAAGCACCCCATAAAAAATCCCGGCGCCCGCTCGGATAACGGTCTTGCCGCTTTTTCCCGGAGAGTAAGCAACGCCGGCGCGAGGGGCGATGGCCGCGGACCAGCCGGTGGTCTCACTGGAGATTCGCGCGCCCAGATCAACGCCCCAGTGAGAATCCAGAACCCAATGATCCTGGAGAAATTCGGCGACGGAACTATCGGAAGGAGACTGGGAAGGCGCGGCGCCAAAGGTGATCCGCTGCGCCAGGGAATTGTCCGGGCGAAGAATCTGGATCGGGTGCGATAAGGTGGTGCCGAAGAACGAGCGGTAATCAACATCGGCGCCCACCCGGATTTCGTGTTCTCCGTGCCAATGTACCTTGGGGAATTGGAAGGAAGGAACAGCCTGAAACTCCTTGCCCCGGCGCGACCACTGATTGAAGTAGTTTCCGCCGTATCCCTGCGGCGTGATGAGCATGTCTTCGGGGCCCTGGCCGTGCGCGTTGCTGTCGAAGCGCATGTACTGCGCCACAACGGCAAGAATGGCCCCGGAGCCGAACTGATACTTGTCGTTGAGTCCGACGGCGACGCCGTTTTGGTCGAGGTCGTTCGACGCGGGTTGCGGGACGAGCGCGCTGATATCCACATGCTGGTGGCGCAGCGGAAACGCGTTCACGGTCAGCGTGAGCACGTGGTTGGGCGCAAGAATGAACTCGAGAGTCGAAAAAGAATTAAATCCCTGGCGCTTGCTGATGTCATGCGGCCAGGGGAGACCCTCAATCGTCTGCTTTTTCATTTCATACTGGAAAGATTCCGAGAGCAGGAGTTTGTGAGGGATGAGCGGGGCATCGAAAGAGACGCCGGGAATGGCTTCGCCAATGCCGACCATGCTGCCATTCTTTCCGAGAATGGAGGGAACGATTCCCCTTACTTTGAAGCTCCATTGGTCATCCGGGGGCCGGGTTTCTATGGTTGTCAATCCGCCGGAAAAACTGCCCAGGCTGGAATCGTACGGAGTTTTGTACACGGCGAAGGATTCGACCGCATCCGTGGGAATGGGGACGCCAAAACTGCCCGTGACCGGATCGGTAGTCCTCGCGGAATTGACGAGCAACAAGCTCTGGTTTTCGTCCGCACCCTTGAAGGTCAGCTTGCTGTCGAGCGTCTTGATAACTCCAGGAGTGAAGGGAAGGATTTCCTTCACTTTTTCCTGCTGCGTGGGAATCGTGGTCAGTTCCGTGTTCGTAACGGTGACTGGAGGCGGAGCGGCGGTCTCCGTGGCGATGGTTGCGGCGGTCTCTTTCACTTCCACCTTTTCGGCAACCACATCAAGCTCGAGTGTGAAATCCTGAACAAGTTGCTGTTTCGGGGCAAGAACAACGGATTTCGAAATGGCTTTGAACCCTTGCAGGGTGACGGAAATGGTGTAAGCGCCGGGTTCCAGATTCTGGAACTCATAGGCACCGTGTTCATCCGTGTTGGCGCTCAAGGGGGTGCCGTGGAGCGGATCGCCGGAAAGTTTAACTGAAATGCCAGCCACGCCAGTGGCGATATTATCCTGGATCGTGGTGACGGTGCCGCGGATGAAGCCGGCCTGACCGCTTGCTTTTTTGGGAGCGGCGTCCTGCCCGAACGCGAACGAAGTAGCGTACAAGTACAAGAAGACAACGGCAACAATCGTTCGCGAAAAACAGACCCAGGCGCCGCGGCAGATCGTGCTGCTCGAAAGACGGCTGTTACCGAGCCGGGAAAACAGAGATAGGACTGGATTAGTGTTGCGCCTCATGCAAAGACTTGGAAAACCTTTCGTTCAGAGTATTCGGGTGAGTTGCTTTCTTTGGCGGAGAACCTTCTCCTCGCAATCCCCTACGACTCGATTCCGATTTATTGCCTTCCCCAATTTCCACAGCCGCCAAGCGAGAAGTACTGCGTTCACGGCGGCGAAACCCCCGGACCTACACTCCCAAGTCCAGGCCCCCCAAGGCCGGACAGATGAATTGCTTAAAACTGTCGTTGCAACATTACGTTGCGCAGATCGCGAAAGACACCCGTATTAATGGTAACAGAAGGCACTCTGGCAATTGCCAGAGCGAGTCGCCGTGTGTTTCTTGGGTGCAAATGCTGCTCAAATAAAAGCACTTACCTTTTCGAATTCTGACGGCGAGGGTCACTTCTCAGTTTTTCTTCCGGTCGATTTTCAGATTGATCACGATTTCCTTGCGGCTGTCCAGCGAGGATACCGTGCGTACAGGAGATTTCGCTCCCTCCAATTCGGCGTGGACTTCGTAATCTGCGTTCGGGTCGAGGCCGCTGAACCGGTAGTTCCCATCAGTGTCGGCAAAATTGCTGCGGACTGCGTTGGTCCTGAGGTTTTTCAGGAACACCACGCTGTTGGGCAGGGGGTTTTCGGATTTATCGGTGACGCCGCCGCGAACCGTGCGCAGTTGAGTTTCTTTCTTGGAGTCTTGAGTGGCACCGCCGAACACGAAAAGGAAAAGAAGACTGAATACAACGGCGATCTTCCGCGCGTAGTTCATTTCGGTTCTCCTGCCTTCGCTGGCTTGCTGCTTTCCAGTTTAAACGTCAATCGCTTCTGTACATCCGCCATATTCGCTGCAACAATCTGCGATTGTTCCTTAAAGTTTTTCTGGCGTACCACCACTTCATATTCGATGCCGTCTGGAACACGAATGGCAAATTCACCGCGCGAATTTGTATAGGTGTCGTAGCGAAACTTCTTTTCACCCTTCCGCCTTATTTTCACCTCGACGCCGGGGAACGCCAGGGCGTGTTCGTTGAAAACGGTCCCGAGAATCAGGAACGGTGGAATCTTGCTTTTGCGCTTGCTGGTACTGGAGCTTTCGTGCGTGGGCGCTACCGGAGGGGCGGCAGTTGGAGCTTCAGGGGGTGGTGGAGGCGGCGGGACAGGCTGCTGAGCCGTGGCAAGGCACGGCAAGACAAGAGTGGTGAGAAAGAGTGTTGCGATCAGAAAGCGCATGCGCGGAAGGATGTGTGGTGGAGGGGTCACATCAAGTCAGATGGATTCCAGCAATTACAGGGATGCCCGACGAAACGGAGAAAATTCCTTCACTCGTCTTCGTCTTCCGCTTCATCCTCGTCGTCCTCGTCTTCCACAAGATCGCCGTTTTCATCAAACTCGTCGTCGTCCTCGGCGTCCTCCTCGTCCTCATCTTCTTCTTCGTCGTCTTCTTCGTCGACGTCATCGGAAATGGGATTCAGCGCCACGGGATGCGTCTGCGAAACTTCCAGTTCGCACTCGCACTCTGGACAGCTCAGGATTTCTCCCTCTTCCACTTCGTCTTCGTCCACATCGATTTCAGCGGAACATTCAGGGCAGCGGAGCACGTCTCCATCCTCCGATTAAATTTTCAGCCGGCGCAGCTTAAAATCCCAGGACCCACCAACCGGCGTATTATATACCCGGGGCATGAACCTCCAGTCGAGGCTCATTCACCGGCTATTCAGTGTAACTCAACAGCTTCGATGAAAGAATAACAGGACATGGCGAGAGAGTACCCGGATCGGCCGGTCGTGGGCGTTGGCGGGGTGGTGATTGAGAACGGGCGGGCGCTGCTGATCAAGCGGGGCAGCGAGCCCCTGCTGGGGCAATGGTCGATCCCCGGGGGGACGCTGGAACTGGGGGAATCTCTGCAGCAGGGAGTTGCGCGGGAATTGCTGGAGGAAACCGGGCTCGAAGTGCAAGTGTTGGGCATGATTGAGGCTTTCGACCGCATTTTCTTAGATCCCGCGGCGCCCAACGCGGAGGACAGGTCTCGCCCCAAGTATCACTATGTAATCGTCGACTATCTTTGCGAGCGGTTGACGGGGGAAGCGCAGGCGGGCAGCGACGTAACGGATATTGCGTATGCCACGGAAGACGAATTAGAAGGATTTCATTTGACTGCGACGGCCACTAGAGTGCTTCACCGCGCCTTCGCCATGGATCGCGAACGTCGCAATTCGCTATAACACGGCCCGATTCCCCATAGGAATCATTTCGCCAATTTCAGAATCTCGATGTTGCCGTTTGTATTGGTCAGGGAAAGTGTGCAGGCGCCATTGCCGATTTTTCCCGTCAGAGAATCTCCGCCCACTTGGCCGCTGGTGGTGATGGGCAACTCGCTGTTGATACGCCCGAAAGAAGTGCGGGCCGTCACGACGTAACCCGCATTCTCCGGAAGCCGCACCTGGATAGGGGCAAATGAGGTCTTCGCCGAAATGTTTCTGCAACCTGCCGATGTGCGCGCCGCGGTCAGCATGACGGCGCCATTCTGATTGTTCACGGTGATGTTGCCTGAGATGTCGTCCAGGGTGACGGCTGCAAAGCTGGTTCGGGCTGTGGCATCTCCCTTCACGGAACTTGCCGTGACCTGGCCGTTTGAGTTCTCGATGGTGAGGTTTCCATTCACTCGCGTCACCGTGACCGCGCCAAAACTTGTCTTTGCGTGAGCGTCGCCGCCCATATCGGTCAGCGAAATGCGGCCGTTGCCCGTGGTGGCTTTTACCCCTTTCCGCAAGCCACTGGCTTCGATAGCGCCAAACGAAGTGTTCAGCGTGGCGCTGCCTTTGATTTCATGGACGGTGATCGTGCCATTCGAATCTTCGACCTCCACCTTGCCGTTGATCTGTTCAAGCGAAACATCCCCAAAACTGTCGCGGATAAAAACGTCGTTGCCGGCCGGGCCGCCCGTTACGCGGCCGTTGGAGGCGGTGCAGTTCACGTACCCGTTGATGTTCGAAAACGTGATCGCGCCAAAACTGCCATTCAAGTCCGTCGTGCCGCTTACGGTATCCGCCTCTATGGCGCCGTTGTTGTTATTGACGGAAAGCGTCCCATGAATGTTTCGCACGTTCACGGGGCCGAAGGAGTTGTTTACTTTTGCGTTGCCCGCGTCGGTCAGCTCAACGAGGCCGTTCCCGCCGACAATCGTTACGCTGCCCTGAATATTTCTCGCGGTGATGGAGCCGAAGCGGTCCTTGATGTCCACGACTCCCTTCACTGCGGACACGGTGACGGTGCCGTTGCTATTGACGACCGTCAGATCCCCCGCCACGTCCTCGGCTTCAACCGCACCAAAGGAATTGGTCAGCTTGCTGGCGCCCACGTCGCGAACCGTCAACTTGCCATGGCTGTTTTCCACGTCGTTCCAGGCGCGCACACCGCGAATCTCCACGTTGCCGAAGGCATTCTTCACCCAAAGCTTGGCTTCGGACGGAACCGTGATGTCGTAATCGACCGAGTAGGAATTTTTGTGCCCGATGCGGAACACCAGCGGATTGTCCGAGGGAGCGACGGTGCGCACCGTGATTCCATTGGCGTCCTGGTTCACTTCGATCTTCACGCTCTCGGCAAACCTTTCGGCTAGTGACTGCGACCCCGCCTGCGAGCGGATGGTTGCGGAAATCTCCGCTTCGTGGGAGTTTTCGCCGTGAATGCGGATTTCCCCGAATTTGTTTTCGATGCTCAATGTCTGACCTGCGGCGAGGGGCAGGGTTTTCTGAAACTCACGCATCATAGAGTCCTGGGCCGAACGGGCGGCCGCCGCGGGCAAGGCCAAGGCGCAGCCAAACAGCAGTGCGGGCCCATGCTTCCCCAGCAAATTAGCTGCGCGGCAAAAGCTCATCGTTTTGTCTCCAGAACGTTCTGCAAGGTCCGCTGCTTTTCCTGGTACATCGCCAGAATCTGGTACCGGAGATGTGCGTTCGAGGGATTCTCTCCCGCCTGGACACGCAAGTCGGCGATGGCGCTGTCCAGTACGAGCAGTTTTTCGCGATAGCTGGCCATCAGCGGGGTATCGGCGGCCAGTTGTGGACCTGCGTCGGCCGCCAACTTGTCGATGGCCGACATGTATTCCCGCTCAGTGCGCTCGACTTCGGCGAGCGCGCTGGTCTTCAACAATTTGTTGCCGCGATCCACCGCTGGGGCAGTCCGATGCGTGTAGAGATAGCCGCTGCAAATCGCCAATGCAACGACCATCGCACCGACCAGGGCCGATTGCCAGGCGGGCGAAACCCGGCGCCAGAAATCGAGGGAACCCCAAAAACTCTTGCGCGGAGCGGGAGCGGCTTGCTGCTCGCGAAGCGAACTCTCGATGCGCGCCCACAGTGCCAGGCTTTCCTGGTAGTCGCGCATTTCTTCGGCCGCGGCACTCAACTCTTTCCAGGCGCGCAATTCTTCGGCACAAACAGCACAGGTGTTGGCGTGCTGTTCGAGCGCAGCCCACTCTTCGCGTGAGCCGTCGAGGAAAACTCGTTCACGATCGTTGCAACCGATGTTCATTGCGCGCCTCCCGTTGCTGAACTGCGGGGAGGTTCCAGCATGGTGCGGAGATTTTTCTTGGCCTGGAAGAGCGTGTTCTTGGACGCGGTCTCGGAAATTTCCAGCATGCCGGCAATTTCCGCATGGCGAAAACCTTCCACTTCGTAGAGGAGGAAGACATCGCGCTGGTGCGCTGTAAGGAGCCCCAGCGCTCGCTCAAGGGCCATGCGAAGCGAGGGATGAGCGCCGGGCGCACGCAGTTCCATGCGCGGGGAGAGCGCGTCCACGTCTTCATTCACCTGATCTTTTCGGCGAACCCGGCTGCGGCGCAAATCGTGGCAGGTGTTGACCAGGATGCGAAACGTCCACGTGACGAAAGAAGATTTCCCGCGAAAGCCGGAGATGCTTCGCTGGATTTTCAGGAAGGTTTCCTGCACGGCGTCCTCGGCATCGGCCTGCGAGCCGAGAAGATTGCGTGCAAGATTCCTCATGCGCGTACCCTGCCATTGATAAAGGTGTTCGTAACCCTGCAGGTTTCCGCTGAGGCAGGCCGCCGCAACGGCCGCGTCCTGGGGAAGTTCTTCGTCTGTCCCAGCGGTATCCGCTTTCCCTTCGAAAGGCTCCACTCGCTGCTCCCCGTCGCGCGCCACAGAGGAGAGTTTATGCTCCCAGGGCAGCGTAAGTCCCACGGATCCCATGACTTTCTCCTGAGGTATAGACGATGGGAGAAGGCAAAGGTCTGGTTGTGGGCGCCAACCCATGCGTCGGCGTAAAGTCCTTATTTCCAATTTGTTATAGAGCTTCTTGCACAAGAACAGAAGGCTGTCGGCTAATCATGAATTCAAAGTTAGACTTCGCTGGGAAGGCCCCCGTGCGTGCGTTCGCGGTGCTCGAACTCTTTCACCATGTCACGCAGGTCTTTGGGTGTGAAATCGGGCCAGCGCTTGGGCAGAAAGCAGAATTCGGCGAACGCGCATTCCCAGAGCAGAAAATCGGAAAGGCGTTGCTCACCGCCCGTGCGAATCAGGAGATCGACGTCAGTGGAGCCGCCGCGTTGAACTTCGGCGAGCACGTTGCTGAACGCTTCGCTCGAGAGGTCGGTGACTTTATAAAACTTGCTGGCGGCCTGGAAGATGCTGTGGCGCGCGGAATAGTCGATGGCCAGCCGCAGATGGAGCTTTTTGCCGTTGGCGGTGAGCGCTTCGGAATCGGCAATGGTTTCGCGCAGGTTGGCGGGCAAGCGGTCCCGGCGCCCGATGATGTTCAAGCGGATGCCTTCGTCGAGGCAGTGGGAAGTCTCGGCCAGCAGATATTCCTGGAGAATCTGGAGAATGGCGGCGACTTCGGCCGCGGGCCGCTTCCAATTGGCGGAAGAGAGCGCGAAGAGCGTTAGCGTGTGAATGCCCAGATGCGGCGCGCTGCGGATGACGCGGCGGGCGGCCTCGGCGCCCGCGCGATGGCCGGCGGAGCGAGGAAGGGCACGGGAAGTGGCCCAGCGGCCGTTGCCGTCGCAGATAATCGCGACGTGGAGTTGGGAAGCCGCCGCGGGGACGAAAGGGCGGGGTTTGTGAACAGCTTTTTCCAGAACAGGGATTTGCACGAGCATTCTTCTTTCTCCGCCGCCGACTGTTATAATGTACTTTGCTTGGCAAAGTACAGGGGCAAAAAAATTTCACTTCTCGCGGGTTGCGCGAATCAAGGCCTCCATGTGATCCAGGTAGCGCTCCAGCGCTTTGCGTCCCGCCGAGGCCAGTCGGTATTCGGTCTTGGGCAGGCGGCCGTCGAACGATTTGGTGCACAGGATGTAGTCGGCTTCTTCAAGCTTCCGAGCATGGACGCTGAGATTTCCGTCGGTCGTTTTCAACAACGCTTTCAGCTCGTTGAAGGTCAAGGCGCGATTCACCGCAAGGGCGCTGACGATTCCCAGGCGGATTCGTTCGTGAATCAATCTGTCCAGCGGCACGGAGACGGGCTGCGACGCCGCGCTCCGAACCGGCGAGGGGCCCTCTTCACGTTGCGCGCGTTCCTGGCGGACTGTGGACTGCTTGGCCATGAGTTCCTTTCGTTCGAAAACTTACTCGCTTATCCCCCGTACCGCAAGGCGATCCAGACACCAAAAGCAATTTGCACGAGTCCAAACCCTGCGGCCATGAACAGGTTGCCCCACGCCGCCGGAGCAAAGAGCGCCGCCGCACCGAGCGCCATTAGGCACATACCCATGATAGGCACCGCGCGTACCGAGAACGCACCGCCGGTGACGATGGCCGTGCCGTAGAGAAGCAGCCAGACACCAGGGAGAACGGCGACGGCGCTGTAATGGAACAGAGCCAGAGTCAGCAAGCCGCCGACGATGATGGGGGGAGCGAAGCTGAGCGTAAACTTCCGCCCGGGACCCCTAAAGAGAGAAGAGTTGGCACGCCTCGCCTTGGTGGCAGCCGCGGGAGCGGCGATGGCGACGGCTACGAAGACTTCCGCCAGCCAGACGGCGAGCCAGGCACGGGGGGAATCCTGGCGCGAGGCGAGAAACGCGGCGGCAAGGGCCGTGGCGCCCATGGCTACTCCGCCCCAGCCGGGAACGGCCGTGAATTCGGCAGCACTCTCCATGGTTTCGCGGATGTAGCGCAGGTGATCGGCAGCCCGGGCGTCGATGGGAATCGGCCGGGGAAGCGGAGCACGGTTGGAGCGCGGGAGAGGCACGAGGGAAGGATAGGGAAAGAGAGAAGCTGTGTCAAGTACTTTGTAGTGCAAAGTATAGGGCTATTTTCGCCACCCGTGCTGCCCCATCAGTGGTACAAACCGGCAGGGGCCGCCCTGCTTCACAAGAAATTGCCCTCCGCGCTTCGTAATCAACTGCAGTTCCTGCTTGTCTTCTTCGCCCACGGGCGCGATCAGCCGGCCGCCCTCCGCAAGTTGCTGCAGAAGAGGTTGCGGCACCGCGGGCGCGGCGGCGGAAATGAGAATTGCGTCGTACGGGTTGGAGTCCAGCCAGCCGAGCGTGCCGTCGCCGGTGTGAACGTGTACCTTGGCATAGCCGAGGCGCTGGAGCCGCTCAGCAGCCGATTGGGCCAACTCCGGCAGAATTTCAACGGTGTGGACCGCTCTCGCCAGGAGCGAGACGACCGCGGCCTGATAGCCGCAGCCGGTGCCAATTTCGAGGACGTTCTCCGAACCGGTCAATTGCAGTGAAGCCACCATCGCGGCCACGATGTAAGGCTGCGAAATAGTCTGTCCGTAGCCGATCGGAAGCGGCTCGTCCGCATAAGCCTGATTGAGCCAGAATGCCGGCACAAATTCGTGGCGCGGCAAGGTAGCCATCGCAAGGAGCACGCGCTCATCGGTGATGCCGCGTTTGCGGATCTGGCTTTCCACCATCAATTCACGTTCTTCCGCAAATCTGGCGCTTGAGCCGTCGCTTTGGGGAAATGTGGCCATCTAAAATTGCTTATTCCTGCGAACCGTCAACGCCCGCACGAGTGCCCTTTCCACAGCTCTACTTTGACACGGTTGCCCGTTTCCGAGTGAGTCACGACCTGCACGTAAGGTCAGTGACGCACTCCGCAATTCTGCACTTCAGAGCAGGAGTCAGAGGCAGAACGAATGTTTAGACTTTTACATGCAGTAGTGGCTCCGGGCAGTTGGGAAAGCCCTGGCAAAGATGTGGAGGAAGGTATGAAGGCGGTTCTGGCACTGATTCTGATTTACATCGGAACATTTCTTGTGGCCATCCAGGGTGGCTCTCTCGCGGAAGTCCAAGCGGCTCCGCAAATTTCTTCTACTGCGCAGAGCGGCGAACTGGCGCCCGGCGCAATTGATCCGGCCAAAGAAGCGGCCATCCGCTCGCTGCTCGAACTGGTTGGCGCACGCGACCAGGTACAGGACTCGATGACCCGCGCGGCAGAGCAATACCGCGAAAAACTGCTTGAAACGGTGCCGAACAATCAGCAGGGACAGATGTTCATCAATACGGTGATCACCAGCTACGAGAAGAAATTTGATGTGGACGCCGTGACGGAGCAGTTGATTTCCGTCTACGACAAGCATTACACCGAGGAAGAGATCAAAGGCTTGTTGCAATTTTACGGCTCGCCGCTGGGCCAGAAAGTGGCCGCCGAGTCGCCGAAGATCGGGCGCGAAATTCAGGAGTCGATTCGCCTTTCGGCGGGAAAGGCAGCCAAGGAAGCGTTACAAGAGGCCAAGCAAGACAATCCGGGCGTCGGACAAAATGCCCGGCTCGCCACCCCGGGAAAGCGGTTTCAAGGCCGCCGCCCGCAACAGGCGGATGGAGCACAGCAATCCGCGCAACAGCAGGATCCCCAATAACAGAATTTGACGAGTTGAACCGATGAACGGCGCTAGGGAAAGCGCTTCTTGATCTTGACGTCCACGCCGAACGTGCCGTTCTGATCGCGCAACCCGACAATCGAAATATTCCGGTTCAAGTTGTACTCCACCTGGATCACCTGTTGTTGGGAGGAACTGACGTTGGA
>Ga0070762_10000529_pt1 | contig 16255 bp, 13 predicted proteins | sample HubBroMetageREF2_FD_66726 | JGI IMG/M metagenome (GOLD analysis project Ga0070762, IMG submission 66726) | Reference soil microbial communities from the Hubbard Brook experimental Forest, New Hampshire, USA - Hubbard Brook CCASE Soil... | ecosystem: Environmental > Terrestrial > Soil >...
TCGCCAAAATCATTTTCCGGCTCGGTCACACCGTCGGTGTAACCGAGGAAAATCTCGCCCCGGTGGAGTTCGACCGAAGCCTCGTTATAACTTCTCTGATCAAACAAGCCGACGACCGTTCCGCCGCATTCCAGACGCCGAATGGAACCGTCTTCGCTCATGATGATGGGCGGCAGGTGGCCTCCATTGCTGTAGGTCAGCTTCCGCTCCGCGCCGTTGTAAATGCCAAGGAACAGCGTCGCGTACTTCTCGGCCGGCGTGCTTTCGTAGAGCTGATGATTTAATAGCGACAGCAAAGCGCTGGGAGACACGTCGAGTCCGCGGAAACCCGAAGTGAGCACGACGTCGGACCCGATTGCCGCGCCCACGGCTGCGGGTTCACGCAAGACAGGAACGTCCTGCAAGCTGAGAGCGCGCACTGCGGCGTGGATAGTTGCCATCAGCAGAGCGGCGGAGATTCCTTTGCCGCTGACGTCGCCTATGGCCAGAATCAGGCGATCCGAGTCGAGGGTCAGGAAATCGTAGTAGTCGCCACTGACCGTCCGCGCGGGACGGAAAAAGCCGTGTACTTCGAGCGACGCGAGTTGAACACTCTCCTGGGGAAACAGCTGTGCCTGGACTTCCTGGGCGATCACCAACTCGTTCTCCAGCCGCTGCTTATCTTTCTGCTCTTCGATCGACTTTTCGAGCGAAGCGGTCATAGAGTTAAAGGAGTTGGCCAAAGTCGCAACCTGATCGTTGGACTTGACGGGAATGCGATGACTGAAGTCTCCGCGATTGACGCGCTGAGTGCCGTCATAGAGTTGAGCCACGGCTCCTGTAACGGTACGCGTGAGCTGAGTGCCAATCCATATCGCGAGCAGTTCGATGATTCCGAAAACAATAACCGCGAACAGCAGGAAAAATTCAACAGTCGGCGCAAAATCTCCCTGGGCAGCGAACAGGCGTTCATAGAGTTTTGAAATGCGGGTCTGCACCGTGATTCCTATGGGATTTCCAGCCTCACCGTTGGCCCAATCCGTGACCGAGACCGAAGTGACGAAGAGCACGCCCCGATCCAGTGCGCGTGTCGGCGGAGGAATGGTTCCCGAACTGAATGTGAGCTTCGCCTGGCTCGTGTCAAGCACAACCTTCTTGTTGTCTGCGGAAAGGACCTGGGTGCCTCGGACGGGGCCTGGTTCGGTACGGTCCACTTTGTGGAGAGTCAGCCCCTCATACAACGTGATTTCGCCCAGCGTCGCGGCGAGCGTCGGAAGCGACTGGTCGACCGGTTCACTGGATATTACGGTCAAATTTCCTTGGCTCAAGGGCACCGTCTCGAGCACGCGCAAGAAGAGCTTGTCGTGATCGCGCACCACGCCGCGGAAAGGACTTTTTAGGTTCGGCGGAAGCATGGGCGCTGCGATCTCTCCGGGAGAGGTGTTGAGGACCATTTTCTGGTTCAGCCAGACACAGATCTGGCGATTGGCCCAGCGCTTGTCGGCCTGATGCAGGCTTTCCAATGACGCCGTCCACGCTGCCGGTTCGCGTTGGATCTCGGCAGAAAGGTGACGGGCAATAGCAGAGTTGGCGGCGGACAAACTGCCCAACTCGGAATTTAGTCCGGTCGTGACAATAAAGGTGGCGAACTGCCCGGCGAACAAATAGAACGAGCCGAGTGCCAGAGAAATCAGCAGCACCAGCGGGATGAAGCCAATGAACACATAAGTAACGATGAGCCGGTTGCGCAGCCGCCAGAGTACCTTCGCCTTTATCCAGCGAAATGCCAGGATTGAGAAAAGAACGATGACGAGGAAGGTCAGGAAGCCGACCCAGCCCCCGAGACTGTCGCCGTAGGAAAGCTGAAACAAACCGAATAATTTCTGCAGGGCAAACAGCAACAGGTCGAGGCCGAGCAGGTACCACGCGATCTGCGCGACTCTGCTGGTGGGCAGCAATCCTGCCTCGCGCAGCCGCAGCCGGAGATAACGAAAAGGCAAGGCCATGGTGTAAAACCGAATTATAGATGGAGAGGCGGGATTGAGGCGTCAGGCTTCCCACGTCAACGCCGACATAAAGCCCAGAGCCTGAAGCATGTCTATCAAATTTCCGGATAGAAATCGAAGAAGGCTTCAAGGCTGGTCTTTAGCTGCTTTTCAATTTCATCCTTGCTGCCTTCCAGCACGTGCATGGTCACGTGGGCTTCGCGGCCGTTTTTCAGCTTGAGAGTTGCGTCCCCAACTTCCGCGACTTCCTCGGAGGGCAGTAGCCGTAATCCATACACAAGGGTTAAGTTCGCCATGGAGAGATTTTACCGCGTTAGGAATGTCGATGCATGAAGGCCGAAAGCTTGCTCGTGTTCGCGCGATTTAAGAATCTCGCGCTCTTCATTTAGAATGCCCACGTGCTCCGAAACATCTTCCTAATTTTGTTTAGCGTCATCTTGGCGCAGCTAGCCGGCGCTCAACAGTCTTCGCAGCCACAGGTCAAGCTGAACGTGCTGAATGTTTGCTCACCTTCGCCGGAGGAGCAGCAGGAGATCGCTTCCGCGCTGGCGCGAATTCCCAAGCAACCGCTTTTCAGCCCTGATTTCGAGGTTGATCGCGGCCGCTCGACGCTCGATCAGAGTCCTGATTTTCTTAAAGCGGGAGCGAGCGCGCAATTCTCCTCCGACTCTGGAACGGCCGACTGGGTGCGGATTCGCCGCGAGTTTTCCGTGCAGGCCTTGTTTTCAACGGTGCAGTACTCGTTTAGCCGTGATCCGAAAAATATGGTGGAGACCGTGATCTTCCACGTGCGTGATCCCAAAGACTTGATGCAGGTCGCGATCGAAGACAACGCCTCCGCCGTGACCACGCCTGCGACCATGCTTTCCACCAGCACACCCGCCAGCCGCATTAAGCTCGAGCGCTTCGGGAAATCGTCAGTGGTATTGGGACGTTGTGTTGGAACTGAAGGAAGCCCGGCGCCGGATCAAAGCGCATACGAGCCTCTGTTTCAGAGCGCAACTGCGATCGTGACCAACTATCGCAATCTTCTGGCGGCGCGGAACACCGTGCCCGCCGAATTGGCGCGGGTCGGAAGTGTGGAAGCTACCAAAACGAAGCCCGCAGCGAAGGCTGCGGCTAAGAAGAGCACGCCAGAGAAGTCCACGTCGCAAAACGAGTGACAAATCTACGTACTGAACCGAAATCTGAAATTCGTAATCTAAATCACTACGCCATGGAGAATATCCACAACGTCGTCATCGTAGGCTCCGGCTGCGCCGGACACACTGCCGCGCTCTACACCGCGCGAGCCAACCTGAAACCGCTGGTGCTGGAAGGCCACGAGCCTGGCGGCCAGCTCTCGCTCACGACGCTGGTCGAGAACTTTCCCGGCTTTCCCGAAGGCATTCAGGGACCAGAGTTGATCGAGAACATGCGCAAGCAAGCATCACGCTTCGGCGCGGAATATAAACACGGCCACGTGACCAGCGTTGATCTCAGTGAGAATCCTTTTAAGCTCCATGTCAGCCATGAAGTGATTCACACTCGCACGCTGATCATCGCGAGTGGAGCTTCAGCCCGCTGGCTGGGGTTGCCTCATGAACAGCAGTTGATCGGACACGGCGTTTCTTCCTGTGCCACTTGCGACGGCTTCTTTTTCTCGGGCAAGGAGATCACCGTAATCGGAGGCGGAGATTCCGCCATGGAAGAGGCGATTTTCCTGTCTCGCTTCGCGACTAAGGTTACAGTCATCCATCGCCGGGAACATTTCCGCGCCTCAAAGATTATGCTTGATCGCGCCCACAAGAACGAGAAAATTGCCTTCCTGCTCGATACGGTCGTCGAAGACGTAAACGACATTCACAAGAAAGAGGTCACCAGCCTTTCGCTGCGGAATCTCAAAACCGGCAAGGTCTGGGATTTCCCCACCAGCGCGATGTTCCTGGGCATCGGACACATTCCAAACACTAAGATATTCGACGGGCAACTCGACATGGATCAGGACGGCTATCTGAAGACCACAGACTACGTCTTCACCCGCGTGCACGGGGTCTATGCCTGCGGCGATGTACAAGATCGGCGATATCGTCAGGCGATCACGGCCGCTGGCTCGGGATGCATGGCCGCCTTGGAAGTCGAAAAGTTCCTGGAAGAATGATGTAGACGAAGAGTTTCGTCCGTGCGCGCGAAGTTTGAAATTGATCTTGGAGATAAGGCATGCCAGACGAAGAAGCGACTTGTCTCCACGTAAAGGAAATTGGCAAGGTGAAGCCGAGTGGCAAGGGCTGCAAAGAGTGTCTGGAAATGGGAGACACTTGGGTCCACCTACGAGAGTGCCTCATCTGTGGCCACCTCGGCTGCTGTGACTCGTCCAAGAACAAACACGCCACTAAGCACTTTCATCAAACCAAGCACCCCATCATGCAGTCTTTCGAGCCGGGCGAGAACTGGCGTTGGTGTTATGTGGATGAAGTTTTTCTCAGCTAGTATTTCGTTCGCTTGTTGCCCCGGATATATGGTCGCGGTCGAGCCGAGTTCACTCCACTTGTGATACAAATTCCTGTGATCTTCATGCACGTGCAAGGTAGTCATAATTTCATCTTCTCTACCTGCGCAGGCGTACGGTGCTAAGGGAGCTTTTCATCTCTCTGTCGGAGAGCCATTGGCTGCGTGCCGTCGCCGAGCGTTCTTCTATCGGACAGAAATTCTCCAGCCGTTTCGTGGCCGGCACTCAAGTCGAGGATGTGCTTCGGGCTACGCGCACGGTCAATGAATCCGGCCTGAGCGTCTCTGTCGATAACCTCGGTGAAAACGTCACCAACGCCGATGAAGCTCGTGCCAGCGCGCAGCTCTATCACCAGTTGTTGGACGATATCGCCGAACAAAAACTGAACGCCAACGTCAGCTTGAAGCTCACCCACATGGGTCTCGATGTGGATGAGAAGCTGGCGCGTGACCTGGTGACCGGACTCGTGGCCAAGGCCGCGGCCATGAACCCGCGCAACTTTGTCCGCGTCGACATGGAAGGCTCACCCTACACCCAGCGTACCCTCGATTTTGTCCACGAACTACATCGCGCGCCCGGCAATCAGGGGTGCGTAGGCGCGGTCATTCAGAGCTACATGCGACGGTCGGAGAACGACGTCGAAAAGTTGTTGGCGGAAGGCATTCGCATTCGATTGTGCAAAGGCGCTTACAAAGAGCCTCCGGAGATTGCCTTTCAACAAAAGTCCGAAGTCGACGCCAACTACGTCAAGCTGATGAAGGTGCTAATGAAGAGCAAGGTCTATCACGGGCTGGCCACGCACGACCAGAACATTATTAATCAGGCAAAAGCCTTTGCGACCAAAGAAAGAATTTCGCGCGATGCGTTCGAGTTTCAGATGCTCCATGGCATACGTCGCGATCTGCAGCAAAGCCTGGGCCACGATGGCTGGCGGATGCGCGTCTACATTCCATTCGGAACGGAATGGTACCCCTACCTGATGCGGCGCCTGGCCGAGCGCCCCGCGAACGTCTTTTTCATTGTCAAGAACCTATTTCGGTAATAACAAACGGGCTGGCTATCATTTCGCTATTATTTCCTTGTCATTCCGAGAAACGACGAGGCATCTGGTCTTGGCCGGCAGCACGAAGAATCTCGATCCCTCGCTTGATTTGGGGGGACAAACGGGAGTTTTCGGCGATATTTCCGCCGCATTCTGCTAGCATAAATACATGGGCAGCCGTGGCCAGACAGCGATTGCGGAAGCATTCGCCGCGTTAGTTGGCCCCCAAGTCGGCGACGAGGATATCGACCTCGTCCGCGCCGCCTTGACCATCGCCCTTACTGAATATCCCAACCTCGACATCGAGTCTTACGTTGCTCGAATCGACGAACTTGCGCGCATGGCCGAGGCGCGTATTTCCGAAGTTGGCGACGCTGCCCAGACTATCGCGGCTTTGAATCACACTCTTTTCGACGAAGCCGGATTGCGAGGCAATCGCGAGGAATATTACGATCCCCGCAATTCCTTTCTCAACGACGTGCTTGACCGGGGACTTGGCATTCCCATCACACTCGCCCTGATCTACATGGAGGTGGGTCGACGTCTCGGCTTCCCTTTGTTCGGCGTAGGTATGCCCGGACATTTCTTGCTCAAACACTATGACATTGACGGCCGCGAGACTTTGGTCGACTGCTTCAGCGGTGGAGATATCCTAAGCCCAAAGGACTGCCAGCAGCGTCTCGACGAAATCTATTCCGGTCAAATGACTCTGCGTCCGGAATTCCTTTTCGCCGTCAGTCGCCGCCAGATATTGACCCGTATCTTGAACAATCTGAAGACGATTCATCTTTCCACGCGGACCTTCCGCAAAGCCCTGCCCCTGGTCGACCTGGTACTGGTGATTTATCCCCGCTCGCCCGAGGATGTAAAGCAACGTGCTCTTTTGCGCTACAGCCTCGATCAAATGTCGGGCGCAGCCGAGGATCTTGAACATTATCTGAAAATGTCGCCGGACGCCTCCGACGCCGATGAAATCCGCCAGACCGCGCTCTCCATCCGCAGAATGCTTGCCTTAATGAATTAAGTCGATGAATTAAGTCGACGAATTAGTCACTTACGTCCCGCACTTGCGCCTCCAGCCGAATTATCACAGGGCGCGCGCCCATGTCTGCCGCTGTGACGAGTGAACTGCAAAATCTTTCATCTTGACAGCCGTTCGTCGCTGAACCACAATGTCCCGACATTTTTTTGGCGTCTGAACAGCTAGTTGTGAGAGGCTTCCCTCCCTATTGCCGTTCCCCCCGGCAAGGCTTCTTCACTTTCGGATGTCGAGAGAGAGTTCGGCTGGACTAAATAATCGGACCGAGATCCCGATAAATTGTGATTCCAGGGAATTTCTTGGCTCAGGAGCCAGCGGAGAAACACGGTCGTCAGAACGCCCAAGGCGAATTTACGGCCTGATTCATTATTCCAAGGGAAAAAACCGAAGTTTCAAGGAGGAATTATGCGGTCTATGCGTTTTTCGCGGGCGTGCACTGCTGCGCTGTTCGCGACTTTGTTGCTTACCACGGTCACTGCCCTGGCAAAGGATGGGCGTGACTTCGCCGGCTTCTACAAAGTGAGTCACGCCAGAATACAGGGCGATCAGGTGCATCTCACATTGAATCTGCAAATTCATAACAATGGCGACGCCGATGCAACCCACGCCGTAATCACTCTGCGCCAGAACACCGGGTTTGACGTCGTAGGCTCGACCAGGCCCATCGCGCTCGTGCGCCTCCACGACCACGTCAACGTAAGCCAGCAGTTCACAGTCTCGCGTCGCGAGTACGAGAAATGGCATAACGGATCGCAACCCGGTCTCTCCATCACTTATCGCGCCAATGGAAAGACCTGGGAACGACCCATGCAAATGGCTGCCAGGGACTTTTAGCATGAAGACCCTCGTATCGTCTGGCCCTAGCGCGTCTCAATCGAATCATCTCTCTGGAGGAATTTTTATGCGTCGCTTCATCGTAGTTTTTGCATTGCTGCTGGCCGCTGTGCTGCTGAGTACCCCCGCGCCGGCGCAGCAGACCCAGGACATAATCTCTACCGCCATCGGCGGCGGCCCCAATGACATTCTCGCCTTGGACGCCGACATTAACCAGCCCCTTGAGGTAGCCGTCGACACCGCGGGCAATTACTACATCTCCGCCTATGCGGCTGATCGCGTGTACAAGGTAGACGTAACGACGAAGGTGCTTACCGTCCTCGCGGGGCAAGGAATCCCGGGCTACGGCGGCGATGGCGTAAAAGGCGGGGCGGCCCAAGCGTTCTTGTCCGGGCCTGAAGGCCTTGCGGTAGACAGTTCTGGAAATGTCTACATCGCGGACGATAACAATTGCGTCATTCGCAAAGTGGACACAACCAATACAATCACGACGATCGCAGGCGTTGCTGGCCAGTGCAACTCTACTAACAACGATCTGAACCATCCCGTGGGTATCGCGCTCGACAGCACCGGTGCGGACCTGTATATCAGCGATACAAACAACTGCGTGGTGCGCAAACTGGTTCTGAAGACCAATACCTTTAGCACCTTCGCAGGCATCATTAACAGCTGCGGTTTTAGCGGAGATGGTGGCGTTGCTACTGACGCCCAGTTGAACGCTCCGAGCGGAGTCGGGGTTGACAGCACTGGCGATGTATTCATCGGCGACGTCAACAATCGCAGGATTCGCGAAGTCACTAAGTCGAACGGCGACATCAACACAGTTGCCGGTGATGGCACCTACGGCTGCACGGGCGATGGCGGTCCCGCAACCAGTGCGGAAATGACTTACCCCTACGAGTTGACGGTTAGCAGCGACGGCAAGACGGTTACTTACCCCGACCAGGCTTGCATGGAAATTCGCCAGTTCACCGTAGCACACAACATCAGCACCGTAGCCGGTAACGGTACGGCTTGTAGCGGCACCTGCGGCGACGGTGGTCCCGCGACCAGCGCCGAGTTGTACTACCCAACAGGCATCGCTGCTACCAGTAAAACCCAGCAGTTCATCATCGCGGACCTCGATAACAATCGAATTCGCGAGTTTACCGTCGGGGGCGACATCAACGGAATCGCCGGAAACGGCAGTACCTCGATGCCGACGCTGATTACCGGCGTCGTGCCGTCCGGCGTGGTATTCAACTACCCTTACGGCGTCTACGAAGACAAGTCTCAAAACATCTTTATCGCTGATGACAACAACTGTATGGTTCGCGAACTTCTCAACTCTAAAGGCCTGGTGGACTTTTTCGCCGGGGACAGCGTTTGCGGATACAACGGCGATGGCGGGCCGGCCAAGGCTGCGGAGTTGAATCACCCGCTGAGCTCAGCCGAAGACTCGTTGGGCAACATATACGTCGCGGACACCAACAACTGTCTGGTCCGCGTGGTTAATGCCAAGAGTGGCAATATCTCCACCTTCGCCGGATTGGTTGTTAACAACAGCCCGCAGTGCGGCTACGACGGCGATGGTGGCCCAGCTACCAGTGCCAGACTGAACAGCCCGTACAGCGTTTTCGTGGATAGCAAGAACAACGTCTACATCGCCGATCGCTCGAATTATGTGATCCGCGAAGTATCGAGCGGGGTCATCACCACGGTCGCCGGTGTCGGGGGCCATGCAGGATACGGTGGCGACGCCGGCTTGGCGGTCGACGCATTCCTTTACCTTCCAACCGGAGTCACGACTGATCCCGCCGGGAATGTCTTCATCGCCGACGAATACAACTGCCGGATTCGCGAAGTTACGGTAGCCACTGGAATCATCAACACCGTGGCGGGTAACGGCGGCTGCGGTTACAGCGGGGACGGCCCCGCCACCGAAGAAAACCTCAACTATCCGCAGGGCGTTGCCGTCGATGCCAACGATAACTTGTTCATCGGCGACACCAATAACCATCTGGTTCGCTGGGTGAGTGCCGGTGGACTCATGACCACCATCGCTGGCATACCCCAGAGTGCTGGCTTTAACGGTGACGGCGGGCCTGCCACCAGTGCCCAGCTCTATTATCCCGCGGGAGTTTTTGAGCAACCCGTATCCGGAAACTACCTGATCGCGGATCAAAATAACTTCCGCATTCGCGGCGTTTCCGCTTTTGCCGCGCTGAGCGTTGCGCCAGCCAGTCTCACCTTCCCGCTCACCTCGGTGGGCTCAACCAGCAACCCGCAAGTGGTTACCTTGAGCGCTCTCGGTCCGCTGAACATCAGCAATATCCAGACCAGCGGCGCTTTCAGCGAATCCGACGACTGCCCGGGCAGCCTGCCCAATGGTACAGCCTGTACCGTTTATGTCTATTTCTCACCCACCGCTGGCGGCACCAATAACGGCAGCGTCACCATCAATGACAATGGCTTTTTCAGTGCTCTTTCCTCGGTCAGTCTCACCGGAATCGGCACGGCCATCACTCTCTCCGGCGTGCCTGTCAACTTTGGTTCGCAACTGGTGAACACTGCCAGCGCGACGAAAACCGTGACGGTCACGAACAATGGCACGGGTGCCATCACGATGGGCGCCATCACCCTCAACGAAACCAAAGACTTCGCCATCAAGTCCAACACCTGCCCCGCGTCAGGAAAGACGCTCGCGGGTGGGGCGAGTTGCAAGATCGGCGTGGCCTTTGATCCGAAGACTACGGGGGCGAAGAAGGGTGCGGTCATCATCAACGATAGCGACCCCACCAGTCCGCAAATCGCGGGCGTGAGCGGGACCGGTACCAGCAACGTGATCCTCAGCCCCAGCACGGTCGCCTTTGCCAATGAACCGGTGGGCGTGGCTGGCATTGCCACCTCCATCACCCTGATCAACAGCACGGGGAACACGCTGACTCTGGGTAACCCTGCCTTGACGGTGACTACGGGCTTCGTGATCAACAAGTCCGTAACGACCTGCACCAACGGTTTGCAAATCGCCGCTAGTGGCAACTGCGTCATCGGCGTGCAATTCAAACCCACGGTGATCGGCTATCAGACAGGCACCTTGAGCGTAGCTGACAGCGACACCACCAGCCCACAAACCGCGGCTCTGAGCGGAACCGGTATCTCTATCGGATTCACGCCCACATCCGTAAACTTCGGCACCGTAACCGATGGACAGTGCTCGTCACAGGACACCGTCACCGTCGCCAACAGCGGTCCGACGACGGTAACCTTCACCGGATCCGACATCGTCGGTCCCAACAGCCCGGATTTCCGTGAGAACAATTCAACTTGCGGGAGTTCTCTTACGTCCGGAGCGAACTGCAACATCGTGGTCCAATTCTGTCCTGTCACCACCAAGAAAGAATCGGCCACCTACGAGTTGTTCGACAATAGCCTCGGCAGCCCGCAAAAGTTGCCGATGACCGGAACCGGACAAGCAGCCAAGAAAGCGACCGTGAAATAGCACGCTTCAGGTTCCGCTTGCTGTACTTCTCGCCGCCGGACTTTAAAAGTCCGGCGGCGATTTTTCTTTGAGCCAGATTTTCAGGTGGAGTTTGAAACGGTTCGGCTTCCCACGCGTGTGGAAAAACTTTCGAAGTCGGCGACCAGATCCTTGAAGGTGCGCGGCTTCACGCCGCGCTTTACATCGCTTTTCAAAGACTTGCGGCATGGCTGAAGCCGTGCGCCTACGGGTGCCAATGCCGGAGAGTTTCTCTGCAACCTCTTAATACCGTTATCCTCCACGGCTCTGGTCGCAGCTGCTCAGGTTTTCTCTAAGCTGACAAGCCGCGGGTGAAGGTAGGAACTAACAAGCCCTGGTGGGGAACTAACTCGAAGACGTTTTCGGCTGGCCGCTACTCTTCGGGCGGTTCGCTGGGTTCAGCTGGCGCCAGCGGCAATTTGGACGCGCCACTCAGCACGTTGCGTTCCTGGGGGGAGAACTGTCTCTTGTAAGCGTCGGAGTCAATCTCGCGCTGGCGGGCCTCTGGCGGCATCGCACGCAATGCTTGAACGGCGCTCCGCACCGCCTGGCGGCGTTCTGGCGGAAGTTGCTGCATCTGATCGTGGATTTGGCGCGCTTGCTGCTTCTGCTCTGGAGTGAGGTGCTCCCAGGTTTCCATCCGGTTCAGCATCTGCTGCTGTTTTTCTGGTGGAACGTTGTTGAAGCGCTGCAGTTGATTGCGCAACTGTTGCTGCCGCTGCGGCGGAAGATTTCGGAATTGAGGATCGTTTTCCAGCGCTTTTCGCTGTTGCTCCGGCGGCAGGTTCTTGTGTTGGCGCAGCCACTCTCCGGCGTGATGCTGCTGAGGCTGCTTTTTCTGCGGATGCTCTTCCCCGCCCCGGCGGTTTTGGGCCATCGACGGCGCCGCGCTCGCGAGCGCCACCCCCAGGGTGGCGATTCTCACCCATGCCGTCATGGACCTCAGCCGCACTTGTATCCCCCCAGTGTCTGTTTCAACTCCCTGTTCAATTCTTGTAATGCGATCTTGACCGCGCTGTGGTCGACCTCACTTACGGATTGGCGTCCACGTCCTTCTGTACTTGCAGATCATCCAGTAGCTCGAAATCGGAATACAGTTCGTTATTCTTGTCCAAAGCTTGCAAGTCTCCCACGGCCGTTCCTGGCTCCGCTACCATCAGGGCACGCGGTCCCTCGGGCGTAGAATTACGGCCAGCATCAGTGCGGAACAATGTGATGCTCATCACCATAAGCACAGCCAGCGAGACTGCCAAAGCTGGCTTGCGCATCCATTGCCACCAGCCCTGCGGTTGCCGCGCTACTTCTTCCCGCAGACGAGCGCGGAGCCGCACGTCGAAATACGGGGACGGCTCCGGCACTTGCCACTCATCCAGCAACGCCATGGTCTGGCGGAACTCATTCAGCCTGTCCGCACAGCCAGTGCAGACCTCGAGATGTTTATTTACTTCGGGCGTGACCCCGTCCAAGCCGGCGGCCAGGTCCGGCATCAGTTCGCAAACTTCATTGCATTTCATGACTACATCCTTCATACAAACTCTTTCAGTTGCACGCGCAAGGTTTCGTAAGCGCGAAATAACAGCGACTTAATCGCGGACTCACTCAGCTTCAGCACTTCGGCAATCTGGCGATAGTCCATCTGCTGATACTTGTGCATAATGACGGCCGTCCGCTGCCGTTCGGGCAGCGCCTGCACCCGTTGACGAATCGCCGCCAATCGTTCGCGCTTCACGATCGACTCTTCCGCCGTCAGCGAGTCGTCGGGCACGTCCATGGTCAACCCGCTCTCCTGATCGGGCTCATCCAGGCTGACGGTATTTTCCGGACGCTGGTGCCGGGTATCGCGCGCGTGATTCACCGCCAGATTGCTCGCAATCCGGTACAACCACGTCGTAAACTTCGCGCTCGCTTCGTAAGTCTCGCGTGAACGATACACTCGCAGAAAGACTTCCTGCGCCAGATCCTCGGCCACGGCGGTGTTGTGCGCCATGCGATACATAAAGCTCAACATGGGCCGGCGATATTTCTGCACCAGATACTCGAATGCCGATTCATCGCCGCCCTTCACCCGCAGCATGACTTGGGCGTCGCTCAATCCCTCGCCGGCCGGCTCACCCGGAACCTTCGACCCGGAATGAGACGGGACACCTGCCATCGACAGGAACCCCCGATCCATGGCTACACTGCTCACATTGGAGTGAACCCCTCCGGGTTCTGAAAGTTGCGCTCCGGCGGAGTCAGGAAAATGCTCGGAACTCCCATCAGCAGAGGGAACTACGGGTTCTTTCGCGGGAATGGATCGATTTGGCATCCGCCTTGGCAGCAGCTCTCAGGAAGTCATCTTGCGTGACCCGGATTCCGGAGCTATGAAATCTAGGCTACCACGGACCACGGCCCACGAAAAACTGTTTCTTTGCTACAATATAGCGGCTGATCAGGTTGGGCGCTTAACTCAGCGGTAGAGTGCCATCTTCACACGGTGGAAGTCATAGGTTCGAATCCTATAGCGCCCACCAGTAACCAACTGGTGTTACGGAAGTTATCCCATCCTGTGCGTCCGAATCTTCGTTATTTAGATCTTCAGTCTTGTTGAGTTGGCCACCTCCACCGGTGGGTTCCGCAGAGTTCCGGCCGCAACTTTCAGCGGGTCGCAGGTTTTATACCAACTGAGACTTTGCGAGGCCCCTTGACCGTTGGCTCGGTTGGCCTGAGGTTAAAGTCGTGGGACAGGCAAGAGGGCTAAGGTTGAAGATGAAGATGAGGAGCAGATTGAAAACTAACTCTGGGTTTCCCGTAATGGCGTTGGTCGCGGGGCTTTTGCTGCTGTGTGTGGCGGAGGTATTGTCCGCGCAGGACACCGGCATCAGCGCTGGCGGAAGGTGGATGGAATACGATTCTCAAGATCAGATGACCCTGGTCAAGGCCGCCAGATTCGAACTAGACGCTGACAACTCATTGCCGGGAAGCGAGGCGACTCCCAAAGTCATTCTCTTCTGCACCGGGGGCAAACTGAATTTAGCAGACTTTCGTCCGAATGCGATGATCGCTCCGCCAAACCGTCCCGGTTTTTGGGGGCAGCCCCAAATGGAAGTGACCGTCCGTGTGGATAACTCTCACAGCAATCACGGATGGAACTGGGTAAATGGCCACTTCCTGTCCATGGACAAAGGGACCACGCGTGAAATGCTCGGTGCGCAGGTGTTCAAGATTGAAGTCGCGACCCCTCAGGGTCCCGAGATCGCCAGTTTTTCTCCGGCAGGACTCGATTTGGCGCGAATAAAAAAAGGCTGTGATCTAACTCCGAAGAAACCGTAACACTTCACTGAGTTAATGTAGGCGCGGGCGTCTCCGCCCGTGTGGCCGGAACAGTTGTCCCAGAAAGCGTGGCCCACCCTCGCCGGGAGAGATCCCAAAAGATCAGATAGCCGGCAACCGCGGCAATCGACAGCAGGAAGATTCCCCAGAACCACTGCTGGAAGACAAGCTTTCCGATGCCGAACAGGCATCCGTAAACCAGAATCACTCCCATCACCCAGTTGAAGGTGTTGCCCGCCAGGTCCCGCACTTCCGGCAACTCGGGCACGAGCCGCGCAATATGTTTCCAGCCGTACACCGTCGGATGCACACGCTTGTAGAACCCAACCAGAGTCTGCTGCGACTCGGGCTTCGTGACAAATGTCGCGATTAACCAGGCAATGGTGGTGATGAGTCCCGTGATCAGCGCGGTCTTGGCGTATACCAAGGCGTTGTTTCCGGTGAGGGAAATGCGGCTCAGCACGATGGTGACCGCCGCCGCGACCGCCATCGCGGAAATTTCGCTCCAGGCATTAATCCGCCACCAGTACCAGCGCAAAATGTAGACCGCGCCCGTGCCAAAACCGATATTCAAAACCAACTGCCAGCCTTGATTGATCGAGGTCAATTGCATCGCGGTGTAGCCGCTTCCCAGCACCAGCAGCACCGTAAAAATCTTGCTGATCATCACATAATGTTTCTCGTCAGCCCCGCGGACGAAGAAGCGCTTATACAAATCATTTACAAGATACGAACTGCCCCAGTTCAATTGCGTTCCGATCGTAGACATGAAAGCCGCGAGGAACGCCGCCACCATCAGCCCCCGCAAAGCCGGCGGAAGATAATCCCTTAGCACCATCACGTAGCCTTGCTCCGGATTCTGCACAAAAGCCGCGCTGGGATGCAGCCCGCCATTCGGCGAATAAACCACAATCGCCACCAGCCCGGTAATCACCCACGGCCAGGGACGCAGCGCGTAATGTGCAATGTTGAACCAGAGCGTCGCACCCAATGAATTTTTTTCATCCTTGGCGCTGAACATTCGTTGCGCCACGTATCCGCCACCCCCCGGCTCCGCCCCCGGATACCACGCCAGCCACCACTGCATTCCGAGGTAAACGATAAAGGTCAGCACCGGCAGAGTCCAAAGCGCATTCGTGGTCAGGCCAAGATGAAAGTCCGGCAAGAACGCCACCGGATCTGCCGTCTGCACTCCGGTCGCGCGAACGTTATTCTCGATCACCTGCAAATGCATCTGCAGCGCCTGCATCCCTCCAATTTTCGTGACGGCCACCCACGCCAGCACAATAATCATGGTCATCTTCAAAGCAAACTGAAACAGGTCAGTGACCAACACGCCCCACAGCCCACCGATAAACGTGTAGATTCCCGTGAACGGAATCAAGACGAAGATGCAAATCAGCAAAGACGTCGAACGAGGATCTCCCAGCGTCTGCTGAAATATGTGCCCGCCAATCGAAACTTGCACCACGCGCCCCTGAGCAATCGCAGGACCGAGCAAAACCGTAATAATGCTGACCATAGCCTGCGTCACCCATCCCAGGATGAAGCAGTTCATGAACAGCCCGAGATAAATAGCTTTGAAGCCGCGCAGAAATGCCGCCGGCTTTCCGCCGTAGCGAACTTCGACCAGTTGGACGTCCGTCAACACTTCGGCCCGACGCCAATAGCGCGCGAAGAAAAAAACCGTCATCATGCCGCCGACGCACGACCCCCACCAGATCCAATTTCCCGCAATGCCCTGCCGCGCGACCAATCCGCAAACCAGCAAGGGAGTGTCGGCCGCAAACGTGGTAGCGACCATTGAGGTACCTGCCAGCCACCACGAAACGTCGCGCCCGGAGATAAAAAACTCCTCCGTGTTTCCACTGGCGCGACGCCGGTAGTACAGACCAATCAGCAGATTGACCAGCAAATACCCGACAATGACAATCCAATCGGTAGAGGTAAGAAACATGAGGTTTTCGTCGACCGAGACATTCTATCCGTTCGGGCCGCGCGCGAGAGAGGAATTACGCGATTGCGAGTGTCGGCGCGGGGAACGGGAGGGAGGGCG
>Ga0070762_10000530_pt1 | contig 16248 bp, 9 predicted proteins | sample HubBroMetageREF2_FD_66726 | JGI IMG/M metagenome (GOLD analysis project Ga0070762, IMG submission 66726) | Reference soil microbial communities from the Hubbard Brook experimental Forest, New Hampshire, USA - Hubbard Brook CCASE Soil... | ecosystem: Environmental > Terrestrial > Soil > Temperate...
TGACCGTCCGGATGATGCGCGGCACCGCGGCGCGGTCCTACCTGAGCCGGGACGGATACCAGGCCGTGCTGCTGCCGTACGTGGACGGCAGGCTGGCGATGGCCGTCGTGCTGCCGGACGGGCCGCTGGACGCGCTGCTCCCGGTGATCGCCGCCGGCGGCCTGGGCGGACCGGGCGGACTGGGTGGCCTGCGCGGCCTGCTGGCAGGCGCGGCCAGGCACCAGGTCACGCTGTCCATGCCCAGGTTCCGGCTGGAGGCCGACTTCGATCTCGTCCCTGTGCTGCAGCGGCTTGGCGTGCACCTTGCGTTCACCGGCGACGCGGACTTCGGCGGCATCACCGAAGACTCGCGGCTGCAGATAGGGGCGATCGCGCACAAGGCATACGTCGACGTGGACGAGCAGGGTACCGAGGCCGCGGCGGCCACCGCGGTGATGATCAGGGCGGCGGCCGCGATCCGCACTCCGCCCAGGGTGACGATGACCGTCGACCGGCCCTTCCTGTTCGCGATTGTCGACACGACGACCTGGCTGCCGCTGTTCCTCGGCCAGGTCAGCCGCCCGCAAGGCGACGATAAGCCGCAGTCAACCGCACGGAGGTCCTGATGACGAGTCCGCAGCACCCGGCGGCCACGCGGCCGCTGCGGCATGACATCGCGCACGTCGGGCACGTCGAGTTGCTGACGCCAGAGCCCGAGGCGAGCCTGCGGTTCTTCGTGGACGTCCTGGGCCTGACCGAGAACGGCCGCGAGGGCAACTCCGTCTACCTGCGCACGTGGGACGACTACGAGCACCACACGGTCAAGCTCACCGCGCACGACACCTCGGGCATCCGCCGGGTCGGGCTGCGGACGTCGAGCCAGGCGGCGCTTGAGGCGTGCGTCGCCGCGACCGAGGCGGCCGGGCTCGGCATCGGCTGGAAGGACGGCGACCCGGGGATCGGGCACAGCTATCTCTGCCGCGATCCCGACGGGCATGAGCTCGAGCTGTACTGGGAAAGCGAGTGGTACACCCCGCCGGCCGGCCTTCGGCCCGCGCTGAAGAACCAGGCGCAGGCCTACCCGGGACGCGGTGTCTGCGTCCGCCGTCTTGACCACGTGAACTACCTCGCGCGCGAGGTGGAGCCCAACGGGGACTTCGTCCGCGATGTACTCGGCGGGCGGGCGACCGAGCAGATCATGATGGACAACGGCTCGATCGCGGCGCAGTGGCTGCACTTCACCAACAAGGGCTACGACCTGGTTTACACCCGGGACTGGACCGGCAGCACCGGGCGGCTGCACCACGTGGCGTTCTCGCCAGACAACCGCGAGGACATCCTGCGCGCGGCCGACATCTGCCTGGAGGCAGGCGTGTTCATCGAGACCGGGCCGCACAAGCACGCCATCCAGCAGACGTTCTTCCTCTACGTCTACGAGCCTGGCGGCAACAGGATCGAGCTCTGCAATCCGGGCGCCCGCCTAGTGCTCGCCCCGGACTGGCGGACGGTCACCTGGACCGAGGCCGAGCGCGCAAAGGGCCAGGCCTGGGGCCTGAAGACGATCGAGTCCTTCCATACTCACGGCACCCCGCCGGTCGGCTAGCCGCCGCTTCGCTGGTCGGCTCCGGCCGGGTTCGCTGGTTGGCCCGGCCAGGTTACTGGGGCGGCAGCCCGATCAGCGAGAAGACGGCGTCGTGGTTATCGGCGACGACGCCGATCCGGCCGTACGGGCTGTCTCGGGTCGGCTGGACGACGGTTCCCCCGAGCTCCACCACCTTGACCACGGTCGCGTCGGCGTCCTCGACCCCGAAGTACGCCGACCAGGCGGCGGGATTCTCCTGCGGCGTGCCCTCGGGATACTCGCCGAGGCCACCGACCTCGTGCCCGTCGACCATGAGCATCACGTACTTGAAGCCGTCGGCGCTCATGTCCTGGTACTCATAACCGAACACGGCCTTGTAGAAGACTTTGCTGGCGTGGAAGTCCCAGCTCATGTGCTCGTTCCAGGTCAGCGTGCCCGGCACGTTGGCCAGGCCGATCCCGGTGGTGTTGCCGCCCTGCCAGAGCCCGAAGACGGCACCGGCCGTGTCCAGGGCGATCGCCATCCGGCCCTCGCTCATGACGTCCATCGGCTCGGCGAGCACCTGGCCGCCAGCCCCCTTGACCTTGTCCGCGGTCGCGTCGACGTCGTCGGTGGCCAGGTAAGTCGTCCACGCCGACGGCGCCTCGGCCGCGCCGTACTTGGGACTGACGGCCGCCACGATCCGGTCGTGGAGGTGGGCGATCGAGTAGCCGCCGACCTCCGGGCCGCCGAGCTGGATGTCCCAGCCGAACAGGGCCTGATAGAACGCGATCGCCTTTGGCACGTCGTCCACGCTGACGTCCACCCAGCAGGGCGTCCCGGCAGGCCACCGGGTATCACGCGTCACCATTCCGTACCTCCCCATGATTGGCTCTTCGCCGCCGACGCTAACACAGGGCCACTGGAGGCCGACCACCTACACTGGGCGTTCATGTACGGCAAGGCCAACCCGGGCGCGGGACAGCTGACCAGGCGGCAGAAACGGGTATTCGCGATCGCGGGCGGGCTGGTCATCCTGGTGCTCGGCGGCCTTGGCGCCTGGGGGGCGGTGGCGCATGACAGCTACTCGGGTTCGGGCCACGGATGCGTGAACCTGACCGTGCCGAGCTCCACCGGCGGGTCCACCCTGCACTACTGCGGGTCGGCGGCGCGGTCGTTCTGCCAGCAGGCGTTCCGGGCGCAGGACCCGATCTCGCTGCGCGCCCGGCCCCAGTGCGTGCTGGCGGGGCTCGGACCCGCTGCTTCTTCGGGTGCTTCTTCGGGTGCTTCTTCGGGTGCTTCTTCGGGTGCTTCTTCGGGGGCCAGCCCGAGCCAGTCGGGCTTACAGGTCGAGGATGATCGTGACGGGGCCGTCGTTGACCAGGGCGACTTCCATATGGGCACCGAAGATGCCTGTCTGCACCCGGGCGCCGAGGTTCTGCAGGGCCTGTATCACCGCGTCGACCAGGGGCTCGGCGACCGGGCCCGGGGCGGCGGCCGACCAGGACGGGCGACGGCCCTTGGCGAGGTCGGCGTAGAGCGTGAACTGGCTGATCACGAGCAGCGGCGCGGCCACGTCGGAGCAGGATTTCTCCCCGTCGAGAATCCGCAGGCCCCAGAGCTTGGCAGCCAGCTTCGCGGCCTGCTCCGGGGTGTCATGGTGCGTGACGCCGACCAGGACGAGAAGCCCGGGTTCATCGATGGCGCCGACGACCTTCCCGTCCACGGTCACGCTGGCGTGGCTTACCCGCTGTACGACGGCTCGCATAGCACGGCAGGGTACCTGCCGCTTCGTGTCGCCTGGCACGAGGGCATAAGACACACTGCCTGCATGACGAACATTCTCGGTGATGCGGTAGCGAACCCCGTGCTGGCTGAGGTGGTGCGGTCCGGCTTTGTCGAGTCGCGGCACCGGGGGGCCGTCGCGGGGCTGGCCGCCGATGGAACTGTGGCGATCAGCGTTGGCAGTGCCGGCATGCCGTTCTTCCCGCGATCGGCGAACAAGCCGCTGCAGGCAACGGCGATGCTCCGTTGCGGGCTTGGCCTGGAGTCCGAACTGCTCGCGCTGGCCGCGGCCAGCCACTCCGGTGAGGACTTCCACGTCGACGGGGTGCGGAAGATCCTGTCCGGCGCCGGGCTGCGCGAGGACGACCTGCGCTGCCCGCCTTCCTGGCCGCTGGACATCGAGACCGCGCGGCGGCTGGTCGCCCGCGGCCAGGGCATGTCGAGGATCCGGATGAACTGCTCGGGCAAGCACGCCGCGATGCTGGCCACCTGCGTGACGAACGGCTGGCCGACGGACGGGTACCTGGCCCAGGATCATCCGCTGCAGCGGGTTATCCGGCTTGTCGTGGAGGAACTCGCCGGGGAGGAGTCACCCGTGACCGGCGTGGACGGCTGCGGCGCGCCGCTGTTCGCGCTGACGCTGACCGGGCTGGCGCGGGCGTTCCGCGCGCTGGTGCTCGCGCCGGACGGGACGCCGGAACGGCGGGTCGCCGACGCCATGCGCGCGTATCCCGAGTGGACGAGCGGCACCAGCCGTGACGAGCGGCGGCTGATGGATGCGGTTCCCGGGCTGCTGATCAAGGGCGGCGCCGAGGGCTGCGACGCGTTCGCGCTTGCGGATGGCAGAGCGGGCGCCATCAAGATCGACGACGGGGCGGCCAGGGCACGGACGCCGGTCACAGTGGCAGCGCTGCGGGCGCTCGGCGCAGCGGTGCCCGACGAACTGGCCACGGTGCCAGTTATCGGCGGCGAGAGCACGGTCGGGGCGATCCGCGCGGCCGGGGCGATCAGCGGGGCCGACTGGAATGTCGCGGGCGCGCCGTAAGATTGCGCGGTGAGCAAGAAGACCAAGTCGCGGCGCGGTTCAGCGCCGAGTAGCACGACGCCGAGCCATGCCGCCGCGAGGCGTACCGCCGATCTTGAGAACGCCGCCGAGGGGGTTGTCGAGCGGATGCTCTCCGGCCTCTGGAAGGCGATCACGGACGGCGATCCGCTGCGGGCCGAACTCGAGACCGCGATCTGCCTCAGCCTGCCCCGCATCGTGGAAATGGAGCCAGACCAGGCCGAGGACTTCGTGTCCAAGGTGCTGGTGCGCGAGGCCGTCCGCAGGCGGTCGCCGGAGAGCGCCGCGATGCTCCGGCTACTGATGACGCTGTGCCCGGCTGTCGCCAAGAGGGCGGCAAGCCAGGCCCTCGCCGAGCTGACCGGGGCCGGCATCTATCCGCCGGAGTGGATCACCGAGGCAGGCAAGGCGGTCCCTGTCCAGGCCTGGCGGCGCTACGACATCTTCGGCGACGGCGAGGCCATCGGGGTGACGTTCCGGTACGGCGAGGCCGAGCACGTCATCTTCGCGAACGTCGACCTGACCAGCTTCCCTGTCGCGATCGCGGTCGGCCTGGCCGCCGACCCGACCGCCCTGATCGAGGCCATCACGCGCGAGGACGACCCGTTCGATCGCGCCGAGCAGATCGGCCTGGCCGAGGCGCGGAAGCGGCTGGAGTCGCCGCTGGCCCTGTGTGACCGGGAGCAGGATCCGGACCTGACCGTCGAGTCGATCGCGGCACTGCCCATCGTCCGGTCCCGGGTCCGCCGCCTGCCCGCTGAGGGCACTCCGCCGGCCCCGGTCTTCACCGCGGCCGACCGTGCGGCGGCGGTGGACGACTTCATGAAGAGCCCGCTGGCCGCCGAGGCGGTCGCCGCCGACGAGGAGGCAACGCGGTTCTGGGCCGAGGTGCTTACCGGCTACAGCAGCCGTAATCCCGCAGAGCGGCCCGCTCAGGTCGGTCCGCACAAGCTCACCGAGATACTTCTCCGCCACGTGCCGAACACCTTCGTCCTCTCCCCCGCGCAGCGCCAGCACATCGAGCCCGCCGTGACCGCCTGGGCCCGGTGGTCCGCCGCGTACCGGGAGCTGGACGAGGCCGCGACCGCGCGGCTGACGGAGGGGCTGCCCGAGGCCTTCGACCGGTTTGAGGAGGCCTACGAGGACCGGATCGCCGTTGCGTCCCGCGCTTACCTGACCGACCTGGCCAGCAGCGACTCCGACCTGGCCTGGCTAAGTGACCATCTGGCGCGCCGAATGTTCGCCCTGCCGAGCCCGGTAAGGCCGGACGGACGGACCCTAAGCGACGTCAGCGACACGGGCGAGCGTCGCGCGCTTGTGCAGGCCGAGTTCGGCGACTGCACCCCGCCAGGCGGCATGACCAGCGAGCAGTTCGTGGCCGCCGCGGACCGGGTCATCTCCGAGCTATGGTGCGGCGATCCGGCGGAGACCTTCGACGAGGCCGGACGCCTGATCGACGGCGGCGCCGACCGGCACGAGGCCATCCACACGCTGGCCGCCCGATGAGCTACGCGGGCGTGAACGGCATATCCCTGTACTACGAGGAGCACGGTTCTGCCGGCCCGGGCGAGCCGCTCATCCTGCTGCACGGCGGTCTCGGCTCGGGCGAGATGTACGCGCCGATCCTTCCCTCGCTGACCGAGGGCCGCCCGGTGATCACGGTCGACCTGCAGGCGCACGGCCACACCGCGGACGTGGACCGGCCGCTGCGTTTCGAGACCCTGGCCGATGACATCGCCGGGCTCATCGACCACGTCGGCCTGGCACAGGCCGACGTGATGGGCTACTCGTTCGGCGCCGGTGCCGCGTTGCGGACCGCGATACAGCACCCGGCCCTGGTTCGCCGCCTGGTGGTGGTCTCTGAGCCCTGCAAGCGGGATGGATGGTTCGCGGAGAGCCTGGCCGGGATGGACCGGATGGGCCCGCAGCTCGCCGAGATGCTCATGCAGTCCCCCATGTACGAGATCTACGCGCGGGTCGCGCCGCGTGTGCAGGACTGGCCGGTGCTGCTGGCGAAGACCGGCGAGCTGCTGCGGCAGGACTTCGACTGGTCGGCGGACGTCGCGAAGATCACCGCCCAGGTCATGCTCGTGTTCGGCGACGCGGATGCCGTGCGGCCTGCGCACATGGTCGAGTTCTACGGGCTGCTCGGCGGCGGGCTGCGCGACGCCAACTGGGACGGCTCGGCCCGCTCGGCGGCGAGGCTGGCGATCCTCCCCGGGCATTCGCACTACGACATCTTCTACTCGGCCGACCTGACCGCCGCGGTCATCCCGTTCCTCGACGAGCCCTCGCTGGAGCCGCCTGCGCCATACGAGCAGTGAGCGGGCCGGGATCCGGGGGGACCGTAGGGGCTTGACGCTCCCGCCCTGAAACCGTTCAACTCTATAGATGGACATGCGGCAGACACCTGGGCTTCACCTATAGACCAGGAACGGGGGACGTGCGCGTGACCTGTTTCGTGCGTTCGGCTGACGGCCTACGGCGACTGGCGGTCAAGGTATCCGGGCATCCCGCCGGACGGCCCGTGTTCCTGCTGCACGGCACGCCGGGAAGCCGACTTGGGCCGTTCCCCCGCGGCAGGGTGCTGTACGAGCTAGGCGTACGGCTCATAACCTTCGACCGGCCAGGCTACGGCCGTTCAGACCCGCTCGCGGACCGGCGGGTCGCCGACGTAGCGGCGGACGTCGCGGCAATCGCCGACAAACTCGGGATTCCCACGTTCGCAGTGCTGGGTCGTTCCGGCGGCGGTCCGCACGCTCTGGCCTGTGCGGCCCTACTCCCCGGACGCGTCACTCGTACCGCGGTGCTGGTGGGCCTGGCCCCGTTGACGGCCCAGGGGCTTGACTGGTTTGCAGGAATGGCCGATTCAAACGTCAGCGAGTACACGGCGGCGACCGCGGGGCGCGAGTCGCTTGTGGCCAGCATCGGCCTGGCCGCCAGGGAGGTCAAGGCGGATCCGGCGCGCCTGATCGCGGCGCTCTTCGAAGAGATGCCCGAATCCGACCAAGGAGTGGTCGCCGATGCCGGAATCCGGGCCATGCTCGTCCGGAATTATGCGGAGGCGGTCCGGATCACCGCCGACGGCTGGTATGACGATATCCTTGCATTCGTCTCTGTGTGGGGGTTCGAACCCTGCGATATAGATGTCCCCGTGTTGCTATGGCACGGCGAGAACGATCGCTTCTCCCCAGTGTCACATTCCCTCTGGCTCGGCCAGGAGATCCCTGGCGCCGTCGTTGTAGTGAAGCCAGGTTCCGCGCATTTCGATGCGCTCACGGTCATGCCTGAAGTATTGTCCTGGCTTATCAGGGAGACGGCAGAGCAGCGGGCCGGATAAATGTCAGAGATGTCAGGTCGGCTGCGGCTCGAGGTCGCGGTTCTGCCTGCGCCACTGGCGAAGCGCGTCAACATTGGGATGGTTTTCGCCGAGGACCATACCTAGGTCGGCCAACGTCCGCTGCTGAAACCGCATCGCCTCTTCCACTCGTCCGCTCGAACGCAAAGTGACAGCAAGGTTCGCCTCGCACACCAGCGTGTCCGGGTGCCGGGACCCGAGCACCTTAGCCAGCTGGGCCTGCGCTTCTATCTCCAGTGCTTCGGCCTCCGCGAATCGGCCTAGGTCGGCTAGACAGTTAGCCAGGTTGACTGCACACGACAGGGTGAACGGATGGTCGTCGCCAAGCTTCCCGCGAAATGCTTCGCATGTCTTTCTGGCCCGCATTTCGGCTTCCTGCAGCTCGCCTGATCCGCGCAAGTACGTGGACAGGTTATTGGCCACCACCAGAGTATACGGATGGTTTGCGCCGAAGAGCCGCCCGTATACATTCATGACATTCATGGCCCAGTCACGGGCCGCGGTCTTATCGTCCAGCGCCGACAGGTCACAGGCGAGATTCAGGGTGCAAGCCAGGGCATCCGGCGAGTCTTCTGCATAATGCTGCAGGTACCGTTCGCGGGTAGCCTGGGTAATCTCATATGCCTCGTCAAGCTCCCCCGTCTTGCGCAGGGACACGGCCAAGCTCTTCGCCGTGCGCAATGTATCGGGGAAATCTTCGCCGAGCACGGCGACATACCGTGCGTACGTGCTGCGTAGCAACTCGACCGATTCGGCGTACTCACCTGCCTCGCGCATGTCTCTAGCCAGGTTGGCGGCAGAATAGAGCGTGTACGGATGATCAGGCCGAAGCACCGTCTGGCGCCGATTCAGCGTGTCTTGATCGAACTCGCGAGCCGCGAAGCAGTCTCCGACCAGACGCAGGTCAACGGCCAGGTTATTGGCGGCGGAGAGCGTACTTGGATGGTCTTCCCCGAACAGCTCCTTAAAGCGCTCGTAGGTGTCCTGATCCATGGTGAGCGCCTGACGGAACTCGCCTAGGCCACGCAGGTCCCCGGCCAGCCCGTTGGCCGTTTGCAGGGTGTGCGGGTGACGGGGAGGCAGCACTTCCTGTTGCTTGGCGTAAACTTCAGTGTCCATAATGCACGCTTCGCTGTAGCGACCCTGCGAGCGGAGAACGTTGGCTAGCTGGAAGCGCAGGTGCAGTGTCTGCCGGTCGTCACTACCGAGCAGCACAAGCCATGTTTCCTCGAGCCGGTGGCCAAACGTGAGAGCAGAATCAAACTCGCCGCGCTTCCACAGGTACCGCACCCTGTCGATGAGGAGCTGGCGGGTCTCCTCCTCGTCACATTGCTCTGCTCGCGAAGGGCCGAGGTGCGGCCATATAAGGTCATACCGTGGCCAGTTCTCTGGGTCGTCAGTATCTCCCTGCCTGGGCCTTGCGCCGACCAGGATGCGATGTACTTCGTGGAAGGCAGCTTCCTGCTCTTCCTTCGTCCTTAGCTGAGCTCGGATAACCAACTGAATCAGCCGGTGTACCTGGATAGAGTTATTTCCCTGGTCCACTTTCGCCAGCGCGAAGCGCGTTATCTCCCTGATCAGCTGGCCGAGCACGATTTTCTCTCTCAGTCGGTCATCGAGGGGGACTAGTGCGCGTATCATCTCATCGCTGTAGAGCAGCGAAAGGGAGATAGGCTCAGGGGCGAAGAACGCGCAGAGTTCAAGCAGCCGCGCGGCGGCGGGCGACTGCGCGTGGAGCCTGTCGAACGACAGCCGCCAGGTCAGCGCGACCGGCCTTGGGTAGTTGTCTGGCTGATTCAGTTCGAGGACGCTGGTTGGCTGTTCGCTCAGTTGTTCCACATAGGTGGCGGCCGACGTTCCTGTTTCCTCAAGCCAGGCTCCTGCCTGCTCGATCGCTAGTGGAAGGTCTCCCAGAGCCTCGGCCACCATCTCTGCGTCTTCGTCGGTGAGTTGTGGCACCCGGCGCTGTAGGTGCTCCACGCTTTCCCGGCGGGCAAATACGTCAATCTCCAACGGGTCGGCGACTCGGGACCACGCCGGGTTTCTCGACGTCACCAGGACATGGCCGGGGCCGCCCGGCAGGAACGGTTCGAGTTCCTGTGGGTCGTCCGCGTTGTCGAAGATAAGCAGCCAGTGGGCATAGGGTACGCCCCGGCGCAAAGCCTCCCGTGCCGCCTGCGCGGCCTCGGTAACACTGTCACCGATGCGGATCCCCAACCGTGATGCCAACGGCGCCAGGGCCTGATTGATCAGTTCGGGCTGCTCGGCGGAGATCCACCACACGACGTCGTAGTTCGCCATGTAGCGGTGCGCGTACTCAAGTGCGACCTGTGTCTTCCCCACACCGCCAAGTCCGTAGAGGGCCTGCGGCAGGACCACGGCCTTGCTGCTGCCTGCCAACTGATCGCGCAGTGTTTCAAGTACGGCGTTACGTCCGGTGAATGCGGCGTTGCGGGTAGGGACATTCCATACCGGCGGTATCGTCCTTGGCCAGCGCGGCGTCGACGGTCCTGGATCGGCCGGGTGCTCTGGCAGCCGCGGCACGCGGCCAAGGAGCTCGCGGAGGAGCGCCTCGACCGCCTGAGCCTCGTCCAGCCGGACCAGGTCAACGGGTGTCCGGTCGCTGAAAGGCGGGGTTGGCCGCACCTCACCCACGCGGACCGGAATGAGCTGCCTGCGCGTCCCGGTCGGATCTGTGGCTACCGTTGCCTCCCACACTCCTCTGGCCTGCGGAGACCGCAGGTACGCGGCGGACAGCACGACGATTGTCCTGCTGGCCGAGGCGGCACCGCGCTGTGCCTCGTCACGGATGACGCTGCCAGCGGCAGCCCCCGTACCGTGCGGCAGGACACGGAAGCCGGCCTGGTTGAGCACGGAGGTGATCCAGGCGGCCCACATCCGATCCTCGGGCACGTAGCTGAGGTGAATGTCAGCGGCCGGAGTCAAGCGGCGCCGGGTGAAGGCGTCACGGTATCGGAGCCTGAGGTCTTCGCTCAGGGGCGGAAGGGAGCGCACGTGACCATTCGTTATTGCACTGGTTAGCCGCTCGAAGGCGGCCAACATGGACCGCGGCGACCCCGGCTCGTCGCCGAAGGTGGCGAGGATTTCTTCGAACGCGTAGAACGGCTTGTACGGGATCTCGACGGAGTTCCAGTACCGACTAGCTTCCTCTTCGCTGAAGCCTTTCGGGAAGCGGTCGAACGTTGCCCGGGCCATCGCGCGGCCAGCGTCCAGCTTTTCTTTCTCGCCATCGTCGATGCGCATCGGGACGGGAAGGATCCTGATATTGCGATCGTGATATCGCTGGTCGATGCGACGAGCGACCGCGGCCGCTCCTTCGATACTCTGGTCACTCAGGGTGAAGCAATCCACGAGGATGTCGGGGAAATGGACCGTGCAGATATCCGCTATGTCGCTCAGTCCGGTACGGCTGTCGATGAGAGCATAGTCGTAATTCTCTTTCATGTCCGCGCGCAGAGCATCGAAGAACTGGCCGCCGCCGAGCCGATCGTAGAAGTTATCCCAGTCAAACGACGTTCCCGCGGAAGAATAGTCGCGGTTCTGACGGCCAGCCGACACGAAGTCGAGAGTTCCGCCCTCTGGGAAGTCTGACCAGGTCACAGACACGGCATGCCGCAATATCTGTGCGTACTCACGGTGCCAGTCGGGCGACCGATCTTCGGCCCGGGTGGCCGCCCACGCGTAATCGGTGATTAGATCGATAATGCCAGCGGTCGCCGCGACCTTGGCGGGATCGAGAAACGGATGGAAGAACTTGTGCAGCCCCGGTGAGTCGAGATCCCAGTCCACGACGAGAACCTTCAGGCCGTTGCTGGCGAGAATCCATGCGGTATTAGCCAGGGCCATTGTTCGCCCGGTACCGCCCTTGTAGGAATAAAAGGTTACTATCTGGCCGTCACTGGTTGAGTTCATCGAAATACTCCGGGTTGGGCGGATCTGTCGCGGGAGCGGTCAGCCGGGGCCGCTCCATCGTTGGGCCTGCAGGTGGATAGGCTTGAGCGAGCCTAAGGAAATGACCAACCGCCACGCGTACTACCATTGGCAGTATCATGCTGAATTCCTCAAGACTGGGAACGCCATTGACGGCGATTCGGCAGTCAATACGGCCGGCCGCTAGCTTCTTCTTTAGAGTGCCCTCAAGGCTCTGCCTAAGCGTCGACTCTGCCTCAAGGATGTCGGCATCCCCGCGGTTCCATGGGACCATGAGCTGGACACATGGATTACCGCGAGCGTCGATCTGTCGCAGTCTCTCTCGGCACTCAGCCTGCATAATTGCCCAGGGATCGACGAGTAGCACTCCTGGACCGTAGGTCTGTTCGCTACCGAGAAGGGCGTCGAGGTGCTCGTCTAGGTCCCCTACTTCTGCGAGGTAGCCAAGATTCCGTACCAGATCGGCGGCATGATCCGCTAGCGGGCGTACGGATTCGGGACGGTAAGGATTCCAGTTACGAGCGGTTCGGCCGTAGTGATAGCCGTCCCGGCCGTCGGGAAGACTCGAAGTATCCGGGGCAACAACCGTGATGCGCATCCGACGCTGCCCGGGTCTGGTATGGTCAGCAGACCCGAATGCGCTCTCAAGCGAGCTGTAGTCTGCGGGTTCCTCGGTTTTGACGGGACTGTTCTGAGCAACCTCTACGATTCGCCGGGCTAGTTCGTACACGGCCTCTTCGTACTCGCTCCGGTACCGGGAGATCTTAATGATGCCATAGAAACCGTGTGTGCTGTAACGATATCCGAGTTGACTATGATCAAACTGAATGGACTTGGCTGCCTCAGGAAGTAGAGTCGGCGCCACGGGCACCCAAAGGGCGGGGATAATGGCCTCGGCGGGCCCGGCGCCTCGGGCGGCATGATTTAGCGCGCGGCGCGAGAACGCAAACCATTCCTTGCCGCAATGCTCGCTGTCGAAGTAGCGCCTCGAATAGAGTGGGACGAAGACCCGGCAGGTCGCCAGCGCCTGGGCCAGCCGAGCAGGCCAGTAACTCCCTGTCCGCAGTTCTCTGTCCATGAAGCCGGGCCTGGCTCCCGGCGGCAGGTCGGTGAGCTGCATAATATCCGAGCAGAGATCTTGAAAGAGGTTAGCAACCCATATATCCGGATCGCCCGGATAGCCCTCTTGTCGCGGAGTGTGTGCGTAGCTGAGGAAGAAATAGGGAGCGAGATTTTCTGCTCCAGCGTTATAACCCTCAGTCACCCCGGCCCTCCCACTCCGTTGCCGGGCATCCGGTCAAACGGTTGGGACCTACTATAGGTGACAAAGTTGCATTTGAGAACATGGCCGGAAGCGGCGCATTTGAGCCGACTGGGTAACTACCGTGACTTTAAGCGCTAGAAGCACTTCTGTTCTCTCGCAGCCAATCCGTCGCAAAATCCACTGCATTACACAGCGGCATCAGACGGCAATCTGCGTTACCTACACGACCACGGACGACGAACTCCGACTGATCCAGAATAGCGCCTAGCGCCTTGAACTCGCTATCGTCCAGCACGACGTCTTCATACTTCCACCAACGGCGGCGGGAGCCACTGTTAATGACGCAGCGGTACGTCCGGGTGGGAGGATCTGGGGTGTACAAGTACTCAGCTAGATGAAGGGCCGTGCAGGCGCTGAAGCTTACGCCCAGCAGCAGGACCGACGCTCCTAGGCAGTACATCTTGCCCAGCGGGGAGTCCACACCCAGGTGGCATGTGAGGTCGTGATCCTGCATGAGTTCGGCCGCCATCGGGCCGACCGCGGCGAACGACGTCTGCGGGTGAGCGCTCCGTTTCGCATCCGGGTGAGTCCTGACCGCTTCGGCGATCCGGCCCATGCCCGTAGACGGAGTGCGGTCCGGTTCAAACGGGCGCATCTTGGTCCGGTATTTCCAGATTTCCCGAGGGGTCATCCCGGAAATCCTGGCGAGATACATCCGGGAGGAATCAGAGTTGTCTGCAGTCCCCGTGGGCACGACCAGCGTCCCGTTAGAGCCCAAGACATCACGCAGCGCCCTGACCACGGATTCTGCGCCGCCTTCAACCCAGCCGATACTGCTCATAGAGGCACTGACCAGCAGAGTCTGCCCGGCCGTCACACCGAGCTTGCACAGATGGCGGGCGATGCGCTGACTGGACAGGCCGGAGCGCCGCGGCCAGATGGGGTCATTTGCCCCGGCTTGGGCCGTCGGTCTGGCCGCAGTGTCTTCACGTGGCCTCGCACATACCGTGGCACCATTGACGGTCACCTGGGGAGCCCCCCCTGCCAGTTCCTCCGGTGGTCTTCGGCCCACTGCCGCGCCACGTCGCCGGCGCTATCCGGAACATACTCGTCGAGCCATGGCAGTACGGTCGCGCGCATTCCATCGACGAAGCGCGCGCCCAGTGGAGTCAGCGAGCCCGAGGTGGCTAGCGTCTCGGTGGCCTCGGCGGTCTGCATACGCCAAAGCGCGAACTTCGCCGTCGCGGCTTCAGCCTCCGGACCGGACAGGTAATGCCGCCGGGCGCGCCAGAAATCGGTGACAGCGATATGGGCGTATGTGCCTTGCAGCAATGCCTCGAGTGGCCGCGGGTCATACCGCCAGGGAGCGTAGAAAAGACGCCGGTCGGAATGATCGCATAGATCGAATAGATCCAGGACCGCTCCCAGCTTGACGTGCTGAAATTCGTGCATAATCAGCAAGGCGAGAGCGCCTTCCTCGGCCGGCAAGGCAGCGGCAATGGCACCGAAAGCCTGCCTTGCAGCCGCGCTGATCTCCCGGTTCGGCCGGTCGTTGGCCAGGGGCATGATCGTGGATAGCCCGGCGGCCAGGCCAGGGGCATAAGCACTGTGCTCCCGCTCGACCAGTGTCCAGGCCTCCCGGTACAGGCGCTGCCAGGACCTGACCTGCTCAGCAGGGAGCCGTGAGGCGGCCGGCCACTGATGGCAATCTCGGTACGGGTCGGTGTCTTCGAGTGCCACCACCGCCTTACCGGCCGAAAGCCTCCGTGTTGGCTGCCAGTTCTCCGGCTGCTGAGTATCGCTGACAGCTGCAAGTGGTACCGACCATTGGCCGAATTCGCTCTTCACCTCAAACCCATCGCAGCCGACTGTGAGCGTGGCGGTCGTTGCGCTCCCGACGTGCAGGCGCCCTAGCGTCGGCAGGTGCACGGCGCCTTCTCTGATGGGCATCTGCAATTGCACTTGCCGCCCCGACCGAATAGCGGCGGCGGCCGCTATAGCGGCTAGGTGCGCGGCATGGACGGCCAGGGACGCGACGTCTACGGTCGACCCGCCCATCTCCTCCAGGCAGCGAGCCAGCCAGGCACGGACGTAGGGATGGGCGAGCACATCATCGAGGGCCTGTCTATTGTCCTCGTCAAGACAGGTAACAAGCTCCCAGCCCGAGTTGAACATGGCGCCATCGGATGCCGGCAGTGTGTGTGCACGGACTTGCTCGCGCACAAGGCCCAGCATGGCGCGGCACAGGCTGCGCTGCGACTTGACGAGATACTCAATGGCCAGATCATCACCGTATCCGCCGGCGAGAGTGGCCAGATATCTCGTCGGGATGGCGTGAGCTGACGGCCTTCCGGCAGGACGTGCGTCGACATGCGTGCGCCATCCTCGGACATGGGTAATGAGCTTCATGAGATCCGCGCAGTACACCGATGGGTTGTTAAAGGCACTTCCAGCGCGATATCTGTGGGTATATAGGCCGCCACCGCAGCTCGTAACGACCGGGCAGGTGCGGCATGTGTCGCACAGGCCCGCCAATCCCTGTTGCCTGGCGATAATGGCGGGGTGCCCAGCCGCGTCGTTCAGGGTGTCACCAAAGACGTCGAACCCGGTATCCGGAGCCCCCTCATAGGCCACCTTAAGCGAATCGACCTGCTCAATCGAGCCGTCGGTCTCGATCACGGCGACATCACTCGGGCTCAGCCCCAGCGCCTCAGTAAGGCTGGCCGCGCCACGCGTGGTCCGGATAATCGACTCGAATATGCGCACAGGGACGTGGTGAGTATCCTCGATCCACCGATCGAAGATCGCGATCAGCCAGTCTGCATACGGGGTAGCCGATCCGGCTGTACCGGGCGGCGGGTTGTCCCATGTGGCGTGCGGAAGGAGGAAATCGATTGACGGAGGCTCAAGCGCCGCCAGGGCGCCATAGGTTGCACCTGGGTCGTTGCGGACATCGATCGTGCACAGCAGGCCCGAATACAGCGACCGGTACCTGTCGTCGCGCAGCCTGCCGATCGCCCGGACGACCTGGTCGTAGCTGCTACGGCCGTCGGCGTACCGGCGGTGCCTGTCGTTAGCGGCCTGGTCGCCGTCTATGGAGATCCCGACCTTGACATGTTGCTCGACGAACAACCGGCAGAGGTCATCGTCAAGCAGGACACCGTTGGTATGGACCCGCAGATCAAGCGGGCAGACCTTCTCCACCTCTCGGCGCAGGATCTCGCAGATGCGCCTCAGCCGTGCTGCCCCCGCGAGCAGCGGTTCGCCTCCGTGCAAAATGACGCGAA
>Ga0070762_10000532_pt1 | contig 16225 bp, 12 predicted proteins | sample HubBroMetageREF2_FD_66726 | JGI IMG/M metagenome (GOLD analysis project Ga0070762, IMG submission 66726) | Reference soil microbial communities from the Hubbard Brook experimental Forest, New Hampshire, USA - Hubbard Brook CCASE Soil... | ecosystem: Environmental > Terrestrial > Soil >...
CTGTGCGCTCATCTCCGATCCATCCTCGTGACGGGCCGCGAGCAGCAGCGCGAGCACGTCCGGGCTGTGCGCCTGCTCCTGCGTGTTGGCTTCGCTGCGACGCTCCTCGATCAGGGCGAAGATCAGCTCGTCAACACGCGCGCTCAGGCGTTCCAGCCTTGCCATTGGGGTCACGGGTGTCAAGAAGCGCGGCGGTGGTGGCAATAGCGACAGCGGGCTATCGCCGAACGACAAAATCTTCGTCAGCAGGTCACGCAGCGAGTCCAGTCGCGCGCCACGCTCCAGGCCGAAGACCGCGCGTAGAATGATCTCGAGGGTCAGTCGCTGCAGACGCGGGTGCACCGCCATTGGCTCCTCGCGAGGCCACGACTCGACCTCGCTCTCGGCCAGCTCGCGCATCAGTCCTGCCAGTCGCTGCATGCTCTCGCCGTGGAACGCCGGCAACAGCAGCTTGCGCTGTTCCAGGTGCGAGCCCTCGTCGAGCAGGATCACCGAGTTGGCGCCGACGATCGGTTCGAGGATCTTCGCGCCCTCGCCCGGATGCAGGACGTCGGGAGGTGCGAGGTAGATCTGCTTGATCTCGTCCGGATCGGAGATAATCACCAGCGGCACCTGGCCGACCATGCGAATCGTGAAGCGCTTGCCATAGCGGGCGCGAGAACGCTCGAGGAAGGCCGTCGGGCGGCTCCACATGCCAAGTGTCTGCAGCAGCGCCGGCAGGCGCGGGCCAGGGGGCAGTACATCGTTCATGGGCATCCTCGTTTCAGGCCAGCTGTCATTGTTATACTGGCAAGTATATCTACTCATTGGTATATGTCAAGTATGCTGGAATCAGGGCGATGAGCTCGAGATCTGCTGGTGCGCGTGTCGCACCGCCAGGCGGCACTCGCTGATGCCGCGCGGCGACTTCGATCGCAGCGCGCGCAAGGCTGAGACACGCGCCCGGCTGCTGGAGGCTGCTGCACGTGTGTATGCGCGGCGCGGCTTCAACGGTGCGACGCTCGATGAGGTGGCGGCTGAGGCAGGCTTCACCAAGGGTGCTGTGTACGGGCACTTCGGCAGCAAGGAGAACCTGTTGCTGGCACTCATGGATGAGCATCTGGCGCGGCAGATCGGTGAGCAGGTGGCGCTATTTGACCGCGGGCGCATCACATGGGAGCGCCCGCTGGCCGGCAGCGCTCGCTGGATGGCGGAAATCGAGCAGGACCCGGATCCCTTCCGCCTGTTCGTCGAGTTGTGGATCTATGCCCAGCGCGATGAGCGCCTGCGCGAACATCTACAGGCCGGTCTGGCGGTATCGCGTGCGACGTTCGCGCGCTTCGCCGTCGCCAGCTCTGCTGACGCCGGCGTGGAGTTGTCGCAGGATGCCGCCGAGCAGTTCGCCAACGTGGTGGTCGGGCTGGGTCTTGGCTTGCCGATGCTCAAGCTGATCGACCCTGAGCACGTGTCAGCGTCGCTGCTTGGAGCAGTGCTGTCGATGCTGATCCAAGCGGGGGAGTCCAGTACACAGATGCGCGAGCTGCTCGCCGACCCAGACCGCTTGCAGGAGAGCAAGTCGGCACGCGCACGCTGACGACCGGGGCGCTATGGGACGCAGACTGACGGCCAGAACGCCTGCTAGCAGCCGGTGCGGCGGTCGTGTGGCAGCGCATGGACGCGCTCAGGGAGTTGAGCTGTCGTGCCGATGGCTCGGTTGTGGCATATGACGAAGTGACCAAACCGCTGAACGAAGCAGGTATTCAGTTCACGATCAAGCCTCACGAGGAGGTTGCGTTCACAGCTACCGCGGCAGCCGAGCACAGGGGCGTGCGCGTTTCGCAGATCGTGAAGTGCATGGTGGCGCGCTCCGAGCAGGGTGATCTGTGCGCGGCACTGCTGCCCGGCGACCGGACGCTGAAGCTGAGAAAGGTGCGCAAGGTGATCGGCAGCCCGCTCGCGCTTGTCGACCCGGAGGAGCTCGCCAACGACATGGGTCTGACAGTTGGTGCGATATCGCCATTCCATCTCGTCGGGAAGGCAAGGATCTTCATGGACCCCACAGTTCTAGAGGAGGAGCTGGTCGACATCAGCTCAGGCGATCTGCGCGCCGGCATTGAGCTTCCGTCGAAGGCGCTCCAAGCGGTATTGGATGCTGAGATCTGCGATCTGATCTCGACCAGGAGCTAGCGCAGCGTCACTTTGTGGGCCGCTCGGTCAGGGCGCACGAGTGAAACCCCCAGGGCATCACTAACACGAGTAGCCGCCGCCAACGGTGCCGTGAGCACAGTTGTGGCTACGGCTCGCCCACGACCATGCTCACCGGCGAGTGCTGGCCCAAGCCTGGCCATGGCAGCGGTCAGTCCCGGCAGTGGCCGGAACCACAGTCGGATCTCTGTGACGAGTGCCTCCGCATTGAGGCGCACCAGTGTCGCCTCTTCAAGCTCCTGGCTGCCGACGTGTGCGCGATAAAACAATGCGCGCGTCTTGCTGTCTCTCGTTTGAATGTTGCGGCTCTCCCAAAGCTGTTGTCGGGGGAGGGTTACGCACTCACGATGAGCATAACGGCGAAGCTGGCACGGCGCGAGGTCCGAAGAGCCAAGGGTGTGACTCGAACCTGCCTTGGAGTCGCTCTAGCTGATCGTCAGGGTCAGCGTGGCGGTTGCCTCGTCCTTGCCTTTCTTCTTGGAGTCGAGGACCTTCACGTCGCTGACATATGGTGCAGCTAAGGTCAGCTGAGCTTAGGTGAGTCCAAGTCACGATATGATCGCGATCAATAGACTATCCGCCGGTGCGCGTATGGGACGGCTTGCTGGTGATCCGACGTCGAGCGGGCTGGCGCACGACCTACAGGCACGATGGCGTGCCCATCGCTGTGCTTGCCACGTTGACTGTTGCGACGCTTCTCGCCTCTCCAGCGTCTGCCGTCGAAGTCAAGGCGCCGATCATCGAAAGGGCTGTGTGGGAAGCCGACGGGGAGATCTACGTAGGAGCGCATGTCAATCCCGAGGGCCTTGCCACGACCTATGAAATACAGGTCGAATGTCCGAGCTATGAGCCGTGCCAGCACACCGAAGGCCAGCTGTCCGGCGTCGAGGAAGTCCAGACGGTCGGTCTCGCGCTCGTGGAGTCGGTGTTCGACTCCACTTATGTGTTCACGGTCATTGCCAGCAATAGCGCTGGGAGGACCTCCGATACCTGGAAAGTTATTAGTGAAGGCTTTACCCCGGCGCCTGGTGTATGGACGCCAGGCGATCAAGAAGAAGCCGATCGCGCCACTGCCGAGGTCGAAGCCGAACGCCAGCGAACTAAGGAACAGGAAGAACAGAAGAGGGCCGCAGAAGTTGCGGGCGCACGGGCTGCGGAAGCGGCTACGCTCAGCCGCCGCCACGAAGAAGAAGTCAAGGAAGCCCTCGCGCGCGAAGAAGCCGAGCATCCTGTCTGCATCGTGCCCGCCGTGCGAGGCGACACGCTTGCGAGGGCTCATCGCGCGCTGATCCGCGCGCACTGCCGTGTCGGCAAGGTGACCCGGCCCCGCCACAATTACCGGACGCTTCGCGTGACCGTTCAGGCATCTCGACCAGGACAACGCCTTGCCAACGGAGCGCCCGTAGCAATAACGCTCGGCGCAGGACGCAAACTCCATGTCAGGAGGGCATAAAATCTCAGCTGGTAAGCAGACTTGCAGGCTTGGTTGAGTGCCCCTAGGGGAGTGGTTCCAAACGCTTGCAGACGGAACGTCGCGATTCGCGAGGCACGCCGCGACGGCCGCCCCGGGTGCATAGTGTCGGCACACCCGCTCGCGTCAAGCCCGTCCTGCAGGGTGGCGCTTATCAGTTCGGCGTTCCGTTGCGTGTCGCGCTCGAGCCACGAGCCCGCGCAGGCATCCTGGCGACACAACGTCGCCTGCTAAAACGCGGATGACGCGGACAGGGTCCTCCGAACGCGACGGAACTCCATCATTCACGACATGACAACAAGGTCGCTGCCCTACAGTTCTCAGCAGTCGCGCCGCTCTTTGCGAGCATGATCGGCGCCGCCGGAGCTCGAAGCACTGCGCAGGCCCGCCAGCTCACCACGCTGGATGGTGATCGCTGATGCGCCAGGGCCCACTCGCCGGCCGGTATCCAGCGGTCGCGGCCATGGTGATGTTCGCGCTGATTCCCTACTTGGCGCTGTCCGCTGCGCTCGAGCCGCTGACGCCGATCATCGCCAAGCAGCTGCACATGAGCCTGCAGACGATAAGTCTGAGCTCCGGCATCGCCAATGCCGCCTACGCGGCCGGCACGGTGCTGGCGGTCCAGTTCGCCCAGCACCTGCCGCAGCGACGGATGCTGATCGTCTACGCGACGCTGCTCGTGGTCGGGTCGGTGCTGACGGCAGCGGCGCAGGATCCAGGGATGTACATCGCAGGCCACGTGCTCCAGGGTCTCTGCACGAGCCTGCTGCTGATCTCGGCCGTACCGCCGCTGGCGATCGGCTATCCAGCAAGCAAGCTACACACCACGGCGATGATCATGAACGTGTGCATCTTCGGGGCGGTGGCACTCGGCCCGGCCATCGGCGGGCTGCAGGCGCAGTCTGACGCCTGGCGGCCGCTGTTCTGGGTCATCGCCGCAATTGCAGCCAGCGCGCTGGTCCTGTCCGTACTGACATTCGACGATGCGCCGCCTGCCAATCCGGACTCACCGCGCGATCTACCGGCGATCGCGCTGGCAGCCGTCGGCTGCGCGGCCGCGTTCTTCGGCGCCTCAGAGCTGCTGACCCACTCCTTCCTCGACGGCGAGACCATTGTGCCGCTTCTCGGCGGTCTCACAACGATCGTCGTCCTGATCGTCTACCAGTTCCGCGCGAAGCGGCCGCTGTTGACGATCCGCCCGATGCTGACCAGCACGATGCCGGTCGCGGGCATCGTGGTAGCGCTGTTTGCGGCGGCAGCCTCGGTGTCGGCGACCGCGCTGACCGTAGGCGTGCTCGCCGGACGCTACGGGGCCCTTCACCTGGGCCTGCTCTATATGCCGGAGGTCGCGGGAGCGGTGATCACCGCGGTGCTGCTTGGCGTGGTGATCACCAAACGTGCGATCCACTACCTCCCGTTGGCCGGAATGGTGTTCCTCGCCGCCGGTATCGCCGTCTTCCGCATCGACGTGCCGTCGAGCGAAGCGGCCACGTTGGTCGGCTCGGGACTGACCGGCATCGGTCTCGGCGCGACCGTTGCGCCCGCGCTGTTCGTAGCCGGCTTCTCGCTGCCCTCCGCCAGCCTCCAGCGCGTGTTCGCGATCGTCGAGCTGATGCGGGCGGTGGCGGCGTTCATGATCGCGCCGATCTTCGCTCACTTCGCCGCGACCGTTGGCGGCAACCTCGACGCCGGCACGGGCATCGCCCTGTGGATCGGGCTCGGAATCGCTCTCGGCGGCGCCGCGATAGGCGTAGCGATCTACGCGCTCGGCGGCGCGCGCCCGCAGACGCCTGATATCGAGCGCTTCGTAGCGGGCGAGGCGCCTGCATGGTACTCGCCGCCGCTGCTGGCAAGACTCCGCCCGGGCGCGACCGCGTCACATCCTGCGATCGAAAGCGCGAGCTGACATGGCTTCGGCTCATGCCGGCGACGCGACGCCCGCCCCACCGGTCGGCCAGGTGCTCTTCGCCTACGACGGCTCCGATCTCGCGAAGCTCGCGATCGAGCAGGCCGGCCGCCAGCTTGCGTCCGGACGGGACGCGCTGGTCGTCTGCGTTTGGCAGCCCGGTGATGTCGGATTTCTGCCAATCAGCGAGCGGCACTTCAACGCCGCCGATGCCACCGAGGTACGGAAAGCCGCGGAGGAGACCGCCGCGCATGGAGCATCTCTGGCAGAGAAGGCGGGGTTCCGATCGCAGAGCCTCGCGATCGAGGCAGCACCAACCTGGGAGGGAATCGTCGACGTCGCCAACGACCACCATGCGAGCCTTATCGTGGTCGGTTCCCACCGCCGTCGCGGGCTAGTGGGGCATCTGCTCGGCAGCGTCGCCGCCGCCGTGGTGGTGCACTCGGCGTCCTCCGTGCTAATCGTGCATTCCTGACAGTCGCCGCCGCCGAACAGCCACCGCCAGATGATGGAGCTAGTCGGGCTCGAACCGACGACCTTCGCGCTGCCAGCGCGACGCTCTCCCAGCTGAGCTATAGCCCCAAGTGAGTCGAGAAAGTGTAGCTATCCCAGCTCTGCTACCCGCTCCTCCGATCCCGGTCGAGCCTCCGGATCATTGTCGGGAGGTCGTAGTCGCTTGCCCAGTTGACCCCATGGGCCTGATTGTTCTTGGTTGGGTCCAGCCGGAGATGGAACGCGCGACGTCCTGATGCCTCGCTGATCGGAATCAAGAAGCACCGATGTAGCTCGGGCGAGTAGGCACAGACCGGCGTCGATCTCGGCGGCGGCTCCTATCTACTGCCGCGGGATGAACTCCGGCACGTCCAAATCATCGCTACCAGGTCGAGCCGAGCCCTGTTTACGTCGACCTCGTTTCTGGCGTCCGCGCGTAGTGGGCTCCGCATCGATCTCATCGTCTGTCCCAGTCGTCACCTGGTCCAGCCGGGCGGTCATGGCGCCGTGGGTGAGGCGTACGTCGCGGAGCAGACGCTCAGCGTTGTTGCGCAGCGACACTGACAGCTCGCGCAGGTTGCGCGAAACCTCGGTCCCATCGCTGAGGATGTCATGGGCGACCACGTGCGCTTCGCTGGTGATCGCGCGCGCCTCCTCCCGCGCCTGCACCTTGATCGTCCGCGCCTGCTCCTCAGCCTCGCTTTGTGCCTTCGCCAGCTCCTCGTGCCGGGCAGCCAGGAGGCTCTCGGTCAACTCGTGGGTCTCCTTTGTGATCCGCTCGGCCTCGTCGCGTGAGTTGTCCAGCAGCTGTGTGGACACCTGCTCGGCGGACGCGCGCAGCTGTTCGGCATCCTGCTTGGCGGATGTGCGCAGGCGCTCTGACTCCTGGTGGGCCGTCGCCCAAACCTGCTCGGACTCTGTGCGCGCGTCGGCGAGCAGTCGCTCCGCCTCCTGCTGTGCCTCCTCCAGCGCCTTTGCAGCTTCGCCGTGCAAGCGCTCGGTCTCCTCCCGTAGAGCGCTAGCCGCGGATTCGCTCTCGTTTTTGAGAGCAGCGGCCGCGGACTGGGCATCATGTTGCACGGTCGCGGACGCGGACTCGGCTTCGTTCGTTGTGGTCTGTGCCTGCAAACGAGCGGCAGCGATCAGCTCCTCCGCCTCCTCCTCCGCTGCCTGTACTCGGTTGTCTGCCGCGCGGTCAGCCTCGGCGATGCGCTCGCGCGCGCGCGTCTCTGCCTGCTCGCGTAGCTCTGCAGCCGCGCGTTCAGCGGCTCCGACGATGCTGGCAACGCGTCCCGGCGTGGCGCTCAGCGCGTCGGGATCGGCGTCGTCGGCGAAATAAGGCTCCTGCTCTTCAAGCTCGTCCACGCGGCCATCCTAAAGCGCGGCCCGCGGGCGCGCCCGGACCCATGCGGTCGCTTTCGTGCCGCGCTCCTGCGACGAAGGGCGAGGTCAACCTAGCGATGGCAGAAAAAGGTGGAAATCTGTCCTTGCGGACAGCCTCGGCTCAGAGGATGATCTGAGCATGAACCGCTCCACCGACCCCCGTCGCGTAGTGATCGTCACCTATCCCGGCGTGCAAAGTCTCGATGTAACCGGTCCGCTCGAGGTATTCGCCGGCGCTCAGCTCCTGCTCGAATTCAGTACCCGCCCCGAGCCTGGCTATGAGCTCTGCATACTCAGCAGCGATGGTCAGCCGCTGCGCACGTCTAGCGGCTTGACTCTCACCCCAGACTTCGGCCTGCGTGAGGCACCCGAGCACATCGACACGCTGATCGTCGCTGGCGGTATCGGACACGACGAAGCTTGTGCTGACCGGGAGCTCATCGACTGGATCGCCAACGCCTCGACGGTGGCCAGACGCACCGCCTCGGTCTGCACCGGTGCCTTCCTCCTAGCCCAAGCCGGTCTGTTGGATGGTCGCCGCGCGAGCACGCACTGGGCGTTCGCGCGTGATCTGCAAGACCGCTATCCAGAGGTCCGAGTCGATGCCGAGCCGATCTTCGTGCGCGACGGCCACGTCTGGACCTCCGCCGGGGTGACCGCCGGGATGGACCTAGCGCTTGCGCTTGTCGAGGGAGACCTCGATCGGGAGGCGGCGCTCACGATCGCCAGACACCTCGTGCTGTTCCTGCGTCGCCCGGGCAACCAGTCCCAGTTCAGCGCCACACTCGCCGCGCAGCAGGCCGGTCGCGAGCCGCTGCGCGAGATACAGAGAATGGTGCTCGAGGATGTGGCAGGCGATCACTCCGTCGAGGCAATGGCCGCTCGCGCCCACATGAGCCCCCGGCACTTTGCCCGTGCCTTCCGGGCCGAGACCGGAGTCACGCCAGCCCGTCACGTCGAGTGTGTCCGCCTGGAGGCCGCACGCCGACGACTCGAGGACACGAGCGAACCCGTTGCCGCCATCGCCGCGGGCTGTGGCTTTGGCAGCGCCGAGACCATGCGCCGTGTGTTCCTGCGCACGCTCGAGGTCGGCCCAGCCGAGTATCGCCGGCGCTTTCACTCCCGCTCGTCCACGCTCCCGCAAACCAGCAAGGAGATAGTCACATGAACATCGCGATCGTCCTCTACGACAAATTCACTGCCCTCGACGCGATTGGGCCCTACGAGGTGCTCAGTCGCATCCCCGGCGCGAGCCTCACGTTCGTCGCCGCCAAGCCGGGGCCCGTGCACACCGACAACGGCATGCTCACGCTCGTCGCCGAGCACTCGCTGGAGCAGGCCGGGCAGCCCGACATCGTGCTCGTGCCAGGCGGGCCCGGCGAGGTTGCGGCGCGCGCGGGCGGTGCCGTGCTCGAGTGGCTCAAGGAGGTCGATCGCACGAGCACGTGGACGACATCCGTGTGTACCGGCTCGCTGATCCTCGCGGCGGCTGGGCTGCTCGACGGCAGGCGCGCCACCAGCCACTGGCTGGCGATGGATCAGCTACGCCAGCTGGGTGCCGAGCCGGTTGACGAGCGTGTCGTGTTCGACGGCAAGTTCGCGACCGCCGCCGGCGTCTCGGCCGGTATCGACATGGCGCTCGCGCTCGTCGCGCGCATCGCCGGCGAGACCGTCGCGCAGGCGATCCAGCTCGGCATCGAGTACGACCCGCAGCCACCGTTCGACGCTGGCTCGCCGCACAAGGCGCCGGCCGCGGTCGTAGAGCTGCTGCGCAGTCTCAGCCGCTTCGAAGCACAGGAGCAGGAGCCGCTGGCGACGCCGCAATGATGGCAATGGCGGGCGGCCCGCCGCGTTTCGTCCTAGGCCGCCCGCTAACCTGCGACTGCCGATGGCAGAGCACCGTTACGACCCGCATGAGATAGAGCCCCGCTGGCAGGCCGTGTGGGCTGACGAGCACACGTGGGAGGTCGCCAACGAGGTATCCGCCGAGGTGCGCGATGGCCGCCGCGCGATGCCGTCCGGTGGCGGTGCGCAGTCGGGCGGGCGGGCATCGAATTCGTATGTGCTCGAGATGCTGCCCTATCCCAGCGGCGAGCCACACATCGGCCATTTGAAGTGCTACTCGGTGGGCGACGCCATCGCACACTTCCACCGGCGCCTCGGTGCTCGCGTATTGCACCCGATGGGCTACGACGCATTCGGGCTGCCAGCTGAGAACCACGCGATCAAAACGGGCGTGCACCCGCGCGACTCCACCGCCGAGTCGATCGCCTCCTTCCAACGCCAGTTCCGCTCGTGGGGGATCTCGATCGACTGGTCACGCGAGCTCGCGACGTGTGAACCCTCCTATTACCGCTGGACCCAGTGGATCTTCCTCGAGCTCTACCGTGCCGGCCTCGCCTACCGCAAGGAGGCCGCGGTCAAGTGGTGCCCCAAAGACCAGACCGTGCTCGCCAACGAGCAGGTGGACGCCGACGGTCGCTGCGAGCGCTGCGGCGCGATCGTCGAAGTCAAGCAGCTCGAGCAGTGGTTCCTGCGCATCACCGACTACGCCGAGCGGCTGCTGAGCGACCTCGAGGAGATCGAGTGGCCCGAGCACGTCAAGACGATGCAGCGCAACTGGATCGGACGCAGCGAGGGCGCTGAGGTGACCTTCCGCTGCGAGGAGCTAAGCGTCGACTATCCCGTGTTCACCACGCGGCCAGACACCTTGTTCGGTGCGACGTTCTTCGTGATGGCGCCAGAGCATCCAGACGTCATGCGCCTCGCCAGCGGGACACCTTACGAGCAGGCAGTCCACGACTACGTCAACCACGCGCTGACCGAGACCAATGAGGAGCGCGGCAACGCCGAGAAGCCCAAGACCGGCGTGCCGCTTGGGCGCACGGTCACGAACCCCGTAAACGGCGAGCAGATCCAGATGTACGTAGCTGACTACGTGCTGATGGAGTACGGCACCGGCGCGATCATGGCCGTGCCCGCCCACGACGAGCGCGACTACGCGTTCGCGCGTGCATTCGACTTGCCGATCCGGCGCGTGATCGTCCCGCCGAGCGCCGAGGACGCCGTCGAGGCGGCGCCCGGGGAGGACGGCCTGCCGTACACCGGCGACGGCTCCTTGATCAACGCGCCTGCCGAGTTCGACGGCATGCACAACCGCCAGGCGCTAGGTGCGATCGTCGAATGGCTCGACCGCGAAGGCAAGGGACACGCGTCGATCAACTACCGCCTGCGCGACTGGCTGGTCTCCAGGCAGCGCTACTGGGGGGCACCGATCCCGATCCTGTATTGCGAGCAGTGTGGCATGGTGCCAGTGCCCGACGAGCAGCTGCCGGTGGAGCTCCCCGACATCGAGGACTACACGCCCAAGGGCCGCTCGCCGCTGGCCGCAGCTGAGGATTGGGTGAACACGAAGTGCCCGGAGTGTGGCGGCAGCGCACGTAGGGAGACGGACACGATGGACACGTTCGTTGACTCCTCGTGGTATTTCCTGCGCTACTGCGACGCGCGCAACGACGATGCCGCATGGGATCCAGCGGTGCTGCGCGAATGGATGCCCGTGGACCAGTACATCGGCGGGGTCGAGCACGCGATCCTGCACCTGATGTACGCGCGCTTCTTCACCAAGGCGCTCGCCGATCTCGGACATCTCGACTTCCAGGAGCCGTTCCAGGCACTGTTCACACAGGGCATGGTCACCAAGGACGGCTCCAAGATGAGCAAGTCCAAGGGCAACGTCGTCTCGCCTGCGTCGATCGTCGAGCGGGTCGGCGCTGACACGGCGCGCTGTTACATCCTGTTCGTCGGCCCGCCCGACCAGGACGCCGACTGGGCAGACGAGGGCGTAGACGGCGTGCACCGCTTCTTGAGCCGGTTGTGGCGCCTCTCCGCCGAGACAGCCGAACGAGTCGGTGCACCCCGTGCCGAGCTGTCAGCGGGGGATGGGCTCGACGGCGATGACCTGGCGCTCCTGCGCAAGACGCATTGGGCGATCGACAAGGTCAGCGGCGATCTGCGCCGGTTCGCGTTCAACACCGCCATCGCAGCAGTCATGGAGCTGTTGAACGACTGCTCGCGGCTGCGCGACTCCGCCCAGCTGGACACGCTGCGCTTCGCTCTCGGCACAGCCGCATCGCTGCTGTTCCCGTTCGCTCCACACGTTTGCTCTGACATCTACGCGATGCTCACCGGCGAGCGCGTGTGGGAGCAGCCCTGGCCACAGGCCGAGGAGACGCTACTCGAGAGCGAGGTCTATGAGCTGGTATGCCAGGTCAACGGCAAGGTGCGCGACCGTGTACAGGCGAGCGCTGACGCCAGCCCGCAGGAGCTCAAGGATCTCTGCCGCACCGCACCCAACGTGCGCGTACACATCGACGGCAAAGAGCTCGTCAAGGAAATAGTCGTGCCCGGCAAGCTAGTAAACCTGGTGGTGCGCTAGCCGATGGCGGAGCTCAAGCCCGCCTACCTGATCCACGGTGACGATCACGGCGCGGTCGCCGAGAGGCGGGCTGGGCTGCGAACGCTTGTAGAACGCCAGGAGGGAGGCAGCGCCAGCGTGGAGCTACTCGAAGGCGACGCCGCCACCCCAGCGGGAGTGGCGGATGCGCTCGCAGCGATGACCCTCGCGCTCGGCCAGCGCGTGATCATGGTCGAAGGCGTCGAGCGCTGGCGCCAGGCCGACGTCGAGAAGCAGCTCGCCGGTGCGATCGAGCAGATGCCGCCCGACACCACGCTCGCCATGTTCGCCCGCGAGGAGGCACGAGCGAAGGCTCCCGCTGCCCTGCACGATGCTGTCAAGCGCGCCGGCGGTCAGATCGTCGCGCAGATGACCGTCAAGCCGTGGGAGCTCGCCAAGTGGGCGCGCCAGCAGGCTGAGCGCCTTGGCATATCGCTCGATGCCGCCGCTGCCAAGGCGCTCGTGGCGCAAGTGGGGGAGCGCCAACAGCGGCTGCTGCGAGAGCTCGAGAAGCTCGCGCTCGAAGGCGACCCCTCCGACGCCACCACAGGCGCCTCCAGTGCCGCCGCAACAGCAGCACCAAGGCATATCGGCGTACAAGACATCGAGCGCCGTGCCGCGCACTCCACCGAGTGGCGCGCATACGGGCTCGCCGACGCACTCGTCGGGGGCGATAGTCGCGAGGCAACGCTCTCCTACCTGCGCCTGCGCCAACAGGGCGAGCGCCTCTCAGGCCTGACCTACTTGATGGCGCAGCGGTTGCGCGACGGGCTTGCGATCGCGCTGCGCCTACAGGCAGGCGAGTCCGCAGCAGAGATCAAGCGTGGGCTGCGCATGCCAGCTCGCGCTGCCGAGCGCTTCGTCGCAGACGTCGCACGCAGCGACGTCGAGCGACTGCGCTCAGCGCTGGCTGCGCTCGCCGACCTCGAGCTCGACACGCGCGGAGGTGCGCCACTTCAGCACAGCCGTACCGCGCTTGCCGGCCTGTCCGAGGACACGCTCGCCCTGCACGCAATCGAATCGATCGCAACCGCCGCCTAGCGGCTGGCAAGGGTGCGAGCCGCACGTGACTTCTTGCGTGCGCCCGTGTTCTTGTGCAGCGCGCCGCGCTTGACGGCCTTATCGATCGTGCTCACCAGCTCGCGGTGGGTGGTGCCCGCAGCCGCCGTGTCGCCGCTCTCCACCTGCGACTCCAGACTGCGGAAGTACGTCTTGATCGTCGACGTGTAGCGGCGGTTCTCCAAACGCTCGCGCTCGGACCGGAGGATTCGCTTCTTCTGTGAGTGGATGTTTGCCATAGCTGGGTGCTGCGAAGCGCCGCAAGGAACGGCCCTGGCGCGCCGCAGAGCGCCGTACTATAGCGGCCTTGTCCGCCAGTGCAGAAGCCTTCGGCGAGGAGCCGGTCGTCCCCGCGCCGCCGGGCGGTGGCGGCGCGGGCGGAGGGATCGCGCGAAACACCGCCATCTTCTCATTCCTAACCGGTCTCTCCCGCGTCGTCGGGCTGCTCCGCGAAGTCGTGTTCGCGAGCTACTTCGGAACCACCGGCTTCGCCTCCGCGTTCGCGATCGCCTACCAGGTCCCCAACTACATCGCCCAGCTATTTGCCCAATCCGCATTGTCGGCCGCGTTCGTGCCGGTATTCACGGAACTCCTGCAGAAGGGGCAGCGCAAAGACGCCATGCGGTTGGCCTCGACGCTGTTCTGGATCATGCTCATCGGCCTCGGCGCGCTCACCGCCATCTTCATCCTCGCGGCCGGCGTGGTCATGCCGTTGTTCATCGGCCCCAAGTTCAGCCACGACCTGGACGGGCTCACGGTTGGCCTGTCCCAGGTGCTGTTCCCGGTGATCCTGCTGCTGGGCCTGAATGGCCTGCTCGTGGGCATCCTGCAGTCATACGACCACTTCACGATCCCCGCCATCTCGCCAGCAGTGTGGAACATCGTGATCATCGTGCTGCTCGTGTTGCTCGCGCCGCACTTCCACGGCGAAGACAAGATCTACGCGTTCGCGCTCGGCATTCTCGCCGCTACCGTCGTGCAAGTGCTGCTCGCGTTCGCGGCGCTCGGACGGATCGACTTCCGCCTGCGCGTCCGCATCGACTGGCACGACCCGCGCGTCAGACAGGTGTTCGCGTTGATGCTCCCAGTGATGCTCGGCCTGGGGATCGTCAATCTCGACCAGCTGATCAACGCAACCTTCGGCAGCAAAGTCTCCGAACACGCGCCCAGCGCGATCAACAACGCATTTCGCATCTACATGCTCCCCCAGGGGGTCTTCAGCGTAGCGGTCGCAACAGTCCTGTTCCCGACGCTCAGCCGTATGGCATCCGGCCGAGAACCAGCCGCCATGCGCCGCGCCGTCGGCAGCGGCATGCGTCAGATCAACCTGCTGTTGATCCCCGCCGCCGCGTTCATGCTCGTGCTGCCAACACCGATCGTACGGCTCGTGTTCGAACGCGGGGAATTCAACGCCGAATCCACGCACCTGGTCTCGATCGCGCTTTTCTGGTTCGCCTTCAGCCTGCCCTTTGGGGGCCTGAACCTGCTGCTCACCAGGACCTTCTTCGCAGTGCAGCGGCCGTGGATACCCACGAGCCTCGCCGCCATGAACATCGTCGTCGACATCATCGTCAGCATCGCCCTCTACAAGCCGCTTGGCATCCCCGGGCTGATCCTAGGCACGATCGTCGCCAACATCGTCATGGCCGCGCTACAGGTCTACCGCCTGCGCGTCGGCTTGAACGGCCGCCTGGAAGGTGCGCAGACGATGATGATCACCGCCCGGATCATCATCGCCTCCGCGCTGCTCGCCGGCATCTCATGGGTCGTGTGGAAGCTCCTCGACGAGCTGCTCGGCGCTTCGCTGCCAGCGGAGATCGTCAGCGTGGGCGCCGCCGCCAGCGCCGGCCTGTTCGTGTACGTGCGCGCCGTGCTGCTCATGCGCATCCCCGAGGCACACCAGGTCAGCACCATGATCCGCGCCCGGCTCGGCCGCGCATAGCGCCGCTTGCTCGAGCCGCACCGCTTGCTCGAGCAGAGGCCGGGTGAGCCTAAGCCCACCCGGCTTGCGCCCGAACATAGATCGCCGCTTACTACTTACGTCCCAGGACTGCGTGTCTTGCCTGGGCGGCGTGACACTCTCGACACCTGGACAGGCCGTCACGCTTTCGCCTGACGCGTTGCCGCGGCTGAATGCATCCTTGTCGAGTTGGCGATCCGCCGGACCGTTAACGCTAGCGCGTCTCGTGCCAGCGACCCCAACTCCGCGGACACATGCAGCCCGCGCCGAGACCGGCCACCATGGCCGTTGCGGTGGGCATGCCGCGAGATTGTCTCCCCACAAGCCGTTCCCCTCGACCGCGCCATCTACGCTGTAGCTCGACCATGGACCAAGGACACATCCGCAACTTCTCCATCATCGCGCACATCGACCACGGCAAGTCGACGCTCGCTGATCGCATCCTCGAGCTGACGCACACCGTGGAAGCGCGCGACATGCGCGCGCAGCTGCTCGATTCGATGGACCTCGAGCGCGAGCGCGGCATCACCATCAAGGCACAGGCCGTGCGCGTGTTCTACACCGCGCGCGACGGCGAGACCTATCAGCTGCACCTGATCGACACGCCCGGTCACGTGGACTTCACCTACGAGGTCTCGCGCTCGCTCGCCGCATGCGAGGGCGCGCTGCTCGTCGTCGATGCCGCGCAAGGGGTGGAGGCGCAGACGGTCGCCAACACCTACCTGGCAGTTGACGCCAGCCTCGAGCTGATCCCCTGCTTGAACAAGATCGACCTGCCAGGCGCCGAGCCCGAGCGCGTGGCCGGTGAAGTCTCAGAGCTGATCGGCGAGCCGCCCGAGAGCATCCTGCAGATCAGCGGCAAGACCGGCGCGGGGGTGGGGGAGGTGCTAGAGGAGCTGATCGCGCGCGTGCCGCCTCCCTCCGGCGACCCCGACGGCCCGCCGCGTGCGCTGATCTTCGACTCCGAGTTCGACCAGTACCGTGGCGTGATCGCCTACATCAGGGTCGTTGACGGCGTGTTCCGCAAGGGCGAGCCGATCCGCGCGATGGCCACCGGCACCGAGGCGGACATCGACGACATCGGCTTCTTCAGCCCGCAGATGATGCCCACCGACCAGCTTGCAGCGGGCGAGGTCGGCTACCTCATCACTGGACTCAAGGACGTCACGCTGCTGCGCGTCGGTGACACGCTCACCACCCGCGCCAAGGCCGGCGGCTCAGCCGCACGCGCTCACCCCGGCGAAGCAAAGGAGCCACTGCCCGGCTACAGGGAGGTCAAGCCAATGGTCTTCTGCGGCCTTTTCCCAATCGACT